>Ga0153948_1000288_pt1 | contig 26986 bp, 25 predicted proteins | sample TSNJ032MetaG_FD_104696 | JGI IMG/M metagenome (GOLD analysis project Ga0153948, IMG submission 104696) | Attine ant fungus gardens microbial communities from New Jersey, USA - TSNJ032 MetaG | ecosystem: Host-associated > Fungi > Mycelium > Unclassified | place: USA: New Jersey, Wharton State... | reverse complement strand
GGGATCGTCGTCGGCATCACCCCGGAAGTCGATTACCCGGGCGGCCCGCTGGCCGGTATCGAGTTGCAGGAACGTCTGGAGTCCCACGCGTTCATCCTCGGCGGCAGCGACTACAAGGCCCCGGCGCAACTGGTCGGTGACTTCATCAACGGCACGCCGTCCACCGAGCTGGGCGAAGTCGAGCCGTCGTACAAACCGGGCGTAGCCCTGGGCGACCTGGCTCTGGCCCTGCCGGACTTCGCCATCGAAGCGATCCGTGAAGCATTACCGGCGTTCGAGAAGCAGATTCGCGGTTACTCGCTGCACGACGCGGTGTTGACCGGCATCGAAACCCGCACCTCGTCGCCGCTGCGTATCACGCGTAACGAGTCGCTGCAGAGCATGAACGTCAAAGGCCTGTTCCCGGCGGGTGAAGGTGCGGGTTATGCCGGCGGGATTCTGTCGGCGGGGGTCGACGGGATTCGGATTGCCGAGGCCGTGGCGCGCGATATTCTCGGTCTGGAAGCCTGATCAGCCAAATCTGCAAAACGTCCAACCCTGTGGGAGCTGGCTTGCCAGCGATGACGGACTCAGATTCGACATTGATGTTGACTGACAATCCGCTATCGCTGGCAAGCCAGCTCCCACAGTGGTTTTCGGTGTATCAGATATTCGCGCGCAGCACTGTGGTTGGCAGCGGCTCACCTTTCTCGGCACTCGCCGCCACCGCCGCAATCAACCCCTCCAGCTCATAGCCCTGCGCCTTTAGCCAGTCTTGATCGTAATAGGTGTCGGAGTAACGCTCGCCGCCATCGCACAGAATCGCCACGATCGACCCCGACTCCCCCGCCGCTGTCATCTGTTGCGCCGCCATCAGCGCGCCGATCAGGTTGGTGCCGCTCGACCCGCCGACATGCCGTCCCAGACGCTGCGCCAGATAATGCATGGCCGCCAGCGACAAGGCGTCCGGCACCTTGACCATCGCGTCGATCACCTTCGGCAGAAATGAGGCTTCGACCCGTGGCCGGCCGATGCCTTCGATCCGCGAACCGCAGTCCAGACGCAGACTGGCGTCGCCGCTCTGGTAGAAATCGAAGAACACCGAGCGCTCGGCATCGGCGCACAACACGCGGGTGCAATGTTGGCGATAACGCACGTAGCGGCCAAGGGTCGCGGTGGTGCCGCCGGTGCCGGGGCTGGAAATCAGCCAGCTCGGTTCCGGATGTTTCTCGAAACGCATCTGCTGGAAGATCGACTCGGCGATGTTGTTGTTCGCCCGCCAGTCGGTGGCCCGCTCGGCATAGGTGAACTGGTCGATGAAGTGCCCGCCATGCTCGCGGGCCAGACGTTCGGATTCGGCGTAAATCTGCGTCGGATCCTGCACCAGATGGCTCTGGCCACCGTAGAAGGCGATCTGCGCAATCTTCTCTTTGGAGGTGGTCGCCGGCATCACCGCAATGAACGGCAAACCGAGCATGCGCGCGAAATACGCTTCGGAAATCGCCGTCGAACCGCTGGACGCCTCGATCACCGGCGCGCCGGGCTTGAGCCAGCCGTTACACAACGCATACAGAAACAGCGAACGCGCCAAACGATGCTTGAGGCTGCCGGTGGGATGGCTCGACTCGTCCTTGAAATACAACTCGATGCCTGCAAACCCCGGCAGCGGCAAGGGGATCAGATGGGTGTCGGCGCTGCGCTGGAAATCCGCTTCGATGATGCGGATCGCTTCACGGGCCCACTGTCGGTTGTCGCTCATGGTCATGTTCTCGTTGGTTCGGGCAGAAGTTGCCTCGCTACAGGCTCAGCCACCCAGCATAGGAAAAAACCTGCAAGGCTCACAGATACAGCTGAGGCTCAATTCACCCACCAACTGCCAGGTTCTGGGGCAAATAAGTATCAAGTTTTTGCAGTAATTGCGCAGACCCCATCTCCCCGTTCTTTGAACTGAAGCGGCCTGCTCGCCCCCCTGCCAGACAAATAGCGAACAATCCGCACTTAATCAAAGATCCGTCCTACAGCCAGCATTTGTCCGCTTCGTTAACGTCGCACAGCCCTTTCGAAGGGTTGTCAATGGATGAACGAAAGGACGCTCAGTGGCTCGCAACAAGGACATTCCCCGGGTCCCCAACCCGCCGGCGGGCGACGGTCATCACGTCACCTGGCGTTACATGACGGCCACCGAACTGGCCGAGCGCGAAGCCCGCCAAAACGCTTACGACGCCATGCTGGCGCGGCAGGAGGCCTTTGAGCGCAGTCGAGAGGTTGCGGCGAAAAAGCCTGATCCCGTGCGCGCCGGGTGCGTGTTCGCCAAGTCCTGCAAGTTGCCGGACGCGATCATCGATTACTCGAATCCTTCGGGGATGGTACCCACCGACAGCCTGAAAGATTACGGAGATCTGGTCCTGCTCGGCGGCCGTGAAGCCGATGACAGCGGCGGCGTTCCACTCAAGAAAATCAGCGGCACTGCCATCCCGGCAGGCCTGGGCACCTTCGCCCTTGCGGGTGAGGCGTTCAAGGCATTGCCCGCCATCGCTTCCGCCGCCGTTGTGACCCCTTTGGTCGGGCTGGTGGCGTTGCTCATGCCATCGAACCTGGGCGACAGCGCCCTCTACACCGAAGACCAGTTGCTCGCCCTCAGACAGGCCCGCACCCGCGTGCGCCTGCGCGTCGAACAACAGGCCGACGGCAGCCTGCGGGGCTACGGCTTCTACACCGGCAAGAATCGCGACTGGGAAATGGTCGATGTCGCGCAGTTCACCGCACGTGATAACCGCTTTGTCGCAGACCTCGGCGAAGGCATCGAACTGATCTGGACGCCCGCCGTGGACGGCTCCGACATCCTCGGCATCCCCGCGCTGGAGGCCGCTCCGCGGGCACCACATATCTGGGTGTACCCACCGACGAAAGCGGCGGACGGGATTCTGGTGAACCCGGTTTATCCGCCGGAGTATCGGGATTTCATTCTGGTGTTTCCGGCGGATTCGGGGGTCAAGCCGGTTTACATTGTGCTCAGTCGAGCCCGCGACCATGCCTACTACGACCACCCAAAGACGCTTCCTGCGTTTCCTGATGCAGTGAGAGTGAAGTCCAAGTCATCGGTTCAGGGTGGAGGAAAGCGACGAGCACGCTGGGTAGACCGCAAAGGTCGGATCTATGAATGGGATTACAAAAGCAATGCTGTAGAAAAGTACGACAAACTGGGAACCACTCATTTGGGTGAGTTCAATCATATTACTGGTGAACAAACCGGGCCCGCCGAGCCGGATAGAAGAACCTCTAGAAATTAAGGGACTAAAACATGCGTTACCTTTCAATAACCGGATTTTATCCTGACGAAATCCAAGACAGCTCGTTACAGTTTGAAATGGATATCAACGATGGCGAAATGAATGAAAAAGTCGCTCAGCTCATTGAATCCAAGCCGCTTAACGAACTGGAGCCTGGGGAGTTGTTATTGAGCCCGGATCAAGTAAGTGCATTGGAAGTCCTTCTGAACGTCAGCTTCCCGAAGGGGCTGGAGTATTTCATGGGCACCTGTGCCCAGCATTGAGCGGGCGAATTGAAACAAACAAAAACCCCGACCAGTCACCTGATCGGGGTTTTCTTTTACCGCTCGTTTCCGCTTAGTGCGAAACGCGGCTGGTGCCACCGACGGTGGAGATACGCACGCGCTCACCAACACGGAACACTTCGTTTTCCTGAACCTGTTGCACGTAGGCGCGCATGCTGCCGTCGTCTTCGCGCACAGTGATTTCCACGCCCTGGGTACGGGTCAGGCCTTCTTCGGTGGCCGAACCGATCAGGCCACCGGCCACGGCGCCGATGACCGCCGCAACGATGCTGCCCTTGCCGCCACCGATGGCGCTGCCGCCGACACCGCCGACCACTGCGCCTGCAGCGCCGCCGATCGGGGTCTTGGTGCCTTCGATTTTCACCGGACGCAGGGATTCGATGGTGCCCATGCGAATCGTCTGCACACGACGCGCTTCGTCACGGGAATAGGAGTCACCGGTCAGGCTCGACTGGCAGCCGGTCAGCAACATCGCCATCGTGGAAAAGGAAGCAACCAGCAGAACAGACTTACGCATAGCATCAACTCCAAAAGTACATTTGCTCATTAAACCCCGCTGCTTGACGCCTGTCACGACACAGCCCGGATAAACTTGATTTTATTCAGGCCCGGTACAGGCACCTGCAGACCCACCCAACAGTAGCGCCAAATCGTCCAATCCGCCCTGCCGACCCAAGGATTTTCATGGATTACCTGATCATTTTCGTCACCACCGTCGCCGGTCTGTACTTCCATGGGTGGCTGTACGTGCGGATCAGACGCTGGATGGATCGTGATCTGGCCCTGTCGCTGGCGGGCAAGGATGAAGGCAAACGCGCCTTCATGCTGGAACGGCTGGCCGAGGCCCGCGCGCGGAAGATCAAGCGCCGGGACCTGCCGCAGTGGCTTGAGGCCGCTGCGGCAGGCTATCCCGCTCGGTAGACTGCTTAAGGCGCCAGACGTTCAAGAATCCAGTCGGCGCCCTGCTGACGATAGTTCAGGCGATCGTGCAGACGACTTGGACGGCCCTGCCAGAACTCGATGCGCTCGGGCAGCAGGCGATAACCGCCCCAGTGTTCCGGGCAGTCGGGCTGTGTATCGCTGAAGCGCTGCTCGGTGGCTTTGAGCAGATCTTCCAGCTCGCCACGCCCGTTGATCACCCGGCTCTGCGGTGAGGCCCAGGCGCCGAGCCGACTGCCCAGCGGACGCACCTGATAATACGCGTCGGACTCTTGCGGGGTGACTTTGACCACCCGCCCTTCGATGCGCACCTGGCGCTCCAGGGTTGGCCAGAAAAACGTCATGGCCGCGAAAGGATTCGCCGCCAGATGCTGGCCCTTGGCGCTGTCGTAGTTGGTGAAAAAGGTGAAGCCCTGCGCGTCCAGGCCCTTGAGCAGCAGAATGCGACAATGCGGGCGACCGTCCGCATCCACTGTGGCCAGGGTCATGGCGTTGGCTTCCACTGGCGCCTGTTCGGTTTTCACCGCGTCGGCAAACCATTGGTGGAACAGCGCAAACGGTTCGGCCGGGGCTTGCCCCTCGGTCAGGCCGTCCCGGGTGTAATCACGACGCATATCTGCCAGAGCCTGGGTCATGGCGCATTCCTTTTCGTTAGCGGATCACTGCTTGGAAGTATCGCTGGCGGCGACTTTCTTGTCAGTCGCCGCCGCTTTGGCCGGAGCGGTTTTCTTGGCAGGGGTTTTTGCCGGTGCCTTGGTTGCCGCTTTCTTCGCAGGTGCCTTGGCGGCGGCTTTCTTCGCCGGAGCCTTTTTGGTTGCAGGTACGGCGGCCTTCGAAGCGGCCGGCGCCGGGGTGACCGGTTTGGCTGCAGGCTTGACGTCCTGTGCGGCAAGCATCGTGGTCGGTGCCGGCGCCGGCATGTTGTACTTGCTCAACAGCGCAACCATGGTGTTCTGCGGGGTCACCAGCAGCTCGACACGACGGTTCAGGGCACGGCCTTCGGCGCTGTCGTTGGCGGCACGCGGGGCATCGCCGCCCATGCCGCGCAGCATCAGGCGATCACGCTGCAAGCCGCTCAGGCGGAAGATCGCCGCCACGGACTGGGCGCGCTCCTGGCTGAGTTTGATGTTGGCCGGCGCGGCGCCAGTGTTGTCGCTGTGACCAAGCACCAGGACTGCAGTTTTCGGATCAGCTTCGAGGATTTTCGCGACATTGGTGAACGGACTGAGGGTCACCGGCAGCAGCATGGCCGGACGCTTCGGGTTGAACGAGCCTTCAACCGGCGCGATCACCACCAGCACGTTGTCACGGCGCTCGAGTTGCAGATTGCTGTCCTTGATCGCCGCACGCAAGCGCGGTTCGTAATCATCCAGCCAGGCCTGGGTGACTTTCGGATCAGGCATCGGCACCACTTTGGCAGTCGACTGATCCTTGCCGCCAAACGGCCACCACCACTTGGTGCCGGTATCGGCATCGGCCTTGGCCACTGCCGCCGGTTTGGCTTCTGGTTTGACTTCGGGTTTCACCTCGGCCTTGGCCGCCGCATCATCGGAACCGCCGAACGGCCAGTACCAGTGGCTGCTGCTTTCAGTCTTGGCCACCGGTGCGGTAGCGGCAGGCTTGAGCGGCGCAGGGGCTGCGGCAGGAGCCGGGGCCGGCTCTTTGGCCGCCACTTTGTCGGAGGATCCGAACGGCCACCAGCTGCCGCCATCCGCATCGTTTTTAGGAGTCTGTGCGCAACCGGTGATCGCAACACACAGGGCCAGGGCGAGAGTTTTTTTGGATGACATTGAAAATCCACAAAGTGAAGTAATGAAAAATCAGAGCTCTTTTGCCCGGATAAACAGACGCTTTGAATCGAAAAACCGGATCTGGTTCCAACCCTGGAACCTCATGTAACGCTTTACAGACAAGTGGCAAGTACCCGCGCCAGTTGCTGCGCGCGCGGATCCATCAAGACGTACGGCCCAAGGGTATTTGTCACAAAACCGAACGCGACATCGTGCTCAGGATCAGCAAACCCCACTGAACCACCCGCACCCGGATGACCGAATGCACGTGGGCCGAGGCCGTAAGTGGCGTTCGCCATGTCCGGCTGATCGAGCATGCAGCCCAGGCCGAAACGGGTTCGGGTCAGCAGGGTCTTGTCCTCGCCGTAGCTGTGTTCGCGGGTCAGCTCTTCGAGCATTTCGCTTTCGAGCAGGCTGCCGTCGAGCAAACCGGCGTAGAAACCGGCCAGGCTGCGTGCGTTGCCGTGGCCATTGGCGGCCGGCTGCTGCATGCGCCGCCATTCCGGTTTGTTGGTGCTGGTAAGCACCGACGGCGGATTGGTGAAGGCGCGGGTGGTCATGGCGGTCGGTTCGCGCATGGTCACTTGCAACAGGCGCTGGGCCGCAGCGTCACCAACGTTGCCCTTGCCGCGAGCAATATGCGCCACGCGGTGGAATTCTTCGTCCGCCAGGCCGACGTGGAAATCCAGGCCCAGCGGCTTGGCGACACGGGCGACGATCGACTCGCCCGGCCCGCGACCGTCAGCGCGGCGCAGCAATTCCCCGACCAGCCAGCCATAGGTGATGGCGGCATAACCGTGGCCGGTGCCCGGCGTCCACCACGGCGCTTCGGCCGCCAGGGCGTCGACCATGGTTTGCCATTCGTAGAGGGCCGCGGGCGCCAGCAACTCGCGCAGGGCCGGCAGGCCGGCCTGATGGCAGAGCAATTGGCGCAGGGTGACGGATTCTTTGCCGGCGGCTGCAAATTCCGGCCAGTAGCGGGCAACCGGTGCATCCAGTTGCAGTTTGCCTTCGGCGACCAATTGCAATGCGGTGACCGCGGTAAAGGTCTTGGTGCAGGAAAACAGGTTGGCGATGGTGTCGCTGTGCCAGGCTTCGGTGCCGTCCTTGTCGGCCGTACCGGACCAGAGGTCGAGGACGGTTTCTCCGCCGACCTTGATGCACAGGGCTGCGCCGCGTTCCTGGGGATCGTCGAACAGTGCCGCGAATGCCTCGCGCACCGCTTCGAATTGAAGCTCGTAATGTCCCTGAATCTGCACCCGCAACTCCCCCGCGAAAACGCTCTACAAAGTGGCCCGCATTGTTCCAGCCCTTGAGGGATTTGGGAACAGCTGCGGGCCGGACGGTTGAATGATGCGGTGACGCGGCTGACGCCTTCGCGAGCAAGCTCGCTCCCACAGAGATTCTTTGGTGTGGCAGAGATCCAGTGTGGGAGCGAGCTTGCTCGCGAAAAACGATAACGCGGTCTAAACCTTAATGACCATTGCCCGAGTGCCCACCGGCATGTCCGCCCCCCGGGCCTTTGCCGGCTTCACCCTTGCGCCCGCCTTCGGCCTCATGTCCAGCAGCGGCGGCCGCCTTCTCAGCCTCTTTGCCGAGCTGATCAACCGCTTGCAGATTGCTCTTGCGCACCGTTTCGACAAAGCCCTGATACGGCAGATCGGTAATCCCCACCAGACCAAAGTGCCCGTTCTCGCCATCGAGCAGACGCCCGGTCACCGGTTGATCCAGGTACTGGAACCAGTGCACGCCGACAATCGACGGCTCGCTCAGCGCCTGCTTGAGGAAGTTGGCGTAAGCCGGGCCACGGTCTTCTTCCTTCGCCAGTTGCGTCACGCCACCCCAGAACGGCCCACGATCACTGGAGCCGAAGTTGAATTCGGTGATCAGCACCGGTTTGTCGAGGGCACGCAGGGCGGCGAAGTCATAGCCGTCCTGCGGTTTCAGCGTGTACATGTTGAAACTCAACACGTCGCAATACTGCGCGCAGGACGTAACCGCTTCCGGAGTGCTGGTGGCGAAACGGCCACCGAGCAGCAACTGATTCGGCGCGTGCCATTTCAGCGAATCGGAGATGGTTTTGAAGTAGGTGTCGGCGAACACCTTCTGGAAGTATTTGAAGTCGTTTTCGATCTCCGGGTGCTCCGGATTCGGCATTGGTGGCACAAACCCCGGATCCTCCATCAACTCCCACGCCGGCAAATCAATGCCCCACGCCTTCGACAGGCCTTCCTGGTTGCGGTACTTGTCGCGCAGTTGCTTGAGGAATGCGCGCTTGGCCGGTACGTCGGTGGTCATTTTCAATGTGCCGTAGGCCAGGGCATAGCGCGACTGCGGATCGTCGCCCGGACCGGCCCAGGCCAGTTCGTTGTCGGCGTAGTAACCGATCAGCCACGGGTCATCACGTTGATCGCGGGCGGCGATGGCCACGGCACGCTCGGTGGCCATGGCGAAACGCGGGTCGAACGGGTCAGGCATGCCGCCCCACCAGTCGCTGCCGGTGCTGATGCTGGTGTAGTCGCCGACGATCGACAGCGGCAAGGTGTACGGCACCCGCTCGGCCTCGGCGAGCGAGTCGGCACTCCAGTTGCCGACGGTGTTGAAACCCCAGGCCTGCAAGCGATCAAGAGTGTGCGCAGCCCACTTCTGTTCATCGACCGTAGCTTTGCATGGAGCGGCGTTCGCCGGTTCGGTTTGCGTCGGTGCTGCACAAGGTTCGCCATACAGGCGTTGCAGGTTGGCACCATAGAAATCGTACCAGCGCCCGTTGCCATAACCGCGGCCCTGATCGGCGCCGTTGCCGCCACGGTTGTCGCCTTCGCCGAAATGGCTGGCGAGCGGCTCGTCGGCCTTGGGCAGGGATTCGAACATCCACTCACGCCCGGCCACGTAAGTCTGGTTGACCTGCGGGCTGACGGTGTTGACCCCCAGCGAATAGAACGGATGCCCTTCAGGAGTCACCAGGTACCAGCGGCCGTCACGTTTTTCGGTGCGGAAAAAGCCGCTGGCCTTGAACGCCGGGCCTTTGTTCCAGCCGCCGAACTTGTCCAGCGAGGACTTTTCGCGCTCGGCCAGCCAGGTTTTCAGCTGTTGCTGTTCCTTGGCGGCGGCGGATTTCAGTTGTTCATCGTTGCTGACTTTTTCCGGCCATTTGCTGCGGGTCGATTGACCGTAGGCGTCCACCAGATTGCCGTAGACGGCCTGGGTCACAGCATCGCCGTCCTGCACGCCGAAACGTTCGAGCAGCAGGCTCTGCGCGGCTTTAGGCTGATCCATCCACAGGCTCACCGACACTACCTGACTGCGATCCAGTTCACCGCTGCTGCTGGCCAGCAGAATCCGCTGGCCATCGACGGTCAGCGGCATTGGCGGCCCGGCCTTCATGCCCTGGCTCAGTGGCGAAGTCGCCACCAATGGCACCAGCAGGGTTTGCGCGGGGCCGGCCGGCAGGTCGACGCGGCTGGTCAGGGTCTGGCCGTTGTTGCTCTGGATTTGCACGTAGACCGTCACGGCCCAGTTCATCGCGCTCTGCAGACGCAGGCTCATCATGCCCGACTGCGACCAGTCCCAGGCGCCGGTCTGCGGAGTCAGGCGCAGGGTCGGACGGGCTACCGGGTTGAACGTCACCCGGCGCAGCACTTCACCTTCCGGGGTCTGCTCGGCGTTGGCTTGTGGCAGGTCAGTGTTTTCGGTGACGACTTTCACCACGTCGGCGGGGCGAACGAAGTTGAACAGGGTCTGCTGACCCGCAGGCGCCGCCAGTAACGGGGCAGCGAAAATCAAGGCGAATACGGCAGGCAACGAACGGCGAATCATAAGAACGGAGTTCTCCCTAACGACCAACTAAGGCCAATGGAAAAGCATGGCAGAGAGATAGACAGCGCGGCGGGCAAAACTGCCCACCGTTGTCTCAGGATATTTCACGACGGAAAGGAGGCAACGCATTGAGGATCGCCTTGCCGTAGCGCTGGGTGACCAGGCGCCGGTCGAGCAAGGTGATGGTGCCGCGGTCTTCTTCGGTACGCAGCAGACGCCCGCAGGCCTGGACCAGCTTCAACGAGGCATCGGGCACCGAGATTTCCATGAACGGATTGCCGCCACGGGCCTCGATCCATTCCGACAGCGCCGCCTCGACCGGATCGTCCGGCACCGAGAACGGGATCTTGGCGATCACCACGTGCTCGCAGTAGGCGCCCGGCAAGTCCACGCCTTCGGCGAAACTGGCTAGACCGAACAGCACGCTGGAATCGCCGCCATCGACCCGCGCCTTGTGTTTGTTCAGGGTTTCCTGTTTCGACAGGTTGCCTTGAATGAACACCTGCTTGCGCCAGTCGCGGTCGAGACCGTCGAACACGTCCTGCATCTGTTTGCGCGAAGAGAACAGCACCAGCGTGCCGCGCGAGCCCTCGACCAGATCCGGCAACTCGCGGATGATCGCCGCAGTGTGAGCAGCGGCGTCGCGCGGGTCGGCCTTCAGATCCGGGACCCGCAGCACACCGGCATCGGCGTGATGGAACGGGCTCGGCACCACGGCGGTGACGGCTTTTTTCGGCAGGCCGGCGCGCATGCGGAAGCGGTCGAAGGTGCCCAGCGCGGTCAGCGTTGCCGACGTCACCAGGCAGCCGTAGGCCACGTTCCACAGGCTGCGGCGCAAGGTCTCGGCGGCGAGAATCGGGCTGGCGTTGACCTCGATGTCGAACAGCGAACCGCTTTCGGCCAGGGTCAGCCAACGCGCCATCGGCGGGCTGTCTTCCGGGTCTTCGGCGGTGAACGCGGTCCACAACTCCCAGTTGCCCGACGCCCGCGACAACAGGCTGCCGAACAGCGGATACCACTCCTCGGCCTGATTGCTGGCGATGCCGATGTTGACCTCGCCGTCCATGCCTTCCTTGAGCAGGTCGGTCAGACGGGTGAACAGATCATTGAGTCGCGCATAGCCCTTTTTCAGCTCGACGCCCATTTCGCGCATGTGCTCGGGAATCACCCCGCCGACGAAACGATGGCGGGGCCGCTCACGACCTTCGACGTCTTCGCCGGGTTTGAAATCGGCAATCTGCTCGCACGCGGTGAACATGAACTGCTGCTGGGTCTTGATCTCGCGCGCCAGCTCGGGCACTTGTTCGATCAGCTTGCCGAGATCCCCCGGCAACGGATGCTGGGCCAGCAGTTTGGTGAGGTTCTTCGCGGTGGTTTCCAGCCAGTCAGCGGTGGAACGCAGGCGCGTGTAGTGGGCGAAATGGCCGATGGCCTTGTCCGGCAGGTGATGGCCTTCGTCGAATACATAAATGGTGTCGCGCGGATCGGGCAGCACCGCGCCGCCGCCGAGGGCGAGGTCAGCCAGCACCATGTCGTGGTTGGTGACGATCACGTCGACCTTGCCCATGCCTTCGCGCGCTTTATAGAAAGCGCATTGGCCGAAGTTGGGGCAGTGGCGATTGGTGCACTGGCTGTGATCGGTGGTCAGCCGTGCCCAGTCGGCGTCTTCCAGGGCGTTGGGCCAGCTGTCGCGGTCGCCGTCCCATTTATTGCCGGCGAGTTTCTCGATCATGCTGGTGAACAGCTTCTGACTGGCCTCGTCGACCTCGATCTTGAAGCCTTCTTCTTCGAACAGCTGGGCAGTGGCGGTCTGCGCGTGACCTTCCTGCAGCAACATGTCGAGTTTGGACAGGCACATGTAGCGGCCACGGCCCTTGGCCAGCGCGAAGCTGAAGTTCAGGCCGCTGTTGCGCATCAGGTCGGGCAAGTCCTTGTAGACGATCTGCTCTTGCAGGGCCACGGTGGCGGTGGCGATCACCAGGCGTTTGCCGGCCAGCTTCGCCGTTGGAATCGCGGCCAGGCTGTAGGCCACGGTCTTGCCGGTACCGGTGCCGGCTTCCACCGCGACAATCGCGGGGTCGCCACTGCGCCGGCCTTCGTCGTCGGTGTCGATATCCCCGAGGACTTTGGCGACTTCGGCGATCATCAGGCGCTGGCCGTAACGCGGTTTGAGGCTCTTGGCTTCAAGAAAACGCGAATAGGCGCCCTGGATCGTGGTTTTGAGTTCAGTGCTGATCATTGATTGTCGGGCGCAAAAAACGCTGGATAAATTTTCAGTGGTTTCGGATGGCGGCTATCATACCCCGCTAATCAGTCCCGCGCAGAACGGAGTGCCCCAATGACACCTTTTAGCCTCGTTTATCCACTGCATGTCCTGTCCGCCTTGGTCTGGGTCGGCGGCATGTTTTTCGCCTGGATGGTCCTGCGCCCGGCGGCGGTGAAGGCGCTCGACGGCCCCGCCCGTCTGACCTTGTGGGTGGAAGTGTTTCAAGGTTTTTTCCGCTGGGTCTGGGTCGCGGTGATCCTGCTGCCGATCAGCGGTGTCGGCATGCTGCATCTGCAGCAGGTCGGTTTCGAGACCGCGCCGAAGTACGTGCAGGTGATGATCGGACTGTATGTGGTGATGACGGCGCTGTTTATTCGAATTCAGGGCTTGATGCTGCCGGAGTTGCGCAAAGCAGTAGAGGCGAAAGACTGGCCGGCGGGTGCGGCGGTGCTGGGGCGGATTCGCCGGGTGGTGGGGATCAACCTGATTGTCGGATTGGTGCTGGTGGCGATTGCGGCCGCTCGGCCGATGTTCTGACCCACTGACCTGCATTCTTTGTGGCGAGGGAGCTGCTCCCGCCGGGCTGCGCAGCAGCCCCAAATCAGCTGACGCGTTCAATCTGACGAAACGGTATCTGGGGTGGGGTCGCTACGCGACCCAGCGGGAGCAAGCTCCCTCACCACAGTTGTGAATTGTGCGGTGTTTTAGAGGCGCTGCACGGTCACAGCCCCCGCCGCACCCGCAGGCCCAGGCTGTCGATCCATTCTGGTGGCGATCACGGCGGCGCGGCCGATGTTCTAGGCCACTGACCACAAGCATTTTTGTGGCGAGGGAGCTTGCTCCCGCTGGGCTGCGCAGCAGCCCCAAATCAACGGGCGCGTTCAATCTGACGAAACGCAGTATCTGGGGTGGGGCCGCTACGCGACCCAGCGGGAGCAAGCTCCCTCGCCACAGTTGTGAATAGCGCTGTTATTTAGAGGCGCTGTACGGTCACAGCCCCTGCCGCGCCCACCGGCCCTGGCTGACCATCGGCCCCGGCCTTGCCGTTCTTGCCGCCATCGGCGCGATACACCAGGCAGCCCTTGGACTGGCCGCCCTTGCCCGCCTTGCCGCCGACACCCGCTGGGCCACCGGCGCCGCCCGCAACGTTGACCTTGATCAGCTCGGCCGGAAACTCGCGCGGCACTTCAAGACGCACCAACGCACCCGGTGCACCCGGCTGGCCGTCACTGCCATTACTACCATCAAAACCGTGACCGGCCGCGCCCCAGGTGCAGCCCGGATCTTCACCATTGCCACCATCAAGGCCGACGAATCCCGGCGCACCGGTGCCGCCGCGGGCGTCGACAAACAGTTTTGGCGCGTCCAGCGCCTTGAATTGCAAATTCAGATTGCGCCCGGCGCGGGCAGCTTTTTCATAGGTGCCCGGCGCCCCGCGTGCAGTGATCAGGCTGCCTTCGGACAACTGCGCACGGCTGACTTTCATGTCCAGCGCCTGTTCACTCGGGACGATCGCGATGCGCGCTTCGTGGCCCAGGCGCAGTTCGCCGACAGTCAGCTCGGTCACATTGGCAGGAATCAGCAGGGTGCCGTAATCCGCCACTTCCAGCCGTTCCAGCTGCAAAGTGCTGGCGGTGTTGGGCAAACGCATCAGGGAATTGGTTTCGACGCTGACCACCTGGGCGCAGGCCAGGGGACTGATGAGTGCAGCGAGCAGGCAAAGTTTACGCATGGGAAGAAGCCTCCGGAGCGGCCGGGGCCGGGATGGTTTGCAGGTGAAAAACGCCGAACAGCAGGATGCGCAGACGGTCGCGCCACGGATTGGGACGCCCCTTGAGGCGCGAGAACAGCAATTCGAGTACATGCAGCGCCAGCAACAAGCCGCCGGCCAGATTGACCAGCAGATGCAGCGGATGCACAAACGGCAGCAGCAGATTGACCACCACCACGCACCAGAACAGCAGGGTCAGCAAACGCCCCAGCCCCCAGAAAACCTTCATACGCTCCCCCGTGTCGGAATTATTCTTTGGGCGCACAGTAACGGCTTACGCGGGGGATAAGCCAGAGGGGCAAAAGAAAAAACTTTTGTCAGTCGTCGGATCGCTGCCGGTTCGACGACGATCGTCGACCGGCAGCTCTAGCCTGCGGACTACAGACAAGTCCTAGCGATTGATATGCAACTCCACCCGACGGTTTTTTGCCCGTCCCTCGTCCGTTGCGTTATCAGCCACCGGCTCGCTCTCGCCACGCCCTTCACTGGTCAGTTTGTCCGGCGCCAGGCCCTGACTCAGCAGGTACGCCGCCACGCTGCTGGCGCGTCGTTCCGACAGTGCCTGGTTGTAGGCGTCCGAACCTTTGCTGTCGGTATGGCCGATAACCTTGATGCTGACCACGTCGGCATTGCGCAACTTGTCCATCAACGTATCGAGCTGGGCCTTGGCGGCCGGGGTCAGATCCGACTTGTCGAAATCGAACAACACATTACCGGCATCGCTGAGGGTAATGACTTCCGATTGCGGCGCAGGTTCGGGAGCTTTTGCAGTGACCGGATATTGCGGCAGCGGACAGCCGCGATGATCGACCGGGGTATTGGCCGGGGTGTCAGGGCAACGGTCGCGGCGGTCGAACACGCCATCGCCGTCTTCATCGCCATCCTGGGCATAGCAGATCAGCCCGCCGGTAAGAATCCCCAACGCCGCACCGCCACCGGCCCAGCCGCCACTTTCAATGGCGCCAAGACCGCCACCGACCAGCCCGCCGATCAGGCTGCAGATCGGCCACGTACGTTGATTGAGGGGGGCATCGCCATCGCTATGAGTGGCGCAACCGGTGAGCAGGCTGCCCAGCAGCAGCACCGGCAAGACGGACCTTGAGAAAACAGTCATTGTGAAAGCTCCTGTGTCACCGGCCCATACCGGTTACACAGGAGTAAAGACCCGCATCCGCGACTGCACAAGCCGCGGATGCGAGAGGGACTAGCGGACGATTTTGATTTCGGTGCGACGGTTCTGTGCGCGGCCATCGGCGGTTTTGTTATCCGCCACTGGCTGGCTTTCACCCATGCCCGATACCGAGACGAAGCTGGCACGCGGCACACCTTGCGAAATCAGGTATTCCACCACCGAGTGCGCGCGACGATCCGACAGTTTCTTGTTGTAGGCATCGCTGCCGACGCTGTCGGTGTGGCCGGTCACGGTCAGTTGCGCCGTAGACGACTCTTGTTTCAGGCGCGTGGCGACTTTGTCCAGAACCTGTTTATCGGCACCGGTCAGGGTGGCTTTGTCGAACTGGAAGTGCACATCGCGAATGACGATGGTTTCTTCCTTGACCACAACCGCCTCCTCTACCACTGGCGCCGGGGCTGGTGGAGGGCAGCCGTCAGCATCAACCTGCACGCCTTTAGGGGTGTGCGGGCACTTGTCGCGACTGTCCGGCACACCATCGCCGTCTTCGTCGCCATCACCGTGCACCCAGCAATAGGCTGCTGCCGTACCGCCGACCAGCAGGGCGCCGTAGCCGGCCCACGCCGAACTTTCCGTCGCACCGAGACCGGCACCGACCACACCACCGACCGCCGCACAGGTCGGCCAGTCGGTTTTCTGCAAACCTGCGCAACCAGTCAACACACTGGTTAGCAGAATCAAAGGTAATGCTGTCCGAACTATGCTCATCTGGTTTTCTCCTGAGGGATCGGCTTAGAACCGATTCACGGAGTAAAGACCGGAGTTTTAATCTCCGCCAGCAATAGGCCAGCGTCATTTGGGACCGTGTTCACAGGGATTTGGCACTTTTGCCATGCGTGACAAAACGGGGTCTAGGCCGGATCCGTCTGGCGCGCTAGTCTTGGCGATCTGATTGAGGAGCTCCGATGAACGTCGCCATTTCTCCGCGCACGCCGCAACAGGCGCTGGCCGCTTTACTGGATCGCTATGCCCCGGCGCGTCTGCTGCTGATCGGCGCCAGCGAATTTCCGGCGCTCGCCGCGTTCAAGCAGGCGCACCCGGACTGCTGCGTGGCCCACGCCGAACCCGGTGCATTGCCCGCCGAACTGGCAGCGCGGCGCTTCGATCTGGCGCTGGTGGTCGATTGCCTGGAACATCTGCCCAAGCGTAACGGTTTGAATCTGCTGGGCGGGATCCGCAACCTCAACGCCAGCCGCATCGCCGTGCTGGCGGATCTGCCGGCCAGCGGCTGGCAGGAAACCGATTTCTACTCACTGGCGCTGCAAGCCAGCGAACGTTTTCAGCGCGACGAGCAGGTACTGACCCTGTTCACCTACGATCTGCTTGACTACAAACAAGTCCCCGACTGGCTCAACTCGCGGTTCTGGGCCAATCCGGAAAACTTCGGCAAATACTGGTGGTAATGCAATGAGTACAGCCATTTGCCCGTGCGGCAGCGGCAACCTGCTGGAGGCCTGCTGCGGTCACTATCACGAAGGCCACCCGGCGCCGTGCGCCGAAGCCCTGATGCGTTCACGCTACAGCGCCTACGTGCTGGGGCTGATCGATTATCTGGTGGCCACCACCCTGCCCGCCCAGCGGGCCGGTCTGGATCGCCAGGCGATCAGCGCCTGGAGCGCGCAGAGCACCTGGCTCGGCCTTGAGGTCGAAAGCTCGGAGGTGTTCGGCGGCCAACCCGAACACGCCTTCGTCACCTTCACCGCGCGCTGGCACGACAGCCAGGGCGAACACAGCCACCGCGAGCGCTCCTCGTTCGTGCAGAACAGCGGCCGCTGGTACTTCATCGACCCGACCGTGCAGTTGAAGCTGGGGCGTAATGACGCGTGCCCGTGTGCCAGCGGGCAGAAGTTCAAGAAGTGCTGTGCGGGGTATTTCGGCGCTTAGGATCAAAAGATCGCAGCCTGCGGCAGCTCCTACAGGGAACGCAACGCATGTAGGAGCTGCCGCAGGCTGCGATCTTTTTAGCGTCTAGACTGGCTGCAAAGGGAGTTCAAACATGCTCGGTCGTTGGCGCACATTTCAGTTCTTCATATTGATGCTGATCCTGAACCTCGGCGGTTGCGCCTCATGGTTCGGCGACGACAGCATCGACCCCGCCGTGCACCTGGTGAAAGTCGAGGTGGTGCGGGCCAAGCTGCTCGAACAGAAATTCATCCTGCACTTTCGCATCGACAACCCCAACGACAGCGACCTGACCGTGCGCGGCATGGAATATCGCATTCATCTGGCCGATATGCTGCTGGCCGAAGGCGAGCATGAACACTGGATCACGGTGGGGCCGAAAAGCAGCGGGTTCTACCGGATACCGATCCGCACCAACCTGTGGCCTCGGGTAAAAGACGTGGTGAAAATGCTGAAAAGCCCCAACCAGCAGATTCCCTATCGGCTGCAGGGCGAAATGGAAACCGGTTTATTCATCGCCCACTACGTGCACCTGGAGCGCAATGGCGTGATAATCCCCGCCGATTTAATTCCGGAGCACAACCGATGACTCAGCAACCTCATGTCCATGGCCCTGACTGCAACCACGATCATGACCATCATCACGATCACGACCATGGCCATGTCCACGGTCCGAACTGCGGCCACGCCCACCAGGAACCGGTGCGCAACGCCCTGAAGGACGTCGGCCGCAACGACCCTTGCCCATGCGGCAACGGCAAGAAATTCAAGAAGTGCCACGGCGCTTGATGTTTCCGGTGAAGATACTCTTCGCCTGACACATTGCCTTCGCGAGCAAGCTCGCTCCCACAGTTGACCGCATTCCTGCTGCCTGAACGCAGTCGACTGTGGGAGCTGGCTTGCCAGCGATGAGGCCGGCACATCCAGCATTGATGCAGCCTGACACTCCGCTATCGCTGGCAAGCCAGCTCCCACAGGTTTCTCAAGCGACTGCCAGAATCTGCGCAGCACTGACCACCGTCGCATACTCCCCGTGCAAATTCCCCAGCGACATCCCGTGCACCTCTTCGGCTGAACGCGGTGTGCCGAAGTAATCGGCCTTGTCGAAGGTGAAACACGCATCCTCCGCCACCCACGTCTCGAACCCCAGATTGCCCGCCGTGCGCGCTGTGGATTCCACCGAGTTGTTGGTCGCCACGCCAACGATGATCAGTTGCCCGATCCCCGCCTCACGCAAGCTTGCCTCCAGCCCTGTGGCACAGAACGCATCCGGCACCTGTTTCTGGATCAGCCATTCGCCGTCGTGCGGCAAGAATCTCTGCTGAAATTCAACTCCTGACTGCCCGGGCCAGAACACCGAACCCGGTTCGCGCGACAGATGCTGCACATGAATCACCGGCCGTCCGCTACTGCGCCACGCCCTCAGTAAATCGAGCATGCGTTCTTCGGCCTGTGGATTGTTCCGCCGCCCCAGGCGCGGCTCGAGAATGCCTTGTTGCTGGTCGATAATGATCAGTGCAGCGCTGGCCTGAAGCTCCATGGCGATTTGTCTCACGCAGGGTCATTGAGTTTCCCGCACTTCAGCATCACCGCCACGGGGTGAGCAAGCTCTGATTCAACCCGATCAAGGATCGCCCGGCGACGGTGAACGCGTATGTCTTGGTGCAGAAGATCACCCCGCCGAAATCCTGATATCTGGATGGATCGTTGTTGTGGCGAGGGAGCTTGCTCCCGCTGGAGTGCGAAGCGCTCCCAAACTGGTCGCCGCGATCTATCAGAAAAATGCGCAGTCTGGATAACGACTGCTGCGCAGCCGAGCGGGAGCAAGCTCCCTCGCCACAAAAACACTGTTATCTCTGCAGATTTGCTGTTGGTCAGACAAATACAGAAATAACCACTCGCCCCGCTTGCGCGGCCACCGCCTGCTCACTAACGTAGCGGCTTTATTGCGCCCCCAGCCTCTACACCCCCGCAGGAGCTTTGCCATGGCCTCGCCAGCCCTTACACATTTTCTTCCCCGGTTCGGCGTTGCCGCAGCAGTGACCGGTGTCTTGAGCCTGTCCGGTTGCCAGACCTGGAACGCGCAGGACACCCTCCCGCCCACCTCCGGCGTGCAACCGCTCAAGGGCCTGGCGCAGAACGTTTCGGTGCGACGCAATGCCATGGGCATGCCGTTGATCGAAAGCAACAGCTTCCACGACGCGCTGTTCACCCTCGGTTACGTGCATGCCAGCGACCGCATTAACCAGATGGTCACCCTGCGCCTGCTGGCCCAGGGCCGACTGGCGGAAATGTCCGGCGCTTCGATGCTCGACGCCGACCGCTACATGCGCGCGGTCAACCTGAAGAAGAGCGCCGACGAGCTGTACAAGGCCTCGTCGCCCCGCCTCAAGCGTTTCTTCGAAGTCTATGCGCGGGGCGTCAACGCCTACCTGTTCCGCTACGCCGACAAACTGCCGGGCGATCTCGCCACCAGCGGCTACAAGCCGGAATACTGGAAACCAGAAGACTCGGCGCTGATCTTCGCGCTGCTGAACTTCAGCCAGTCGGCCAACCTGCCGGAAGAGATTTCCTCGCTGGTGCTGGCGCAAACCGTGAGCAGCGACAAGCTCGCCTGGCTGACGCCATCCGCTCCAGATGAAAACCTGCCACTGGCCGAGGCTGACAAGCTGCAAGGCCTCAAGCTCAACGGGCAGATCCCCGGCCTGACGGAGCTGAGCAACGCCAGCCAACAATTGGCGGCGGTGAATCTGCTGGGCGCCAGCACCTCGAACAACTGGGCAATCGCCCCGCAACGCAGCCGCAGCGGCAAGAGCATTCTCGCCAGCGACAGCCATGGCCCGCTGGCGGCACCGTCGCTGTGGACCTTCGTGCAGATCCGCGCGCCGAAATATCAGGCCGCCGGTGTCACCGTCGCCGGTTTGCCGATGGTCCTCGGTGGCTTCAACGGCAAAGTCGCGTGGAGCGCCACCAGCGTGCTCGGCGACAACCAGGACCTGTTCCTGGAAAAAATCCGCCGTCAGGGCAGCAGCCTGACCTACGAGGTCAACGGCAAATGGCAGCCGCTGGGCGTGCGCAATGAAACCTATTTCGTCAAAGGCCAGCGGCCGATTCGCGAAGCCGTGTACGAAACCCGCCACGGCGCGCTGCTCAACAGTGCCCAGGCTGCGGCGCAAGGCAACGGTTTCGGCCTGGCCCTGCAAACCCCGAGCTTCACCGACGACAAATCGCTGGACGCATTTTTCGACCTGACCCGTGCGCAGAACGTTGAACGCGCGTCAGACGCCAGCCGCGAGATCCGTGCGATCGCCCTGAACATGGTGTTCGCCGACGCCAGCAACATCGGCTGGCAAGTCACCGGACGTTTCCCCAACCGTCGCGAAGGCGAAGGTTTGCTGCCATCGCCGGGCTGGGAAGGTCGTTACGACTGGGACGGTTATGCCGACCCGATGTTGCATCCGTACGATCAGGACCCGACCCAGGGTTGGCTCGGCACCGCCAACCAGCGGGTCATTCCTCACGGCTACGGCATGCAGTTGTCCAACTCGTGGGCGGCGCCGGAGCGCGGCGAACGTCTGGCAGAACTGGCCGGCAGTGGCAAACAGGACGGTCGCAGCGTGATCGCCATGCAGTACGACCAGACCACCACCTTTGCCGCCAAGCTGAAGAAAATGTTCGAAGCGCCGGGCATGAAGCAGCCGCTGAAACAGGCGATCGACGCCCTGCCGGAAGCCGATCGCAGCAAGGCTCGCGAGGCCTTCAGCCGGTTGATGGCATTTGATGGCAAGCTCAGCCCGACCTCGGCGGATGCGGCGATCTATGAACTGTTCCTGCAAGAAAGCATGAAGCAGATCTTCCTCGATGAGCTCGGCCCCGAGTCGAGTCCGGCGTGGAAAGCCTTTGTTGCCAATGGCGACTTGTCCTACGCGGCGCAGGCCGATCACCTGCTCGGGCGCGAAGACAGCCCGTTCTGGGATGACATCCGTACCCCGCAGAAGGAAGACAAGGCGCAGATTCTGGCGCGCAGCCTGGCGGCCGCGATCAACGCTGGCGACAGTCAGTTGGGCGGCGACCGCAAGGCCTGGCAGTGGGGCAAACTGCACAGCTACACGTGGAAAAACGCCAGCGATCAGACCGTTCGCGGCCCGCTCGCAGCCGGCGGTGATCACACCACGCTCAATACCTCGGCGTTTACCTGGGGTCAGGACTTCAACACCACCCGTGCGCCGTCGATGCGTTTTATCGTCGACTTCAGCCAGAGCGAGCCGCTGATGGGGCAGAACGGCACCGGTCAGTCCGGCAACCCGGCCAGCCCGAACTACCTCAACGGCATCGACGCCTGGCTCAAGGGCCAGTACATCGGCTTGCCGCTGCAGCCGCAGAACTTTGACCGGGTGTATGGCAAGACGCGTTTGACCCTGACGCCGGGCAAATAAACGCTAGAGCACGATCAAAAGATCGCCGCCTTCGGCATCTCCTACATGGGAATGGTGAACAATCCTGTAGGAGCTGCCGAAGGCTGCGATCTTTTGCTTTTCGCCCCACATAAAAACCCGATAGAACTTCCGGACTCGCGCCCACCTCATAGCTAACAAGCCCTCCATTCTGGTAACGACATGGACCTTGTTATCGCCCGCCCCGAAGGTTTGTATTGCCCTGCCGGGGATTTCTATATTGATCCGTGGCGCCCGGTCGAGCGCTCGGTGATCACTCATGCCCACGGCGATCACGCCCGTGGCGGCAACCAGCATTACCTTGCCAGCAGCGCCAGCGAAGGGATTTTGCGTGCGCGTCTGGGTCAGGACATCAACCTGCAAACCCTCGCCTACGGCCAGCGACTGACCCACCACGGCGTGACCTTGAGTTTCCATCCCGCCGGGCATGTGCTCGGTTCGGCACAGGTGCGTCTGGAATACGGTGGCGAAGTCTGGGTCGCATCCGGCGACTACAAGATCGAACCTGATGGCACCTGCGCGCGGTTCGAACCGGTGCGCTGCCACACCTTCATCACCGAATCGACTTTCGGCCTGCCAATCTATCGCTGGCAGCCACAGGCGCAGGTGTTCAGCGAGATCAACCAGTGGTGGCAGGCGAACATCGCCGCCGGCAAGGCCAGCGTGTTGTTCTGTTACTCGTTCGGCAAAGCCCAGCGGATCCTTCACGGTATCGACGCCAGTCTCGGCCCGATCCTCAGCCACGGTGCGGTCGAGCCGCTGAACCGGGTCTACCGCGAGGCCGGCGTGTACCTGCCGCCGACGATCTACGCCGGTGATGTGAAAAAGTCCGACCCGATCATGCGTCAGGCGCTGGTGATCGCCCCGCCCTCGGCGGGCGGCAGCACCTGGATGCGCCGGTTCGGTGACTACAGCGACGCCTTCGCCAGCGGCTGGATGCGCCTGCGCGGTACCCGCCGGCGGCGTGGCGTGGACCGTGGTTTCGTGCTGTCCGATCACGCCGACTGGCCCGGTCTGCTCTGGGCCATCGAACAGACCGGCGCCGAACGGGTGATGGTCACCCACGGTTCAATCGGCGTGCTGGTGCGCCATCTGCGCGAGAAGGGTCTGGATGCGCAGGGCTTCAACACCGAATACGGCGACGATGAGGAAGAAAACATCGACGCCGAACCTGCCATCGCCGAGGTGCAAGCATGAAAGCCTTCGCCGAGCTGTACGCCGAACTCGACGCCACCACGTCGAGCAACGCCAAACTGGCGGCGATGCAAACCTACTTCGCCCAGGCTGCACCGCAGGATGCGGCCTGGGCGGTGTACTTTCTATCCGGCGGGCGCCCGCGGCAACTGGTGCCGGTGCGCGTCCTGCGCGAACTGGCGGTGGAGGTCTCGGGGCTGCAACCGTGGCTGTTCGAGGAAAGTTATCAATCCGTCGGCGATCTGGCGGAAACCATTTCCCTGGTGCTGCCGGAAAATCTGCACAGCTCCGAGGCCGGCCTTGCCGAATGGATCGAAGACAAATTGCTGCCGCTGCGTGGTGAAACCCCTGAATACCTGGGCCACCAGTTGCCTGCGCTGTGGGCGCAACTGGATCGGCCAAGCCTGATGCTGTGCATCAAATTGATCACCGGCAGCTTCCGCGTTGGCGTATCGAAACTGCTGGTCACCCGCGCACTGGCGTCAATGGCCGGCCTCGACAGCAAACGCGTGGCGCAGCGGCTGGTGGGTTACACCGACCTGTCGAACCGGCCGAATGCCGCGAGCTACCTGAAACTGATCGCGCCGGAATCCGCCGACGAACACGCGCAACGTGGCGGTCAGCCCTACCCGTTTTTCCTCGCCCACGCGTTGTCGCAACCGGTCGAGGAATTTGAAGGGCTGCTGGGGCCGGCGAGCAACTGGCAGGTGGAATGGAAGTGGGATGGCATCCGCGCGCAGGTGGTCAAGCGCGAGGGTCGGCTGTGGGTCTGGTCACGGGGTGAGGAGCTGGTGACCGAACGCTTCCCGGAATTCGATACCTTGATCCACTCGTTACCTGACGGCACAGTGATCGACGGCGAAATCGTGGTCTGGAAGAGTACCCACCCGAGCACCGAAGACGCCTTCGATCCGCAATCGACAGAACCACCGGCGGTGCAACCCTTCGCCCTGCTGCAGCAACGCATCGGGCGCAAGACCCTTGATAAAAAGATCCTCGAAGAAGTGCCGGTGGTGGTGCTCGCCTACGATTTGCTGGAGTGGCAGGGCGAAGACTGGCGCAACCGTCCGCAGGCCGAACGGCGGGCGCAGCTGGAACAAGTGATCGCCCACGGTAACAATCCGGTGTTACTGGCCTCGCCGATTCTGACCGGCAGCGACTGGTTCGATCTCGCCCGGCAGCGTGAAGCCTCACGGCGCCTCGGGGTCGAGGGCATGATGCTCAAGGCCCGCGACGCCCTGTATGGCGTGGGCCGAACCAAGGACATGGGCGTGTGGTGGAAGTGGAAGGTCGATCCGTTCAGCGTCGATGCGGTGTTGATCTATGCCCAGCGCGGACATGGCCGGCGCGCCAGTCTCTACAGCGATTACACCTTCGCCGTGTGGGACGGCCCGCCGGAGTCCAGTCAGCGAGCGCTGGTGCCGTTCGCCAAGGCGTATTCGGGGCTGACCGATGAGGAAATGCGCCAGGTCGACAGCATCGTGCGCAAGACCACCGTGGAAAAATTCGGCCCGGTCAGCAGTGTCAAACCGAGTCTGGTGTTCGAACTGGGTTTCGAAGGCATCGCCCTGTCACGACGGCACAAGAGTGGGATTGCCGTGCGCTTCCCGCGCATGCTGCGCTGGCGGCAGGACAAGACGGTGGATGAGGCCGACAGCCTGGCGACGTTGCAGGATTTGCTGGCCTGACCGGGTTTTCCGGGACACTGATCACAATTAACTGAGTGAACTCCCTGTGGCGAGGGAGCTTGCTCCCGCTCGACTGCGCAGCAGTCGCAAAAAATGCGGTCCGTCTGAAAATCCTGGGGAGTGCTTCGCCCTCCAGCGGGAGCAAGCTCCCTCGCCACAATGGCTCATCCCATCGATTAAAAATGCATGCATCGACCCAACTTGGTGCAGCCTTCAACAGCCGCCCATTCCCGTGCACCAATCCCTCTCAGCGCTCCCCCTCTCCAACCTTTTAAAACACTTGTTCGGGACTCTGGTTCGGAAATTGCTACTTTCTATAGGTCGTACGCGTTGCAGTAACAATAATTCTGCGCCACAAGCGCTCATATTGGTTCTTAGGGATTGAATAATGAAAAAAGCATTGCTGACCCTTTCTGCACTGGCGTTGTGCATGGCTGCCGGCTCCGCGCTGGCCAAGGAATACAAAGAGCTGCGTTTTGGCGTTGATCCTTCCTACGCACCGTTCGAGTCGAAAGCGGCTGACGGCAGCCTGGTGGGCTTCGACATCGACCTGGGCAACGCGATCTGCGCCGAGCTGAAGGTCAAGTGCAAATGGGTTGAAAGCGATTTCGACGGCATGATTCCGGGCCTCAACGCCAACAAATTCGACGGTGTGATCTCGTCGATGACCGTGACCCCGGCCCGTGAAAAGGCGATCGACTTCTCCAGCGAGCTGTTCTCCGGCCCGACATCCTACGTGTTCAAGAAGGGTTCCGGCCTGAGCGATGACGTCGCGTCCCTCAAGGGCAAATCGGTCGGTTACGAGCAAGGCACCATTCAGGAAGCCTACGCCAAGGCTGTGCTGGAGAAGGCCGGGGTGAAAATCCAGGCTTACGCCAACCAGGATCAGGTCTACGCCGACCTGAAAAACGGCCGTCTCGACGCCTCGATTCAGGACATGCTGCAAGCCGAACTGGGCTTTTTGAAGTCGCCGGATGGCGCCAACTACGAAGTCAGCAAGCCGGTCGACAGCGAATTGCTGCCAGCCAAAACCGCTGTCGGTATTAAGAAAGGTAACAAAGAGCTGAAGGCGCTTTTAGATAAAGGTATCAAAGCGTTACACGATGACGGCAAATACGCCGAGATTCAAAAGAAACACTTTGGCGATCTGAATCTGTACAGCGGTAAATAATGCCCTGGCGCCCATCACTCGATGGGCGCCTTTTCCATCCGCTCAGGTTGCTGATTTATGTTCGAAAACCTCTTACAAAATCTGGGGCTCTCCGCCTTCAGCCTCAAGGGCTTCGGTCCGTTGCTGTTGGAAGGCACCTGGATGACCATCAAATTGTCGGCGTTGTCGCTGCTGGTGGCCGTGTTGCTCGGTCTCTTGGGCGCCAGTGCCAAACTGTCGAAATCCAAACTGTTGCGCCTGCCTGCCCAGCTCTACACCACGCTGATTCGCGGGGTGCCGGATCTGGTGCTGATGCTGTTGATCTTCTACAGCCTGCAAACCTGGCTGACCGCCCTGACCGACGTCATGGAGTGGGATTACATCGAGATCGACTCCTTCACTGCCGGGGTGATCACCCTGGGCTTCATCTATGGCGCGTATTTCACCGAAACCTTCCGTGGGGCGATCCTCGCCGTACCGCGCGGTCAGGTCGAAGCGGCCACCGCCTACGGCCTCAAACGTGGCCAGCGTTTTCGCTTCGTGGTGTTCCCGCAAATGATGCGCTTCGCCTTGCCGGGCATCGGCAACAACTGGATGGTGATGCTCAAGGCCACCGCGCTGGTGTCGATCATCGGTCTGGCCGATCTGGTCAAAGCCGCGCAGGACGCCGGTAAAAGCACCTATCAACTGTTCTACTTCCTGGTACTCGCCGCCTTGATCTATCTGCTGATCACCAGTGCTTCGAACGTCATCCTGCGCTGGCTCGAACGCCGTTACGCCGCCGGTGCCCGGGAGGCCGTACGATGATCGAACTCCTGCAGGAATACTGGAAACCCTTCCTTTATACCGACGGCAACAACATCACCGGTCTGGCGATGACGATGTGGCTGCTCAGCGCCTCGATCTTCATCGGTTTTCTGGTGTCGATCCCGCTGTCGATTGCCCGGGTGTCCTCACACTTTTATGTGCGCTGGCCGGTGCAGTTCTACACCTACCTGTTCCGTGGCACGCCGCTCTACATCCAGTTGCTGATCTGCTACACCGGGATCTACAGCCTGGCCGCCGTGCGCGCGCAGCCGTTGCTCGACAGTTTCTTTCGCGATGCGATGAACTGCACGATCCTCGCGTTCGCCCTGAACACCTGCGCCTACACCACGGAGATTTTCGCCGGGGCGATCCGCAGCATGAACCACGGTGAAGTCGAAGCGGCCAAGGCCTACGGCCTGACCGGCTGGAAGCTGTACGCCTACGTGATCATGCCTTCGGCGCTG
>Ga0153948_1000287_pt1 | contig 27028 bp, 22 predicted proteins | sample TSNJ032MetaG_FD_104696 | JGI IMG/M metagenome (GOLD analysis project Ga0153948, IMG submission 104696) | Attine ant fungus gardens microbial communities from New Jersey, USA - TSNJ032 MetaG | ecosystem: Host-associated > Fungi > Mycelium > Unclassified | place: USA: New Jersey, Wharton State... | reverse complement strand
TGGATCATTTCGGCAACGCCCGCCATCACCTGTTCGCGCGTGATGACATGCGCGCCCGCTTCCATCAGGTCGGCCACAGTGCGCCCGTCCCGCGCACCCTCCACGACGAAGTCGCTGATCAGGGCGATGGCTTCCGGATGATTGAGCTTCACGCCGCGCTCGAGACGACGACGGGCGACCATCGCCGCCATGGCGATCAACAGCTTGTCTTTTTCTCTGGGCGTCAAATTCATGACTTCGTTCCGAACCTTCTCATTAGACACGGCCCGGTGGCCGCAAGTTCAAATTGACCAAACTTTAGGCAGTCCTGCCTTTCCATTGAGCAGCGCCAGCAAAGGAGCGAGGCGCTTGCGCAAGGCATAACTGTCCGGCGCATAGAGCCGCGCCGTGAGCTTTGAGGCCCCGCCAACCTGCCAGACGCTGGCGCCGCCTTCCTCGCCGATGATGGCGCGCACGGCCTCCAGCTGCCTTTCGGCCTGCGCCGAAACCAACAGCACCGTGGCAACGGCAAGCCCGCCATCCGCGACCGCTCTGGCCTGCAATTCAGCGGCAACATCAGGCCCAAGGCGGAACTCTTCCGCATGAACCAGACGTCCGCCGAGCCGCACCCGCCAGCGGTCACTGAACGAGGCCTGCTCGACCACTTCGCCCATGGCGAGACGCCCGAACACACTTGCCTCGACCAGCAGCACTTCCGCCCCTTCATCCATCTCGACATCCAGCTCCCGGGAGAGCACGGAGCGGTTGAACAAAATGGTCTCCTGCGGGAGCCATGCAAGACGCGTGCCTTTTTCCACCTTGATGTGTGTTTCGATGCGCGCTTCACCGCCGCCCGAGCGATAAATGCGCTCGCAGGCCTGCGTGGTGACGACAGCGGACGCGCCTTCCTGCAGCTTCACATCCCAGCGCAGCCGGTCTCCGCCGGTTAATCCGCCGGATGTGTTGATCAGGATGGCTTCCAGAGGATCATGCGCCACCTGCGGCATACGGATTTTGGCAGCGCCTTCCTGATAAAGCCGGGAAATGCGGGAGCGTCCGTCCTTGAAACGAACCGTCAGTCCGCCGACGCCGTTGACGCGCTGCGAGGCGAGTTTTTCCAGATTACCGTGATCGATGGACATAAAACTGCTTTCACTCCGCGCAGAACAAATCAGGTTGCAGGCGAAAGTTACGGCAGGTCTGTACCGGCGGAAAGCCGGGCCGAAAAAAATTTAACGGGCCCATGTGAGGTCACGACAGATTGCGGGTTCAAAACAGTGAATACACGTAAAAATAAATGTTAATATTGAAATTCAACTTCACATATATGCATTGGTGGCAACTTATACACAAGAGTGTCAAGAAAGCTTCAAGCAACTGAGAAAAGCCTGTTACATTTGAGGCCTATTCCCCGCCCTCAGTTTCAGTCTGGCTGCCGGATTTCCAGCGGCCGCTACGGATCGGGGAAAACATGCTTATCAACCGTCGTCACGCTTTAGGCCTCATGGGCGCTGCCGCTGGCACGTTCATCATGCCGGGGATTGTCCGCGCCAATCAGCGCCGCTCGGTCACCGTCGCCGTTCAGAAGATCACCAACAACAACACGCTCGACATCTGGAACGAACAGTCGAATGTCGGCGAGCGCGTTTTCTTCCCGAACCTGTGGGAAGGCCTGATCCTGCGTGACTGGATGGGTAATCAGGGTCCGGTTCCGGGCCTCGCCACCGAATGGAAGCGTCTCGACGACAAGACCATCGAGCTGAAGCTGCGTCAGGGCGTGAAGTTTCACAATGGCGATGAACTGACCGCCGAAGACGTGGTTTTCTCCTTCTCCGACGAGCGTCTTTTTGCCGGAACCGAGCCTGCTGGCGGCAAGACGCTTTACGAAGCCAATTTCAAACCGCAGACGGAAAAAGAACTACCCGCCGCCATTCCCGGCGTTTCGCGTCGTCTCTGGCCCGCGCTGCGCGGCGTCGAGGCCGTCGATAAATATACCGTCCGCTTCCACAATGCGACGCCGGACGTCACGCTTGAAGGCCGCCTCTATGCCTTCGGCTCGCAGATCGCCAACAAGCGCGCCTGGGATGAAGCCAAGTCCTATGCCGAATGGGCGCGCAAGCCGGTCACGACTGGACCTTACAAGGTCGCCAGCTACAAGCCGGATGTGGAACTCGTGCTTGAAGCTCACGACGAGTATTGGGGCGGCCAGCCGCCTCTGCAGCAGATCCGCTTTGTGGAAGTACCGGAAGTTGCAAGCCGTGTGAACGGCCTCATCTCCGGCCAGTATGATTTTGCCTGCGATCTGCCGCCAGACCAGATCGGCACCGTGACTGCCAATCCGGGCCTCGAAATCCAGAGCTCGACCATCTGGAACCACCGCATCACCGTGTTCAACACGCAAAACGAAATCCTGCGCAATCCGCTCGTGCGCCGCGCCATGACCCATTCGATCGACCGTCAGGCGATTGTGGATGCGCTGTGGGCCGGTCAGACGGTTGTACCGGCCGGCATGCAGTTTGAAAGCTTCCGCACTTCCGACATGTTCATCGATGACTGGCAGCCGCCGAAATTCGATCCTGAACTGGCGCGCGATCTCTTGAAGCAGGCCAATTACAAGGGCGATGCTATCCCTTACCGGCTGCTGAATAACTACTACACCAACCAGACGCCGACGGCGCAGGTTCTGGTGGAAATGTGGAAGCAGGTCGGCCTGAATGTCGAGATCGAGATGAAGGAAAACTGGGCGCAGATCCACGATCCGGAAGGCGTCAAAGGCGTTCGTGACTGGTCGGCATCCAACAACATCAATGATCCGATCACGCCGCTGGTGGTCCAGTTCGGCCCGAATGGTGAAGCGCAGCAGAAGAAGGACTGGTCGAACGACGAGGTCAACAAGCTGTCGGTCATCATGGAAACATCCACCGACCGCGACCAGCGCAAGAAGGCCATCAAGCGCATGCTGGAAATCTGCGAGCGCGAAGACCCTGCCTACAATGTTCTGCATCAGAATGCCGTGTTCACCGGCATGAAGAAGGAACTGAACTGGAAGGCCGCACCGGCATTCGCCATGGATTTCCGTTCCACCAACTGGAACGTCTGATCCGCTGATCAAGGCTGGCATTTCACAATGCCAGCCTTCTCATTCTCCATGAAATTGCATCGATAATCGCAAAAGACTGCGATTGACCGACAGAAAGGGACGACCGTGGCATTCGTCTCCATCCGGGACTTGAAGGTCTCTTTCAGCGGCGTACAGGTTTTGCACGGAATCGATCTCGACGTGAGCCGCGGTGAAACGCTGGGCCTCGTCGGTGAATCCGGCTGCGGAAAATCCGTAACCTGGCTTGCAGCCCTTGGGCTTCTCCCCGGCAAGGCTTCCGTGTCAGGCTCGGTCAAGGTGGACGATCAGGAGCTGGTTGGTTCCGCCCGCTCCGTCAATGAAAGCGTTCGCGGCGGGCGTATCGCCATGATCTTTCAGGATCCAAGTTCGTCGCTCAATCCGGTCAAGAAAGTCGGCCATCAGATTGTCGAATCCCTGGCACTGCATCGTGGCCTGAAAGACAAGGCCGCGCGCAGTGAAGCCATTCAGTTGATGGAACGCGTCGGCATTCCCGATGCGGCCCGTCGTTTCGATCTCTATCCGCATGAGTTTTCCGGCGGTCAGTGCCAGCGGCTGATGATTGCCATTGCGCTGGCTGGTCAACCGGACGTCCTCATCGCCGATGAGCCAACCACCGCCCTTGACGTGACCATTCAGGCGCAGATTCTCGATCTTCTGGATCAAATTCGCCGCGAAACCGGCATGGCGATTGTGTTCATCAGCCACGATCTCGGCGCGGTCAGCCAGATATGCGAACGCGTCTGCGTGATGTATGCCGGGCGCATCGTTGAAAGCGGAACGACGGTCGAGCTGTTCGACAGGCCACAGCATCCCTATACGCGGGGACTGTTCGAAGCCATTCCGCGCCTTGACGGCGGGCGTGAGCGCCTGCGCGCCATTCCCGGCACTGTGCCCGATCCACGCAATCTGCCAACAGGCTGCGCATTCGCACCGCGCTGCGCGCAAGTTAGCGAAACATGCACAACGGCGATGCCCGATCTTCTGATGCGAAACGGCCAGAAGGTCGCCTGTTTTCATCCCCATGCGGAAAGCGCGGCATCGCATGTCTATCACAGCCGCACAATCCCGACAGAAGGGGCTCTGGCATGAGTTTCCTGCTTGAAGCAAACAATCTGGTGCGGGTTTACCGCAGCGATGGCCTGTTCAAGAAAGCCGATCCGGTCAAGGCGGTGGATGGCGTCAGCCTGCGCGTTCAGCCCGGCGAGACGCTGGGCATTGTCGGTGAATCCGGCTGTGGCAAATCCACGCTCGGACGCATGCTGCTTGGCATAGACGACGCCACCGAAGGCGAGGTTTTGTTCGACGGCAAGCCATTGCCGCGCCGCCACACCGCTGACTGGCGCAGGCTGCGGGCGCAGATGCAGCTCGTCTTTCAGGACCCTCTGGCGGCGCTTGATCGCCGCCTGCCGATAGCGGCACAGATCGGCGAGCCGCTGCAAATTCATGGGCTAGCTTCGGGCGCGGAACTGAAGGAACGTGTCGGCGAGCTGATGCAATCTGTCGGGCTGCGCCGCGATCAGGGCGAGCGCTATCCGCATGAATTGTCCGGCGGCCAGCGCCAGCGCGTTATCATTGCCCGCGCCCTTGCAACCAGCCCAAGGCTGCTGGTCTGCGACGAACCGGTTTCCGCGCTCGATGTTTCCATTCAGGCGCAAGTGGTCAATCTCCTGCGCGATCTTCAGGAGAAACATGGCATCGCCATGGTGTTTATCAGCCACGATCTGAAAGTCGTGCGCAATATCTGCGACCGCGTCGCCGTCATGTATCTCGGCAAGATCGTCGAAGAGGCAAGCTCCGGCGTGATCTTCGAAACACCCCAACACCCCTATACCAAGGCGCTGGTGTCTTCCGTTCCGATACCGGGCAAGAAATTCAACCAGCGCATGATCCTCAAGGGTGAACCGCCAAACCCCGCAAACCGCCCGAGCGGTTGCGTGTTTCATCCCCGGTGTCCGGTGGCGGGTTTTCAATGCCCGACGACGATGCCCGATCTGGAATCAACCGGCTTTGACCGGCGTACGGCTTGTCACTTCGTTGAGCCAGCGAAAAGCGCTGCGTGAGGCACCCATGATCACCTTCATAGCGTCCCGTCTCTTCCGCGCGCTGATCACCGTCTTTCTGGTGATGACCTTTGCCTTCGTGGTGCTGCGCATGTCCGGTGACCCGGCGCAGATCATGCTCGGCCCCGATGCGCCACAGGAATCCATCGATGCCTTCCGCAAGGCCTGGGGCCTCGATGACCCCATCTGGCTGCAATATCTGTCCTATCTCAAAGGCATATTGAGTTTCGATTTCGGCATCTCGATGCGCGACAAGGCGCCGGCTATCGATCTGGTGCTGCAACGTGTGCCCGCCACGCTTCAGATCACTATTCCAGCGCTGATCATCAAGCTTTGCCTCGGCATTCCGGCAGGCGTCTATGCCGCACTGCACCGTCAGGGCATCGCTGACCGTGGCGTCATCACCCTGTCGATCCTCGGTTTCACTGTGCCGTCTTTCGTGCTCGGTCTGGTGCTGGTGCTGATCTTTTCGGTACAGCTTGGCGTGCTGCCATCCGGCGGCAGCGATACATGGATACACGGCATTCTGCCGACCCTCACCATCGCCATAGGCGGCACTGCCATTCTCGCGCGCTTCTCGCGCTCGGCCATGATCGAAGTGCTGGGGCAGCCTTATATCCGCACGGCATCAGCCAAGGGCATCAGCTGGAACGATGTGGTGTGGAAACACGCTTTGCCCAATGCCTCCGTACCGATTGTCACCATCGTCGGCTTCATGGTCGGCGCACTGATCGCCGGGGCTGTGGTTGTCGAAACCATCTTCTCATGGCCCGGCATTGGCCGCCTTCTGGTGGTGTCAGTCGCCAACCGCGACCTCGCCGTGGTGCAGTGCCTGCTGTTGATTATCGCCAGTTGCATGGTGATCTCCAATCTCGTTGTCGATGTGCTCTACGGCGTTCTCGACCCGCGCCTGCGCGCCAAAGCCGCACATTGAGGACACTACAATGACCGATACCGCTCTGAACCCAAGCCCCACCGTCAAGGCGCCCGCGCTCATCACGCGCCTGCGCACCTCCATGCCGATGAGCGTTGCCTTTGCCTGTTTCTGGCTGGCGCTGATGCTGTTCGTCGTGATCTTCGCCGACTATCTGCGGCCCTATTCCATCACCAAGATGGATCTGATGGCGCGCCTTGTTCCGGTGGGATCACCCGGACACTGGCTCGGCACGGACGAGTTGGGCCGTGATGTCTATTCGCGCCTGATCCAGTCGATCCGCGTCTCGCTGGTGATTGCCTTTGGCGCAACGATCCTGTCTGCCGTCTTCGGCACTTTGCTGGGCTTTCTGGCCGCACGCTTTCGCGGCTGGGTCGAGCACATCGTGTTGATGCTGGCCGATTTTCAAGCCGCGCTGCCTTTCATGGTTCTCGCGCTTGCGGTGCTCGCCTTCTTCGGCAATTCCATGCCGCTGCTGATCGGCCTGATGGGCTTTTACGGCTGGGAGCGTTATGCCCGTATCGCGCGCGGACTTGCCATTTCCGCCGGAGCGCAAGGCTACGCCAGTGCTGTGGTGCAGCTGGGTGCAACACCGTTCCGCGTCTATTTCCGTCATATCCTGCCCAATGTCGCCTCGACGCTGATCGTCTCCATGACGCTGACATTTCCGGAAATCATCCTGATGGAATCCGGCCTTTCCTTCCTCGGTCTCGGCGTTCAGCCGCCGGAATCGTCGCTTGGCAATATGGTTGGGTTCGCGCGCGAATATCTGACACGTGCGCCGTGGATAATGCTGGCTCCGGCACTAGTGATCGTTCTGACCACCCTCTCCATTTCGCTTCTGGGTGACTGGCTTCGCGACAAGCTCGACCCCACTGTTCAGTAAGGACACAAGACATGAAAAAGATCATGGCCCATCGCGGCGCTCGCAACCTGTGGGCGGAAAACTCGCTCACCGGCTTTCGCAATGTTCTGGAGCTCGACATCGACAGCGTGGAGTTCGACCTTCACCTGACCGATGCCGGCCAAATTCTCGTCATTCACGACGCATCGCTTGACCGTACCACCACCGGCTCCGGTGACGTGCGCGCGCTCGATGATGCCGGTCGCCTTGCGATACGGCTGAAAGACGAACAGGGCACTGTTACCGCCGATCACATACCGACCTTCGAGGAAGTGCTCGATGTCTTCGCCGCGCGCCCGGATGTGCTGCTTTATGTCGAGCTCAAATCCGGCTCCGACGGCAAGCCCTATGAGGGCCTCGTGGAAAAGGCCGTGGAAATCATCCGCGCACGCAACATTGGCGACCATGTCGTGCTGCACTCCTTCGACCGCAGCGTGGTTGAACATTGCGCCAAAATCGCGCCGGAAATCGATCGGCTCATTTCGCTCAATGCACAATGGGTGCAGCGCAATGGGGGGCTGGAAACCTTCTTCCGCAGCGTCGAACCTCTGGTCCGTTATGTCGGCGTGCACCACGAACTATTTGAAGCCGAATTCGATCATATCACGTCGCTGTTTCCCAACGATCGCCTTGGTGTCTGGACGCTCAATGATCGCGCATTAATCGACCGCTGGATGGAGCGCGATGTCGCCTACATCACCTCCGACAGTCCTGATCTGGTGATCGCATCGCGCCTGGCACTGGCTGAAGCCGCAGCCTGACACATATCACCTGAACAACGGTTTTGCCTGCACATCAATCCGGAGGCGAGGCAGGACCGCTCTATCCCTATGGCTTCCGGTCAATCCAGGAAATTGATTATGTCCGACCTGCCGCTTCTCGGCGCAGCCGTGCCGCTGTCTTACCTCGAAGAAAATCTCGATTTCATCCTGTCGGAAAACCGTGATCTGGAGATACAGGATTTTGTCCATGTTGCTCTCCTGAAAGCCGACTGGAAGACGCCTGCAAGCCGCATCAAGACCTTGCTCGACGGCTACAAGGGCCGCCTTGGCATCCACGGTCCATTCTGGGGTCTCAACTTTTCCAATCAGGACGAAGACATTCGCAAGATCGTCACTGAGCGTTATCTTCAGGGACTGGAAGTCTGTGAATTCATCGGCGCAACGCAGATGGTGATCCACAGCCCTTACAATTTCTGGACCTATAACAATATCGACAACTTTCCGGAAAGCGGCCCGCAGATCGTGGACTATGCCCATGAAACGCTGGCTCCAGTCGTCAAGCGCGCCGAGGAAATCGGCTGCACCCTGGTTATTGAGAATATCGAAGACATCGACACCGACGCGCGCTGCCTGCTCGCAGACAGCTTCCAGTCGCCAGCCGTCGCGGTTTCGGTCGATACCGGCCACGCCCATTTCACCTATGGCTCGCTTGGCGCGCATCCGGTCGATTACTTCATCCGACGTGCGGGCAACCGCCTGCAGCACGTCCATCTGCAGGATGCGGACGGCCATGCGGACCGTCATTGGGGCATTGGTGAAGGCACCATCCGCTGGCATGGCGTTTTCGCCGCTCTGGCCCAGCTGGAAAGCAATCCGCGCCTGATCCTCGAACTGCGCGACAAGAACAAGATCATGCCATCGGTCAAGTTCCTGCAGGATGCAGATCTGGCACGCTAATATCTGAAGCAGAGCGCCGAGCAATCGGCGCTCTGCTATCTTTACTCGGCGGCGACCTGCGTTATCGGCCAGTTGCGGCCTGTATGATAGGCTGGCAGGCGTGCGCTCTTTCCGCTGATCTTTTCGCGCAGTGTCCCTTCGCGATATTCGGTCTGGATCAGGCCGCGCTGTTGCAGCACCGGAACCACGCCATCCACGAATTCCGGCCACCAGCCAAGCGTCGTCACCGGGACAATGTTGAAGCCATCGACACCCACATCGACATAACGCTGGATCTCGTCTGCCACCTGTTCCGGCGTGCCGGCAAAACGGCCCGACACAGTTTCCTTGAGAAGATCGCCGAAGGTGACGACGCCGCTTGGTGCAGCCTGAATGAAGGCCCGCACATTGCCGCGCACATAATTGGTCTCCAGAATTTCATCGAGCCGCCGCGTCGGATCAATGTCTGAGAGATCAACACCCATGCCGCCGCTCCAGAACGACTGCAGCGCCTCGATGCTCAACCATTCCTTCAGCTCACGGCGCTTGCGATGCGCCTCCTCTTCGGTCGCGCCGATCACCGGCGCCAGAGAAACGATGAATTTGAGGTCGTCCGGCTGGCGGCCAAAGGCGATGGCGCGCGCGCGTATATCCTCAATGTCCTGCCGTGCACCTTCCGGCGTCCGGGCAGGAATGAAGGTCGCTTCAGCATGCTTGGCTGCAAAATCGCACCCAGCTTCCGATGCCCCTGCCTGAAACAGGAAGGGCGTGCGTTGCGGTGACGGCTCGACGATATGCGGACCCTCGACACGGTAGCGCTCGCCCACATGATTGATCGTGTGCACCTTGGCCGGATCGGCATAAATCTCGCGCTCGGCATCAGCCTGCAGCGCATCGTCTTCCCAGCTGCTTTCCCACAGCTTGTAGACGACTTCGAGATACTCCTCGGCCCAGGCGTAACGGTCGTCATGCTGCGGCAGCGCTTCCAGACCGTAATTGCGGGCCGCGTTGTCGAGATAGGACGTGACAATGTTCCACCCGACACGACCGTCGGTGAAGTGATCGAGCGTCGACATCTTGCGGGCGAAGCCGAAAGGATGCTCCTGCAAGACCGAACTCGTCACCGCAAAGCCGATATGTTTCGTGGCGGCAGCCAGTGCCGAAACAAGGCTTGCCGGATCGTGGCTCGGAAACTGCATCGCCGTGCGGATCGAGGTTTCCTTTCCACCGCGAAACTTGTCGTAAACACCGGCGACATCCGCCAGAAATACCGCATCGAAGAAGCCGCGCTCGGCTTCCTGCGCAAGCTCGATCCAGGGCTGGAGCTTTTTGAAATCCACCTGATGGCGGCCATTCGGATGCCGCCAATAGCCATGGCTGTGGTGGTTCGGCGTGACATGCGCGAAGGCGTTATAGATGATCTTTTTCATGCTGCATCCGCCTTTGCCAGTTGACGCTCTTCGCCAGCCTGCGTGTTCCTGGCAGGACTGGTGCCCCAGATATTCTGCGGCCCATTGCCATTGACCACATAATCGCCGATTTGCCGCTCGCGATAGATCAGCGGATTGTGCGAGGAAATCGCCCGCGCATTGCGCCATAGCCGGTCCAGACCGCGCGACTTGCTGAGCGCCGATGCGCCAAGCCCGCCGAACAGCAAGGTCGTCGCCTCCAGAATCTGGGTGGCCGTCACGACCTGCGCCTGAAACACTTCGACATCGAGCCGCACGCGATCGTCTTCCGTGGCTTCGCCCTTCAGCAGCCTTTCGAAGAACCGCTCAATCGTCGCCGTCGCGGTTATAGTGGCGACATTGGCACCGTAGACCTTGGCGAAGACCGAGCCAACGACTTGCAATATCTGCGGGTCTTCCCGCGCCGTATCGGCATTGCCATGGGCATAAGTGCGACGGCGTTCGGCAATATAGGTGGCCGTCTCGCTCGCAGCTGCGCGTCCGATACCGGACAGTGTCGCCAGATGCGTCAGCTGATAGACAGCCGACAAATGTTCGGCTCGTGTAAGCGCCGAAACGAAATCCGCTTCGTCGAGCTTCACATGGTCGAAGATGGTGGTGCCGCTCGCCGTCAGCGCCTGACCGAAGCCATCCCAGTCATCGATGATGGTAAGCCCTTCCGCCTTGGTGGAAACGACGACTGTTACCCAAGCATCGTTTCGCCCGGCAGTGACGCCGATCCAATCCGCATAATAAGCGCCGGTCGTATAGAACTTGCGGCCATTAATTTCAGGGCCTTCGGGTCCGTCTGTCACAACGGTTGCAAAGCTGCCGTGGCGGGAATCTCCCGGCTCCGTATGGGCTGGCGAAAACCAGTCACCAGCACCGGCAAGCGTCAGCCAGCGTGCGCTCCAAGGGCTGGCCGGATCGGGCAGCAGTGTTTCGATAAAGCCGAAATGACCGCGCAGAATCTGCGCAAGATTGGAATCCGCCTCCGCCAGTTCGATCAACAGCGCGAAAAGCGTGACAAGGCTTGCACCATAGCCGCCATGTTCGCGCGGAACACGGATCGCGCCGAACTTTTCAGCGCGCAGCCATTGCAGCTCTTCGACCGGCAGGATGCGGTTGCGATCCCGCTCCACCGCACCAGCGCGGATTTTTGCGAAGATCGGCCGGAATCGGGCTGCCAGCGTCTCGAATTGCGCATCCGGCACGTGCGGCCAGATTGGCTCCAGCGCCACCTGTTGGGACTGTGTCATGCTAACTCCTGTATTGCATTGAGGTGCGCGCTTTGGTCCGCAGGCTGCTGCACCCTGCGGATGGGCAGAACGGATTCGATAAGCTTGCGCGTGGATGGGTGCTTGCCGCTGGCAAAAAGGTCGACGGCGTCGAAGGTTTCCAATATCCGACCTTGTTCCATCACCGCGACGCGGTCGCAGAGAAACTCGATAACCGGCAGGTTATGACCGATGACGAGATAGGTCAGATTCAGGCTTTCTCTGAGATCGAGCAGCAGATTGAGAATCTGCGCCTGTATCGAGACGTCGAGCGCCGATGTTGGTTCATCGAGAATGACAAATTCCGGATTGACGGCCAGCGCGCGGGCAATGCCGATGCGCTGGCGCTGTCCCCCGGAGAACTCATGCGGATAACGATTGAGATGTTGCGCCCTGAGCCCCACGCGCTCCAGCGTATCGGCAGCCTGCTCCAGCGCCTGCTTGCGGCCTTGCACCAGCTTGAGGCGAAGCGGCGCGGCGATCAGCTGTTCTCCCACCGTCTTGCGCGGGTTGAGGGATGCGGTACTGTCCTGAAACACGAACTGGAACCGGCTGCGGAATCGGCGATTGGCCTCGGCGTCCAGCGTGCCTATATCCTCTCCCAGAAAGCGGATTGAACCGCTGGTGACGGGGATAAGCTTGGCCGCAAGGCGCGCCAGTGTCGATTTGCCGGAACCGGATTCGCCGATGAGCCCGAATATCTCGCCCCGACGCACATCGAGATTGGCATCGCGCACGGCAGGGACAGGCGCTGCCTTGCCGCCGAAGAAACCCGCATGGCTGGCGAACTCCTTGTGAATGCCTTCAAGGCTGAGCACCACCTCGTCGGAACGCACATGTGCTGCGCCATGATCGGCCCCGGCTGCGGTCGGCACGCCGATGCGGCGCGATGCAGATGGATTGGCGATGCGGTCGCCGACGACCGGTACTGCATTGATGAGGCGACGCGTATAATCGTTCTGCGGCTCGGTCAGCAGTTGCGCCGTCGGCCCTTGCTCCACAATCTTGCCTGACTTCATCACGGCAACGCGCTGGCTGAGATAGGACACCACACCAAAGTCATGGGTGATCATCAGGATCGCCGTACCGAATTCCCGGTTGATATCGAGAAGCAGATCGAGAATCTGTTTCTGGATCGTGGCATCGAGCGCAGTCGTCGGCTCGTCAGCAATCAGCAGCTTCGGATTGTTCATGATGGCAAGCGTGATCATCACACGCTGCCGCATGCCGCCGCTCAATTCATGCGGAAAAGAGCGCAGCACGCGCTCCGCATTGCGGATGCCGACCTTGTGCAGCCAGCCGAGCGCTTCTTCCCGCGCCGCACCGGCGCTCAACTGCTTGCGATAACGCAGGTTTTCTTCAAGCTGCTGGCCGATCCGGAATGAGGGATCGAGAGAGGTCAGCGGGTTCTGGAAGATCATGCTAACGCCAGCGCCACGCACGCTGTTCAGCGCGCGCTCGGAAAGATCAAGCAGTTCCTGCCCTTCAAAGCGGATGCTGCCGCCAAGCCGTGTGCTGCGCTGCGGCAGCAAGCCCATGATGGCCGAAGCCGTCACACTTTTGCCGGAACCGGATTCGCCCACAAGGGCCACGATCTCGCCCGGCTCGATCCGGAAGTCGATATTTTCGACCGCCGTATCGTAACGGTCGCGATTGGCAAAGGCGACGGTAAGGCCTTTTACGTCCAGAAGCGTCATATCAGTTCTTTCCAGAAATTCGTCATCGGCGCGGATCGAGAAGATCGCGCAGGCCGTCGCCCAGCCAGTTGAAAGCCAGCGCCACAGCGACAATCACCAGAGCCGGAACGGTGGCCACATGCGCCGATCCAAGGATCAAGACCTTTGAGCCTTCCGACACCATGCGGCCCCAATCCGCTGTCGGCGGCTGCGCGCCAAGACCGAGAAAGCTGAGCCCCGCCGAAAAGACGATCATTCCGCCAACCATCGTGGTGCCGTAAACCAGCACCGAGGTTGCAACATTGGGCAAAATTTCGCGGAACACGATTTCAAACTGCGATGCGCCCAGCGCCTGCGCCGCTTCAACATATTCCTTGTCGCGTTCCGCTCGCACTTCGGCATAGACGACACGGGTGAGATAGGGTGTGGCGCTGAAGATGATGGTGAGACCGACAGTCCAAAGGCCGGGGCCAAAGGCTGTTGCAAGGCCTATGGCGAGCAGCACCATCGGGAAGGCGAATGCCAGATCAATGACGCGCATGATGAAGGCCGCAAGCTTGCCACCCTTGTAACCCGCAGCAAGACCTAGCGCGATGCTCAGCAGCACCGCCGCCGCAACCGGCAGGACACTGACCAGCAGCGACGAGCGTCCACCCCAGATCACCCGGCTCAGAATATCGCGCCCCTGCGCATCCACGCCGAGGATATGGTCGAGCGTGCCAAGCGGTGCGAGACGCAGCGCCGCGTCGGCGACATTCGGATCGTATGGTGCAATCCAGGGTGCCGCGACCGAGACCGCCACGACGGCAAGAATGAACACCAGACTGGCCAAGACCAGCCTGTCGCGTGTCAGGCGATGCCAGCGCAGGGATGCGGTTGAGCTGCCCAACTCGCGGGACAGGATGGTTTGCGTGGTTTCCACGATAGCCATTAGAAGTCGCCTTTCATCAGTTGGAGCCGCTCGCCGTCCGGGACAGCCGCGGGTTCAGAAGGTCGAGGGCAATATCGGTGAGGAGATTGACGGCCAGGAAGCAGCCGGTAATCAGCATGGTGCCCGCCTGAATCATCGGGTAATCGCGGCCTGCCGCAGCGTTGTAGAGCTGCGTGCCGATGCCGGGCCAGGCAAAGACGTTTTCGACGAAAATCACGCCGCTCAGCAGATAGCCGATCTGCAAGCCGGTCATGTTGATGACAGGGCTCAGCAGATTACGTCCGACATGGCGGCGCACAATGGAGACTTGGGGAAAACCCAGCGCGCGATAGGTGCGGATGTAATCCGAGTTCATGATGTCGATGACGCTGGACCGCACCATGCGGGCGAGGATCAGCATCGAGATGATGGCCGCCGACAGAGCGGGCAGCACCAGATGCCGCAGAAGATCGGCAATGCTCTGATCGCCACGCGCATTGTACATGCCCGAGACCGGCAACCAGCGCAGCTGGACGCCGAAAATCCAGATCAGGATCAGGCCGAGCCAGAACACCGGAAGATTATGCGCCACCTGAACCAGCAGCATGACGACACGATCGCCAAAACTGCCTTGGCGCAGACCCGAGAAGAGGCCGATCAGCGTGCCGAACACGAGGCATATCAACACCGCTGCACCCGTCAGAATCAGCGTATTGGCGAAAGCACGACCCAGTACACTGGCAACCGGCACGCGCAAGGCCAGCGAGTTGCCCCATGTGCCGGAGATTAGATCCTTGATCCAGACGCCGTACTGGACCAGCAAAGGCTGGTCCAGACCGTATTGGGCACGGATGGCATTGATCGATTCCTGCGAGACCTGTCCGTGCAGCGCGTTGCTGATCGGGTCGCCCGGCGCAAGCCGGACGGCAACGAAGACCAGCGCCGAAATGACGAAGAAGACCGGGATCGTCTGTAGGACGCGATGCAGGATATAACGTGTCATGCTTCAAGCCAGACCGTGCTGAGATCGTAGAAATTCTGCGCCGGAGCGTTGAAGCCGCGAACATTGGCAGCAGCGGTGAAGTAGCGTGTGAAGGTCAGCAGAGGCAGGATCGCCGATTTCTGCTGGAGCACCCCATTGGCCTGCTTCCAGAGTGCAATCGCCTTGGCTTCGTCGGGTTCGCGTGTGGCGGCGGCGATGAGCTTTGCCGCGTCCTCGCCAATGGCGTCCTTGCCGCCATGACCAAGAATATATCCCTGATAGACCAGCTTGAGCCAATATGGGGTGATGAAACCCCACTCCATCGCAAACAGCGCGACATCATCCGGCAGCTTGCCAAGATTGGCGGTATAGGTCAGCCATTCCTGCGAGACGATGCTGACCTTGATGCCGATCTTGGCCAGATCGCGCTGGATCAACTCGATTGTCGGCTGGTTGGCTTCGTCGGTGATGATGGTGAAGGCAATCTCGCCATCCTTGAAGCCTTCCTCGGCCAAGAGCTTGCGGGCAGCTTCAGGATCATAGGCATGGTCGCGCTGCGCCGGATCATAGGCCGTATTGCCTATATTCAGGATGCTGTAAGACGGCAGCGCATGGCCGCGGAAAAGCGTCTTCGCAATGCCTTCACGGTCGATGGCCTGAATAATCGCCTGCCGGACCTTGGCCGACGCGGCATATTTGTTCGTGAAGTGCCAGCCGAGAAAAAGCTGACCCGCACCAGTGCTGTCCAGCACCTGATAGCCCGCTTCCGTCAGCGTTTCGACGGCATCGGTCGGGGTGCGTGTCAGAATGTCGATTTCGCCGGATTGCAGCGCCGAAAGACGGGTGGAATCGTCGGTGATCGGGCGGAAAATAATGCGCTCGACACGCGCCTTGGCGCCCCAATAGTCATCGTTGCGCTGCAGAACCGTCTTTTCATTGCGAATACGTTCGACAAATTTCAGCGGCCCAGTGCCGGTCGGATGTTCGGCCAAACCGTCCTGCCCATAGGTGCGCAATGCCTTCGGGCTGAAAACGCCTGATACGTAATTGCCTTGCGGCAGCATGCGCGGGAATTCGCGGAATGGTTCACTGAACACATATTCGACGGTATGATCGTCGATGATGTTGAAGGCGGTCAGCGTGCCATAAACGTTCTTCATCGTCGCGCCAGCGCGAACGTCGTAGAACTCGAAATCCCTGTCGGTAAAGCGACGGATATTGAAGTGCAATGCGTCGGCGTTGAAATCCTCGCCGTCATGGAACTTCACGCCGCGCCGCAGCTTGAACTTGAAGCGGGTGAAGTCTTCATTGGCTTCGTAGCTTTCCGCGAGCGCGGGCACCAGCGGCGGCGGACCGTCCTGCGAGGTGACGCTCAGATCTTCGGCCAGAAGCGATTCATAGATATGCTTGTCGAGACGGTAGGTTTCCCAGGAATATTGCCGGTTGGGATCGTAGAAGGTCGGCTCCTGATACTGTCCAACCACGAGTGTGCCGCCGGAAACAGGCTCGCCCGTTGCGGCTTTCGTCGCGCTTGATGTTGCATTGGATGCGGCTTTGGCAGCCGTCGACAGGGTGATTGCGAGAAGCGAGCTGCCCACAAGAAACGAGCGGCGGGAGATAATGCTGGATGTCATAAATTAAGGCCTCGAAGGTTGGACGGTCGGTGGGATTCTGTCGTCTTGCCTTCGGTCTTGATGGCCTGGACAGTCTGGCTAAAACCCTAGATTGGGCGGCGCGGACTGGTAAGAAAAGTATTTCTATATTTTTTATAGACTATAAAAAGCCAGTTCGTTCCAGCTCATCTTAATTGTCGTCGAATGGCAGCAAAAAGTGAGCCTTCCGCCGGAGACGGAAGGCCCAAACGCTTCGTTGTGAAGGGCTAAGCCTGGGAGGTCATTGTTCTAAAGGTCTTCGGGTGTTTTGCCCTCGGCAACAGCTTGCGTAAGCAGGTTCGGTACACCCCAGGAGGCCGGGTCCTTGGCCGCATATTCCGCGATGCGCCGCGCTATTTCCGACAAGCCGACATGTCCCGCCCAATGCATCGGCCCGCCGCGCCAGCGCGGGAAGGCATAGCCATAGATCATCACCAGATCGATATCGGCGGAACGTGCAGCAATGCCTTCTTCCAGAATGCGGAAGCCTTCCTCGACCATCGCCATGGTCGCACGCGAAACGATTTCCTCGTCGCTGAAGGCGCGACGCTCGATACCGGCGCGCTTTGATTCCTCGATGACGATGGCGTCGATCAGCGCCAAAGGCGTGGCCTTGCCGCCCTCGTAATCGTACCAGCCCGCATTGGTCTTGCGACCGAGGCGACCCGTCTCATCCACGATGCGGTCAGCAATGGCAATGTAACGGAAGCCTGCCTTGGTCTTCCAACCCAAACGCTTGCGGTTGGCATAGGCGATGTCGAGGCCGGAAAGATCCTGCACCTCGTATGGACCCATGGCCATGCCGAAGCCGCGCATGGCGGCATCAATCTGAGCGGGCAACGCCCCTTCGATCAGCATGATATCGCAGATCTGGCGATAACGGGTCAGAATGCGATTGCCGATGAAACCGTCGCAAACACCGGCCAATATGGGGATTTTCTTCATCCGCCCAGCAAGGCGCAAGGCCGTCGCGAGTGTTTCCGGGCTGGTGTCGTCAGCGCGGATCACTTCCAGTAGCTTCATCACATGGGCTGGGCTGAAGAAATGCAGCCCCAGAAAGCGGGCGGGATTGCGCACCACTTCGGCGATACGATTGACGTCGAGATAGGACGTGTTGGTCGCCAGAATGGTCGTTTCCGGCAAGGCGGCATCGAGCGCCGTAAAGACTGCGCGCTTGACATCGATATCCTCAAACACCGCCTCAATCGCAATATGGGCTGCTGGCAAGACATCATAACCGACATGGAACCTGAACCGCGCTGACTGATCTGCTTCGGCTTTTTCCGGCGTGGATTTTCCGCGCGCAACGGCTTCGCCATAGAGCTTGGCAATATTGGCGCGGGCACGCACCGCGCCTGCCTCATCGGTCTCGACCAGCGCCACATTGATGCCAAGACCGGCCAACGCATAGGCTATGCCTGCCCCCATCGTGCCGCCTCCAACCACCACCGCGGAGGCGATATCTGCGCCGCCAGTCTTGCCCTGTCCCATTGCCGCGCGCTCGGCGAAAAAGACATGGCGCAAAGCGGCCGCCTGATCACTAGACTTCAGCTCCAGAAAGACGGCTCGCTCCTGCGCCAGCCCGTCATTCAAAGGCAATGTGCATGACGCCTCGATCAGATCGATGGCCTTTTGTGGCGCGATCTGGTTTGGGCTGCGCCTTGCCGCCTGCTTGCGGGCGGCTTCAATCGCCGTATCGTCGAGCACAGGGCCACGCAATGCGCCGGTCGCCGGGCGTTCCAGCCAGGAATAGCGCCGCGCTGCTTCAACCGGATTGTCGGCCAGAGCATCGACAAGGCCGATCCTTTCCGCCTTTGCGGCGCTCACCACCTTACCCTCGGAAATCAGCGACAACGCATTCTCCAGCCCGACCAGTCGCGGCAGGCGCTGCGTGCCGCCAGCACCCGGCACCACGCCAAGCGTTACTTCCGGCAAACCAAGCATTGCCGCGGGCGCGGCAATGCGTGCTGCGCAAGCCAGCGCCAGTTCCAACCCGCCACCAAGCGCAGTACCGTTGATGGCGGCAACAACCGGCACCGGAAAAGTCTCGATACGGCTGACAATATCCGGCAGGTGCGGCGGTTGCGGCGGCGCAGAAAATTCCTTCGCATCGGCTCCGGCCACAAAAGTCTTGCCCGCCCCGGTGAGGACAACACGTCCAACCCCCGCCGCCTGTGCCCCGTCCAGCGCCGCCATCAGCCCTTCACGCACCGCACGCGATGTGACGTTGACGGGCGGGTTATCGATGGTGATCAGCGCAATGCCGTCATCAATGGACAGGTGGACCGGATCGGACATGAATAGGCTCTTTACAAATGAGGATGGAAGCCGCCGGAAACGGCCATGATCTCGCCCGTGACAAAACGGGCAGGCTCCGATGCGAAATAGGCGACCGCCTCGGCAATCTCCTCAGGCTCGGCCATGCGCCGGTTATAGGCTCTCGACACCAGCCGCGCGGCGTTTTCGGCAGGCATGGTTTGCGTGACGGATGTGCGCGTCAGCCCCGGTGCAACGGCGTTGACGGTAATCGCGGGCGCAAATTCTTCCGCCAGACTGCGTGTGAGCGAGGCGATCGCCGCCTTGCCCGCCGCATAATCCGCCTGCCCGCCCTCACCGCCGAACACCACCGATGCGAAGTTGACGATCCGTCCAACCCCGCGCTTCAGCATGCCCGGCGCAAAGGCGCGGATCAGGTGGAAACTGCCCATCAGATTGAGGTCGAGCGTGGCGCGAAACCGCGCCTCGTCCATTTCCAGAAAGGGCGTGTAAAGCTGGGAAGAGCGGATACCGCCAACCGTGTTCACCAGCACATCGATACCACCAAAGGCTTTGAGCGTTTCCGCGGCGAAAGCCTCCGCTTCCGCCGTCACGGTCACATCGCCGCGCTGGGTTACGATATTCAGTTCCGGAAACTCCTCCGCCAGCAGGGCGGCTGTTTCGCCAAGCCTTGTGCCGGAAATATCGGTCAGCGCCAGTTGCCGTGCACCATCCGCAACGAGCCGTCGAATGATGGCGCGGCCCATCGGCCCTCCAGCACCTGTTACGACGACACGCGGTCCGGCGATACGGTTGGCACTGTTTATGGTCACTTGCGGTTCCTCTCATATTCTTCACGCAACTCGTTGCGCAGCGCGAATTTCTGGATCTTGCCGGATGCCGTCGCAGGCAGACGGTCACGCAGTTCCAGACGCTCGGGGAAATACTGGCGCGCCAGATGCTGCGCACCAAGGAACGAAATCATACTGTCGAAATCAACCGTCTGACCAGACCGCGCGACGATGAAAGCGCAGGCGCGTTCACCCAGACGCTCGTCAGGATAGGCGACAATGGCCACCTGCTGCACGGCGGGATGCTTGTAGAGAAGTGCTTCCACCTCAACGACTGGAATGTTTTCCGCACCGCGAATGATCACATCCTTCGAACGGCCGCAGATACGGATATAGCCTTGCGCATCCATGCGCGCGATGTCGCCCGTATCGAACCAGCCATCGGCATCGGTATTGTTCCATTGCGGACGCTTAAGATAGCCGACGAAATTCGAGCATCCGCGCACGAAAAGCTCGCCCTCATGTCCCGCCGGAGCAGGCTTGCCATCGGACCCGCGCACCTGCAGTTCCATGCCGGGCAAGGCCGGACCGTCGGTGTTCACCGAACGGTCATCCTGGTCTTCCGGCGGCACGACGGACACTGCGCCGTTTTCCGTCATGCCCCAGGCGGAAATCACCTTCGCGCCCAGAATGCGATTGCCACGCTCGACAAGCGGACCCGGAATGGCTGTCCCTGCGCAGAGGAAAATACGCAGGGAAGACGCATCCGTGCCTCCGTCCTCAACCGCCGTGGACAGGTCCATCAGGAACGGTGTGGAGGCCATGGTGAAGGTCACGCGTTCTTCCGCAATCACCCTTGCGGCCAGCGCCTTGTCCCAGAGATCGAGCAGGACCATGCGCGCTTGCAGCATGAACGGCATCAGGAAGCCGTACATAAAGCCGGTCTGGTGCGCCATCGGCGAGGCCATCAGGACAATATCGTCCGTGCCAAGCCCAAGTCGGGCGGCATAGGCAACCAGATTGGAATACATCGTATTGGCGGTGTGCATCACGCCTTTCGGCTCGCCCGTCGTGCCGGATGTATAGATCAGCTGGCAGACATCATTGGCGTCGCCGCGCACCGTCAGGGAGTAATCACGCAGACCCGGCGCATTATCGAACTCGGGGTCCATCAGCAGCGCATCGAAACTATTGTCGCCTGCTCCGCCTGCCACGATCACATGCTGCAAATCGGGCAGTTCGGGCCGTAAACCCTCGGCCATGGCTTCATGGTCGAAATCGCGGAACACCTTCGGTACAACAAAGGCCTTTACCTCACCGTGCTTCAGCATGAAGCGCAGCTCGTGCTCGCGGAAGATCGGCATGACCGGATTGAAGACGATGCCGAGACGACGGCACGCGATATAGAGAACGACAAACTCCCATGAATTGGGCAGCTGGCAGGCCAGAACATCGTCCTTGCCCAATCCCAGCCGCCGCAGCCCCTCCGCTGCGCGCCAGGACAGATCCTCCATCTGTTTCCAGGTCAGGTCGCGCCGGGCACCCGAAGATACGGCAATGCTGGTCATCGCCAGCGCATCGGGCTTGGCTTCAAGGCAATCTTCGAAATAGTCCAGCAGCGTCTTGCCGGGCCAGAAGCCTTCGGCCTCCATCTTCGCGCGGCGCGGCTCGATCAGCACAGCGTCGAATTTCATGGTTTCCTCCTCCCAATCATTGTCGGCGCATTGTCAGCCGCTGACAGCGGCCCTTCCCGCACGTTCGCGTGCGATGATGTTTTTCATGATATGTGCGGTGCCGTCGCCGATCTGCAGACCGAGCACATCGCGCAGGCGCTGCTCGAACGGCAGTTCGTTGGAATAGGCCGCATGGCCGTGGATCAGCAGGCAGGCATGGATTGCCTCATAAGCCAGAAGCGGCGGCCACCACTTGGCCATGGCGGCCTCGGCCACATGCGGCATGCCCTGATCCTTGAGCCACAGCGCATTGAGCGACAGAAGCCGCGCAGCCTCCACCTTGGTGTCAAAATCGGCAAGCTGATGCGTGATGCCCTGAAATGTCGCCAGCGGCTTGTCAAAGGCCTTGCGTTCCTTGATGTAATCCCACGCTTCATCCAGCGACTGGCGGGCCGTGCCGAGACATTGCAGGCCGATCAGCGAGCGCGAGAAATCGAAGCCCTGCATGACCTGCACGAAGCCCTTGCCCTCTTCACCGAGCAGATGATCCGCCGGCACCCGCACATTGTCGAAGAAGATCGAGCCGCGCCCGATCGCATGCTGACCGACATCGACAAAACGCGTGGTGGAAATGCCGGGTAGATCCATCGGCACGAAAATGGCCGAGATGCCCCGCGCCTTGTCTTCCGGCTTGCCGGTGCGGGCAAACACCACTGCGCCCTTGGCCTGATCAGCTGCGGAGATCGACGTCTTTTCACCGTTGATGACATAATGATCGCCGTCGCGCTCCATCTTGAGGCCAAGATTGGCGGCATCCGATCCGCCACGCGGTTCGGTCAGCGCAATGGCGAGCATCAATTCGCCTGCGATGAGTTTCGGCAGCCATTCGCGCTTGATCTCGGGATTGGCGAACTTCGCCAATATCTGCCCGTTCAGCGAGGCGAGCACATTGATATAACCCATGTTGAAATCGCCACGGGCGATTTCCTCGATGATGACGCCTGAATAGAGCGCGCCGGAACCGAGACCGCCGAATTCTTCCGGCAGTTCAGGCGCGATCAGGCCAAGGCTGCCCATTTCGCGGACCAGTTCCGGGCCGAAGGCGCCGGATTTTTCCCGCGCCTGATAGCCCGGCGCGAGACGGTCCCTTGCAAACTTGCGGGCGAGGTCGCGCAGTGCGTTGATCTCTTCGGTATCAAAAATGGTCGGATACATGGCTACCTCACTGACACGGACGTCAACGAGGAGGCGCAAAAGCGCTTATGAGGCACTGAAATGCACAGCATTGGCCCCTCCTCCCAGATAGACGTCTGCATATGTTTGTTGTCTGCGCCGGATATGCGGCGCGCCTTACAACAGGCGCGCTGACCGGTCTTAGCTAGAGCGACTTATTTCGCGAATTTGCGGAAATCAGGCTTGCGCTTTTCGCGGAAGGCGACGCCGCCTTCCTTGCTTTCTTCGGTATCGTAATAGAGCGACAGAGCGCGCATACCGAGCGCACCGATGCCCCGGATGTTTTCGCTATCGGCGTTGAACGAAAGCTTGGCGAGCGCCAGAGCGGTCGGCGAACGCTCCATCAGTTCGGCCACCCAGCGATCCACTTCCGCATCCAGCTCTTCATGCGGGACGACCGCATTGGCAAGGCCCCATTCCAGCGCCTGCTGCGCGGTATAGCGTTTGTTCAGATACCAGATTTCGCGGGCACGCTTTTCGCCGATGACACGGGCGAGATAAGCGGTCCCAAACCCCGGATCGACGGAACCAACCTTGGGACCAACCTGTCCGAACTGCGCCTTGTCGGACGCGATAGTCAGATCGCAAACCGTGGCGAGAACATTGCCGCCACCAATGGCAAAACCGTTGACGCGGGCGATCACCGGCTTCGGCACATCGCGGATCAGACATTGCAGCTCGTCGACCGGCAGGCCAATCACGCCGCGACCGTCATATTGCCCGTCATGGGCCGACTGATCGCCGCCGGTGCAGAACGCCTTGTCGCCAGCACCCGTCAGCACGATGGCGCCGATGGACTTGTCCCAGCCGGCCTTCTGGAAAGCGTGGATCAGCTCGTCAATCGTGTGGCCGCGAAAGGCGTTGTACTTGTCGGGACGATTGATGGTGATCCATGCCGCACCGCCGCGAACCTCATAGAGAATATCGGTATATTCAGTCATGGTTTCCTCCTCCTCATTCAGCCGTGCATCGTCAGGCCGCCGGAGACGCTGATCGTCTGACCGGTGATGAAGGCCGCATCGTCACTCGACAGGAATACAATCGCGCCGGGCAGATCATCCGGGCGACCAAGACGACCAAGCGGCACCGCCTTGGCAAAGGCAGTGCGCAGCTTTTCCTTGTCGCCCGCCGCTTCCATGAAGTTTTCCAGCATGGCCGTTTCGGTCACACCGGGGCAGACGGTGTTGAAGGTGATGTTGTTGCGCGAATGTTCGCGCGCCAGTGTTTTCATGAAGGCGATCACACCGGCCTTGCAGGCCGAATAAACTGACTCACCCGACGAGCCGCCGCGACCCGCATCTGAGCCAATCGACACGACACGACCGCCATTGCCACGCGCCACCATCGAGGCCAAAACCGGCTTGGTGATGTTCAAAACAGCGCGCAGATTGATGTCGATGATCTTTGCCCAATAGTCCGGCTCGGACTTGAGGAACGGCACGAACAGATCCCAACCGGCATTGTTGACCAGCACATCAACCGGGCCATATTCGGCCTCAAGCTTGGTAACTGCTGCACCCGTCGCATCGAAATTCGTCAGGTCCACGATCATTGCCGTAGCATCGCCGCCCTTGGCCTTGATCGCATCGACAACCTTGGCGGCAGCATCCGCACTGATGTCGGCAACGACAACGCGTGCACCTTCTTCGGCGAAACGCAGGCAAGTGGCTGATCCAATCCCGCCGCCGCCGCCAGTTACGACAACTACTTTACCTTTTAGGCCACGCATGGCGTCCTCCTTCCATATAACAGATCAACAACGAAACGCCTTATAACAAACGTTAAACGCGTATATGTCGCCGCATCCTGCCCCGAACCTCGGATTAAACTCCCATTTAAAATGGTTACAGCCAGCAGAAATTTATGTCAACATATTTACGTTATTTTATATGTCGCGCTCTCTTGACCTAAAGTCGAAGGACGTACACTCTGTCGCCGACAACCGAAGCGGAAAACATGACAAAGACCACAAAAGAGCGCGCAAAATTTACCGACCTGTCGCTAGGTCTCAGCAACCGGCTGTTCTTCCGGATGTATCAGTGCGCCAACATGCTGCATAAAACGGGCACGCGCGCGCTCGAAGAATATGGAATCACCACCCAGCAATGGGCTGTGCTCGGCGCACTGACGCGCACGAATTTTGAAAATGGCGTCGCGGTTGGCGATCTCGCCACCTTCCTGCTGGTCAGCCGTCAAAATCTGGCGGGCGTTCTGTCGCGACTGGAAAGCCTCGGCTATATCGAACGCGCCGTATCGGAAACCGATAATCGTTCCCGCCTCATCCGGCTGACTGAAAAGGGGCTTAGCCTCTGGGACGAAAACATGCGCCCCGTCATCACCGGCTATTATGAGGAAGCGCTGGACGGATTCTCGACCGAGGACAAGATCCACATGCTGCATTACCTCGACAAGATGCTGCACAATTTCAAAGCCATTGACCCCGAAGCGGCCTCAACCGAAGACGCTGCCGAATAGAATAAAGGCGGCAGATCAATCCGCCGCCTTCTCCATCGGGATTACAGACCAGCCCGTTCTTTCGCGCCCGCAACCAGCGCCTTGGCGATGACGATCTGCTGAATTTGCGTCGTGCCTTCATAAATGCGAAACAGGCGCGCATCGCGGAAAAGCTGCTCGGCGCGATATTCACGAATATAGCCGTTGCCGCCATGCACCTGCACATTGCGGTCGGCAATGCGCCCCACAGCTTCCGAGGCAAACATCTTTGCGCAGGATGCCTCGACGCTGACATTCTGCCCGGCGTCACGCTTGCGCGCCGCATCCAGCACCATGCAACGCGCCGCATAGGCATCCGTCTTCGAATCCGCGAACATCGCCTGCAAAAGCTGGAAATCCGACAGTGGTTTGCCGAACTGACGGCGGTTCACAGCGTAATCCAGCATATCGTCGATGATCCGGTCCGACAGGCCAACGCATGCGGCGGCGATATGCAAACGCCCCTTGTCGAGCACCTTCATGGCCGTTTTGAAGCCCTGCCCCTCGACACCACCTATCAAAGCGGAAGCGGGCACCCGACAGTCCTCGAAAATCACATCGCAGACATGCGCGCCTTGCTGGCCCATCTTCTTTTCCGGCTTGCCGGTAGAAAGGCCCGGTGTACCGCGCTCGACAGCAAAGGCCGACACGCCCGCCGCACCCTTTTGCGTCGGATCGGTTCGCGCCATCACCGTGAACAAACCCGCATGCGGCGCATTGGTGATGAAGCGCTTGGTGCCGTTCAACACATAGAAATCCCCATCCCTGCGCGCCGTCGTCTTGACCGCAGCTGCATCAGAACCGACATCCGGTTCGGTCAGCGCAAAGGAACCGGTCAACTCGCCGGAGGCGAGAAGCGGCAGGTATTTTGCCTTCTGCTCGTCAGTGCCATCAATGGCGATGCCCTGCATTCCGATGCCGACATTGGTGGCGAAAATCGAGCGGAACGCAGGCGCGGCACGCCCCAGCTCGAACATGACCAGAACCTCTTCCTCCATGGTGAGGCCCAGACCGCCGAACTCCTCCGGCGCGGTCAGGCCGAACAGCCCCATCTCTCGCATCTCGCCTAGAACATCCGCCGGGATGGCATCGGCTTCGGCCACTTCAGCCTCAGCCGGGATCAGCCTGTCATCAACGAAACGGCGCAGCGTATCCAGAAATTGCGCCAGCGTATCGGAATCCATAGCCATGATATCCTCCCATGTATGGCAATATATTGTCATTTATACCCATATGCCATTTGAGGCAACAGGCATTTAATGCCAGAATTTAGACGATATCGTGAAAGAAGCTTGATAAATTGAGTAAATATATTTACCTTCTTTGGCGGGAGGATCGATCATGAAAGCCATTGTTTTGAAAGAGCGCGGCGCAGCTGGCGTCGCCTATATGGATATGCCGAGCCCAGCTTGCCCACCGGGCTTTGCGCGGGTGCGGATGCTTGCCGCCTCGGTCAATCGCGTCGATCTTTATATGCGGGATAATGGCGCGGGCATTACCCATGACCTCCCACTGATCATGGGCGTCGATGGTGTGGGCGAAGTGCTTGAAGCCCCGCAGGACAGCAACTTGACCGCAGGCGACCGCGTCATACTCTATCCTTACGAATTTTGTGGCACCTGCCGTCCCTGCCTTGCCGGAGACCAGCCGCTTTGCCATTCGGCGCGCATTCTCGGTGAACATCGCCATGGCACCTTTGCCGAAGAAGTCGTCCTGCCCGCGCGATCTCTGGTCAGGATTGGCAAAAAGGCGGATATCGATCAGGCCGCCGTCCTCGGCGTCGCCTATCTGACAGCATGGCGCATGGTGTTCGGCAAAGCACCAACCGGCCCCGGCAGCGTGGTATTGATCCAGGGTGCGGGCGGCGGCGTTGCCTATGCGGCCATGCAGCTTGCCCGCATGGCTGGCGCTCGCGTCATCGTCACCACATCCGGCGATGAGAAGCTCACCCATTTTCGCAATCTCGGCGTCGAGGTCATCG
>Ga0153948_1000285_pt1 | contig 27066 bp, 29 predicted proteins | sample TSNJ032MetaG_FD_104696 | JGI IMG/M metagenome (GOLD analysis project Ga0153948, IMG submission 104696) | Attine ant fungus gardens microbial communities from New Jersey, USA - TSNJ032 MetaG | ecosystem: Host-associated > Fungi > Mycelium > Unclassified | place: USA: New Jersey, Wharton State... | reverse complement strand
TCTATAAAACGCTTTTGCTTCGCTCCGCCCCTCGCCGGAACTCAATATTGATTTTTTAGCGCTTTTTGTGAGATTCTCAACCGTTTTCTGCAACCGTTTAGTTAACCGTTTGTCGCCGAAGTCTATACCTGCAAAATCGTCCTTCGGCTGTATTGTTTTTTTATCTTCTATTTTTTTATCCATACCTTATGTTTTACATGTTTTTTACTTGTGGGTCAAGTGTAGATTTGTACGCCCTTTTTTGACATTTTGGATGATTCTTCGAATGATATATATTTAGGTTTCCAGCAACGTTATTACTTGCAAAAAAATCAAGGGTATATGAGAATTGTGGAAACACCTTTCAATACCAGAACGGTTGATGGTCTAATACTTTTAGATGAGAACTTGTTTAAAAAGTATACAAGAGTTGTTGAAAAGCTTAATAAGAATAATAACATTGAGTACGGGACATATGAATTAATAGTTTCTATTAACTTCAAGAACTAAACTGCTTCAGCTACCCTCAATGACCTGAAACAGCCGACATATTTGAATTAGAGCGTGACAGATAGCTTTCAAAGCAATCGCCACGCTCTTTTTTGTTCCCTTTACGGCTATAACCCGCTTATTATTCTATTATAAACCGAGATCAACATATTCCAGGTATTCCTTCCCACAACACCGTCGGAGGTAAGGCCGAAAAGGTTTTGGAATGTCTTTACGGCGCTTTCCGTAGCCCGGCCAAAAATACCATCAGCGCTAAGAGGCGGTATCGATGGATATTGCTGACCTACGACATTCAAATATTTTTGTATCAGGATCACATCGTTGCCGGATGAGCCTACTCTTAAAGCCGTGCCAGGGAATGCAGGCGCCGCGATGTCGGGCAGATCATTGTAGACCGATACTATCTTTTCCCAAGTAGCGGGACCTATAACGCCGTCAGCGGTAAGCCCGAACAATTTCTGAAAAGCTATAACGGCGCTCTGTGTTCCTGTTCCAAAAATCCCGTCTGCTCTGAGAGTAGGTATTGTCGGTAATATTTTCGAAATGGCATTCAGGCAGCCTTGCATAAATGTTACGGATTCACCTCGGGAGCCTACACGAAGCGGCGTTCCAGGATACTGGGGTAAGCCTGTTACGGGCAGACTGTTATAAACAGAAATAATTTCATTCCAGGTGATTGATCCTATTATGCCGTCAGGAGTTAGTCCAAACTGGGTTTGGAAGGCTATCACGGCCGTTCTTGTATTCTGGCCGAAAATGCCGTCCGCCACAATAGCCGGTATAGCTGGATACTCCTCAGCTATGGCATTCAGATAGTTTTGCATAAGCAATACGCCGTCTCCCCGTGAGCCTACAGTCAAGGTGCCGGGGAAGTCCGGAACGTTAGGCGCAGGTACTTCAGGCGCGGCTTCTTCTGTGATGGAATTATATACGTCATAAAGCTTCCGCCATGTAACAGTCCCAACGATACCCGAATAAGTCGTAAAACTGTAAGGCTCAAATTTCCTTGAAATTACGGGCTTTACTAGCATTGATATTTCATTAAATATACTCAAAATTTATTTTGAGCTATAAAATTGACACCGAAAATGATCTTTTTATGATATTTCCTGTATGGTAATAAAAATCCCCCGTATGGTATGTAGAATGCTCCTGTATGGTTGTTGTATTCTCACGCATGGTAATTCTATTGCGCCTATATGGTAATTATGCTGTTCTCATATAGTAGTTAGATTCCCTGTATGGTAGTTTGGGTTCCCCATATGGTAGTTGAATACTCCGTATGGTAGTTGCGCATCCCCGTATGGTAGTTTGGGTTCCCTGTATGGTAGTTGAATACTCCATATGGTAGTTGCGCATCCCCGTATGGTAGTTGATTTCCCCCTGTAGTTGGCAAAGAGCGTTACGAGCTTGGCATGACCAAAAGTTCTTTTTCAAGCTTAATATACGATTGAACTAACGCTTGAGATGTTGTAAAAGGGCGTATTCGTCGTATCGGTAATGGATAATCAATCGGGGATATTTCCATTCGTCTCACACTTTTTTATTATCTTATCAAGCCATTTCATAATATCGATGGCCTTATTCACAGTAAATAATATTCACATACCTTGATGAACATTTTTATCTCTCATCATGCTACGGGCGGCTTTATTCCGTCAATCGGCTTTAGCGTTTCCTTGCGACCAAGTTTTTGAGCACCTCGACTTTGCCATTGGCAAAAAGAATAGCTGCTCGTCGCGTTGAAATGCCCCACAGTATTCCGGCTTCTTTTATGGTCATCCATCCATCCCTCACTTTACCGCTTGGTTGCGATATACTCATTAACGTGATGGTTTAAGGTTTTCATAAGATAAGCGTCCTACGTTTGCCGATGCCATTTCTGACCACACTGAACATGATTCTTACATGATTTTCACCGTATTGCTTCAGCGTAACAATTTATCCGTTGGATAAACTGTTAATCCCCGCAGTTCACTGTTATTATTATAGATTAATTTATAGACATCTACAAGAAATACTAATGAATTTTATGGACTTGCCTATCTTGACTGTCCTCAGTTATTGTTTGAAGCCCTGCCTGAAAACCTCAAGAAAAACATAGAAAATAATTTCATCTTTAAATAAATATTACGGAAGGAGTTAAAAATATTTAACTTCACAAGATGAATTGATGAGCAGGAGGGATAAAAATTGTTATAGGCTTTTTAAGAGCCCTAGACTAAAGCGGCATTCGGTATAAAACCGGGTGCTGCTTTATTTTTTTGGATGCGGCAGATTATTGTCTGCCCTAACCGTAAAGAAATGTAATTTTGAAAATCAAAGGCAGAGGTGATGCAAATAAATGAAAAATCAAGGCGAGGCGAAAAGTAAATACAAAGCGGAAATGTATGTTAATTGAGTATTGAATTACCTCTTAGACCACAGCATGGAATGGCGTAACGATTTGTCCATTGGATAAATAGTAACGCTATTTTTGAAAATTTAAGATTTCATAAACAAATAAATATGAGAATCAACGAGGAGGATTTACATGGCAAGCAATATTTACGAGATAGTAACAAACCGAATAATTGAGCAACTGGAAAAAAGTATTGTCCCCTGGCGCAAAACGTGGCATGGCAGCGAACCGATTAACTATGTTACCCGCAAGAAGTATAGAGGAATCAATCTTTTGCTTTTGCCATACGGTGGCGAATGGCTGACGTTTAAGCAAGCGCTAGATTGTGGCGGTAATGTTAAACGCGGCGAAAAAGGGAGCATGATAGTTTTTTATAAGATGATTGAGCGCGAGGATGAGGACGGGGAAAAAGAATTGATTCCCTATTTACATTACTCAAATGTGTTTCATTTATCGCAATGCGAAAATATAGAAAGCAAATTGGAGCAGTTAAAATTCAATCAAGACACCGAGCCGATTGAGGCCGCCCAAAAAGTCTTGGACGATTATATAAACCGTTCGGGCGTGATTTTAAAACATATCCAAGGCAGTAATAAGTCTGTCTACTACCCGGGCTCCGATACCATTGTGCTTCCTGTTGTTGGACAGTTTGAAAGCATAGAAGAGTATTATTGCGTAGGATATCATGAGGCCGCGCACAGTACAGGTCATAAAAGCCGTTTAAATAGGATAACAGGAACTGCCGCTTTCGGTTCGGGAGATTATAGCCGTGAAGAACTGATTGCGGAAATATCCGCTTGTATGCTGATGAACGCTGCGGGAATAGAAGTGCCTGAGGTATTACAAAATTCTGCGTCATACATTAAAAGCTGGATTACCATGTTAAAGGCAGACGTAAAGGCAGTAATTACTGCCTCCGGCAAGGCGCAAAAAGCAACAGATTTGATTTTAGGAGTAGCGGAATGATAAAATTAGTTTGTTTTGGCTGTGGACGACGGTTCAAAAAAATACTAGTGAGACTCACATTAAGACAGGAGAATAGCAATGGAAAAAAATTTTGAGGAGAAAATCGCCGATTTACCATTTTATGTATCAGATGAATACAAAGAATTCATCAAAAATTATCCTAAAATTCTACAGAGCAACCCTAACTACTATTTCGAAGACCACAAAAATGAGATTGAGAATCGTTATGGGATCGATAAACATGGCTTTGCATTATGCTATGATATGATTAATGATTTGGTTCTTGAAGATAATGATTATATCATCCGTCCTTTCACAAGCATTACAGAAGTAATTCGTGAAGGATTTATTTGTAGGAATGCCATTGCAATTTTTATGAGTAGAATCTTGCATCAAATGCCAAACCCCGATGGCTATATCTTTGCTATGCGAAGCAAGGATGCCCCGGAGAAACCGTTCATCAGCATGATGTTTGATACTGATGGTGAAATCTATGATAAGCAAGGAATGAAAGAAATTGTCCTTCCTTATAATAAGATTGTAGAGGGAGAAAAAGAGCTTGCTTTTATCAAGAGGTTTCAAGAAGAAGTTATTAGACCATTTGTTAGTAAGTAAACAAAAAAGAGAGCGCTTTCACTGCGATCTCTTACCCTCCCAGAACTCGAACACCAAATAGATGCAACTGACAAACGAGAGCTTTTGCCTCTGATGCACACTTGCGGGTTGCGCGAGGACTTTGCCCATCGGAAACTGTCTCACTTCTTCAGCAGCGCCGATTAGGTGCGTGCCATCGTAAAAGCTGTCCGTTGAGACGGTTATTTATATTTTTACCATTTAGCTGAAAAAGCCTTTACGTAAAAGTAGCGCGTATGTTAAATAAAAGCGTAACAATTTATCCGTTGGATAAATTGTTAAATCTCCACATTTCATCTCCACGATTTCTAATGGATTTTTTCGATTTACCTACATTGACTGTCCTCATCTATTGCCTATAACCTAATCGGAAAACCTAAAGCAAAACATAAAAAATTATTTCATCTTGAAACAAATATTACTGAAAGGAGGCAAAAGATATTTAATTAACACGAGATGAATTGATGAGCAGGAGGGATAAAAAATTGTTATAGGATTATTTTTAAGAAACCCAGATTAAAGCAGCATTCGGTATAAACCGGGTGCTGTTTTATTTTTAGGATGCGGTAGATTATTGTCTTCCCTAACCGTAAAGAAATGCATTATTGAAATCAAAGGCAGAGGTGATGCAAATGAATGAAAATCAAGGCGAGACGATAAATAAATACAAATCGGAAATGTATGTTAATTGTACCGAAACGGATTCGCTTTCATTAAAAAAATCGCTCGCCCAAACTGTATTTGACGGTTTTGATTTTGGCAAGCAAAACGCTGTTTTCGGCGTAACCGTTGAACCGGATACTCTTGTGCCTGAAAACGATTATGTTATGGCGCTGTGTATGGTTGAACTTGGCGACGGTCTAAGCATTAAGCAAATAAAGAAGCTAATATCAATTCTTCCTGAAAACGCGCAGTATATGCCCATTGAGTTTCATGCCGGGAATACTTCGGCTTATGGGTTTATTTGCGCGGACTTCTTCGAAAGCCATAATTACTTGAATAACTTTTTCAATGGGATTGATGAGGTTTTGGAAGATAAATCACTGGAATCGCCCGATGGCGTATATGAAACATCGGACGGACGGAAATTTTATATGAGTTATTTAAGCAAATTACAAGGAGGTCAATCATGATTGCAAATTTAGCACAGTTAAAAAAGACGCTTGTAAAAGGGGCGGAGTTTCATGTTGTAGCGCATTGCCGCCCGGAAGTCGTCGGAGAGCGGCGTAGGGTCAATTACGCCAACACAGTCGGAATTTACACAATCATTCCTTCCGAGCCCAACAGCAAGGTAACTAAAGCAAACGGCGGCAAAGGATCGTTTCTTGAATGGAGCAAGGCGGCTTTTTGGGAATTCAAGGACGGCATATGCACGCTCTACAGCGACGTCAAGAAAACTCCTGAAAGCCTTGTTGTCGCTTTCAAACCGATTTGACCACGAGGAGGAAGCGCATGAGCTATTCAATTTATTACGACAGGGCGTTTATCCGCGTCGGCGATAAGGTTATTCCTCTTGCCAACTCCGGCAGTAATAATTGCTTTGAGTTTTATAACGGACGCGAAGTGCCTGAAAAAAACTGGAACGTTATGAACTGGCAGCGCGAAGAGCAATTCCTTTTTACCGAACCGGAACTCAGAGAATTAGCGCACATATATGACGAATACAGTCAATCCAGCGGCATGATCCACAAATCTCGAAACAATTGCTTTGAACCGGGAGAGCTTGAAAGATGGATTATGAACGGCATGAACCGCGCTTATACTGTAGAGGAATACGTTTCCTTCGGAAACAGTTTTTTTGTTATTGACTATTCGCCAAGTGAAATTGAGGATTGGAAAAAGCATTCGTTCAAGACAACCGATGAATTGTTAAAAATCCTTGAAGAATTAAAGGATAACAGACAAAAGGATATCAAGATACAAAATAATCGCGAAGTTATTCGGCCAATGATTAACAGATCACCGAAAAAGACGCTGAGTCCATCAGAACTAACGGAATATTTCGTTCTTAAGGCATTGTATAACGGGCAAACGGTGTTTTTTATGAAACTCGTAAAAAACGGTGTTAAATATGTTTATAAGCCGCACGACGGAGCCAAGGTTTTCAAGACAGACAAAGCGGCGCAAAAATATTTAAGCAAGAATCAAAACCGATTGAAAAATGATCGGATTTTTTTTGCGCCGGAGCGGATTGTTAATGGCTAATGTTGTTTAAAACACAAGAGAGGAGAATGATTGTTATGGAAAAACTAACCGCAGAACAAAAAGAAAAGTTAGCGAATGAAATTCTTGAATTGCTCAAAGAGTATGACCTTAACGGCGATTTAAGGATTTACTACAATAACAAATGTCTTCAAGGTAATGGAGCGGTAATTGAGGATGTGAAGGGCAGCGATAAATTTGAATACGCCAACGACGATACGCTTTCGATAACCTTTGAAGGCGCTTTTTATAGTGTTATCAATTATCATATGCCTTCGCTGCACAATGAAGTAATGCCTAAGTTCAAAAAAATATTGGAAAATTATGGGCTGTATTATGAACAAGGTCATGCGTGGAATCTTTCAACATATTACGATGACCCAGAGGCATATGCCGATGTTCAAGAAGAAAAAGAAGGAGACAGTCATATAACCCCCATTATTATCAGAAAAGGCCAATGCCCCATTGAGCTTGAGCCTATTCGTGCAGAATGGGAGAAACGGCAGCTTGAACACGGAGAAGATGGGTCTAGCGTTATCGGCGCGGGCTTTGGGTTTAGATTCAAAGGCTTGTATTACAGAATGCCACCGCAGGGACCGTATCAAGGCAGCATATCGTGGGAAGCGAGCAAGGATATCATTCAACGCATGCTCATTGCCGCCGAATGCGAGGAATTGAGCTATGACGATGGCCGCATGGATTGAGGTGCATCATGAGTCTTTCACCGGAAACATATCTTGATAGTTTGTTTAAAGCACTAGGCGCCAAGCTAATCGACGGACACCCTCTTTACTCCCATAAAGAAGGGCATCTCAGGTTTGCGTGGGAAACGGGCTTTGCCCTTAATGATTTTGATGACAAGCAGCAAAAAGATATACTGTCACGAATTTACTCGCGATACATTAAGGCGTGCAATTTAAAACCTATATTGGATGCAAAGGATTTGATAAATGAAATGATAAACGGGAGGGAAAGCAAAAAATGAACATGAGTAATTTAAGAAACCAACAAACCGGCGCTATAAGCGAATATGCGGTTAAAATAAAAGAGACGCTTGCTACATCCATACCTGTAAATGCGAGAGACGAGCAAGACGCGGAGGATATCGCACGCGGAATGTATGAAAAATGCGAGGTTGTGTTGGACGCTTCGAATCATGTGGACACGGAATTCGAGGCGGTAAAGAATGTTGCGGTATCCGCGTTGATAAATGGGTGCTGTGCTTGCGGCAGTCAAGAATTTGAAGTAAAGGAGGGGTTGGCTTCGATAGTGAGAATAACGTATGTAAGCGGCAGGTTAGAATATGTACAAGGAAGCGCGCGCAATCAAAACAGCGAGTTTGCCGGGTATTTGAGATGTACGGGGTGCGGCGCGGTATACGAGAAGCCGTAAAAAATCAAACAAATTCGCAGAGAGAAGATGCTTAAAGGCATCTTTTTTTATTTTAAGGGGGTGTTCTATGGTTTATATGTACAGATTCACAATCGACAACGGTAGTTACGGCGGATGCGTTTTAGCTGTCAATGAAGAAGAAGCTGAGGCTAATGTATACGGACGAAATAGTTTTACAATAAATGACTTTGAAAATACGAAATAGTTTCACAAAAGGCATGGAAAGCGCAATTACACTTCGCTTTCCCGCAATGAGCCGCCAAAATTGTAAAACTATTTCGTACGGCTTGTTATAAAATTATGGAGGTGTGCTATGAACTCACGGGATGACCGCTCCACAACGGACGCTGTGGTATATTGCCCCGTTGAAATATACTTTTTCGCCGGTTACAACGAAAAAGAATTTAACTATCTTTATCTGGACGATGACGATATTGATGTGAAAGAGGCCGCAAAACTCGAAAGCGGCCAAAGCGCATGGGCCGACACAATGAAAGACTTTTGTGTCCACGCCAAACCGCATATGTCTGGCATTAAATTTAACGATGAACGGTACAAAGATATTGAAAGCCGCGTCATAGATTATGATCTGGGCATAGAAATACGAGAGAATCACGTTTGGCTTTCCGTAAAATACACCCTCGACGGTCAAGAGGAGCCAGATATGGCATTGCTCAAAGAGTACGCGGCGAAACAACTGATAGTCCTAGCCTTTGAGGCCAGTCCATGGGGCATCGATTACCGCGATGATGGCGTCTTTGTCATGAAACTATGCCCCGCTGATTATTACTATGGCCCGAATCAATACGACATTGAGGGAAACCATCTTCTGCAGCGCCATGAGCTGCCGGAGAAAAAATAAATAGATTGCGAGGTTGAACGACTTGTCAGAATCAGCAGCGAAAATAAAAGAATTAATAACGCGGCTAAACATACACAGGCATGAATACTACAATCTTAACGCCCCAACCATAACGGACACGTCTTACGACACATTGGTTGAAGAGCTTGAAGAAATGGAAAAATCAACAGGGATAATATTTTCCAATTCCCCTACTCAAACAGTTGGTTTCATTCCTATAAGCAGCTTGGAGAAAGTCCGGTATGAAAAACCGCTCCTGTCATTGGATAAGACAAAAAGCGTTAACGGCTTATTAAAATTTGCGGGCGGAAGGGTTGTACTTTTGATGCACAAACTTGACGGGCTTACAATAAAGCTCGTTTATAAAGACGGCAGCTTACAAAACGCGTCTACCCGAGGCGACGGAGACGTGGGTGAATTAGTCACCCACAACATTGCCGCCATTTCTGATGTACCTATTAAAATCCCATACCGCAACAAGCTTGAATTGTCTGGCGAAGCCTATATTTTAGATTATGATTTTGAATATCTGAAAGATACCCTTGTCGATAGTTCCGGCAATCCATACAGCAATTCAAGAAACCTTGCCGCGGGTTCCATACGTTTATTTGACCCGGCTGTCTGTGTTCAGCGTAAAGTACGTTTTACTCCTTTTAATGTTTTAGAGGGGCTTGACGAAGAAGCCGTTATGGTCAACAGTAAATTCCATAAGCTTCTGAGGCTTCAGCAGTTTGGCTTTGCGAAGTGCATGACGCTTATGGTAAATGAACCGTCATATGAGATTATTGAAAAGTCCATCGAACACTTACAAAAAGTGGCGGCGGAAAGCGGCATACCTATCGACGGAATTGTCGCTACTTTCAACGATATTGAGTATTCCCGTTCATGCGGGAAAACCGGCCACCATTTCAAAGATGGACTTGCCTTTAAGTTCAAGGATGATTCCTATGAAACCGTGCTTCGCTCAGTCAAATGGAATCCTACAAGGTTCGGCGAAATCGCGCCTGTCGCCATTTTTGACACTGTCGTAATAGACGGCTGTGATGTTTCTAAAGCCTCTCTGCATAACTTGAATTTTATCAAGGAACATCAGTTAAATATCGGTGACCGGATACTTGTAAGCAAGCGCGGCTCAATTATTCCTCATATTGAGGACAATATTGATAGAAACGGTGAAATCCTGGCTCCGCCGAAATCATGCCCTTCGTGCGATCAGCCGACAATAATAAGGCAGAGTGCTGTGTTATGCGAAAATCCTGATTGCCCGGCGAAAAACGTAAGAAAATTCGTCCACTTCGCCGAAAAGAAAGCGATGGACATCTCCGGCTTGTCTCAAGGCAATATAGAAAAAATCTTTGACAGGGGTTGGCTGGTGACTTTTGCGGATATTTACAGATTAAGCGAACACAAGGACGAAATCATCGCAATGGAGGGCTTTGGCGTAAAGTCGTACAACAAAATGATACAATCCATTGAAAAGAGCCGGAACACTACGTTTGAGAGGTTCTTGACCGCTATGGATATTCCCCTAGTCGGATCTCATGTAAGTAAGATTCTGAAAGAGGAATTTAAAAACGACCTGTGCGCGTTTCATGAGGCAGTTATTGGCGGCAGGAATTTCACGCCAATTGAGGATATAGGCGAAACAATCGACAGAAACATCCATATATGGTTCTCGGACGAGGAAAACCGAAAACTGTGGGATGAATTATACCCTCTTATGACGTTTGAAAAAGTATCCTCAGCGGCCTCGTCGCAAGTATCCTCCCCTACTCCGCCGCAAGATACCGGCAACAATATTTTTAACGGGCGTAAAATAGTCGTTACCGGCACTGTTGAAGGCTTTACACGGGTTACTATCAAAACAAAGCTGGAAGAACTGGGCGCTAAAGTAATCGGTTCTGTTTCATCAGTAACAGATTATGTTATTGTTGGTGAAAAACCGGGGGAAAACAAACTGGAGGATGCTAGAACGCATAACGTAAAAATCATAAGCAGCGATGAGTTTCTTGGCATGATTAACGGTTAATAAAACGCAGTTAATACTTAACTTAATGAAAACCGGTAGGATGAGGGATTACCCTGTCCTGCTGGTTTTTATTTTATTCCGATTTGGAGGTATGGCATATGAGTACCGTAAAATTATCGCAAGAGCAGGTAATCGGCCGGGTTAAAGACATTTTAGCCACAAAAACGAGCCTAAATGAAAACGACGACGGCACATACGAAAGCGAAATTTACGCCGATGTCCATGATGAACTTGAAAGTAAAGCCATTGAAGAGATATTTGAAAGCGAAAATCCGAGGGAAAAGTTTGAGGATATGATCTCTGAGTGGTATCTAAACAGCGAGTTTGATATTGAACACGAAATTTTTGACATCGTTAAGGACAATTTTAACGATGAAGTTAACGGCATTTTCTATGACGAACACAAGGATTTTATCCGTGACTGGATAAGAGGCCGCCTATCCTTCAAATATCCTCACGCTCATTACTTACAACAGGACGTCTATGTTGATATTATCACAGATACAGGCGACGGCAATTATGACTACACCATGAACGAATTGTTCGGAAGCGGTTATCGCGATAAAGGATATGAAGCGAATTCATCCGTCATATGGCTTTTGAAACAGCAGGGGTATACAAAAAGGCAAATTACAAATTTTATCAAGAAAGAAAACTTCCAGGGGAGCAAATTACTAGAAAGCGTTTATAAAGAGTGTCTGAACACATCAACCGGCATGAATGCTTTATCATTTTTCGTCGCTGTGACACTTGATGAATATTTCGATTTATATAACGCTGTCGAGTCCAAAGATAAAGCGGCGAGAAAAAAACTAATATTAGAAAAAGGAACGCCCTGCGGGTTGTACGATCCGTGGAACGGTGCTGGTTCTGTACTGGAAATTGAACTTGAAAAAGAAGTTGTGCTGCCGCTGAAGTTTGTCAGCAGCGCTTATCCGGACGGGCGGCGCGGGTATGGGATAGTCAGCATCTATGGTTATGGCCGTTCCTTTTGGAAAAGCGATTGCGTAAAAATTGCGTAGCGTGTTGGAGGATGACAGCATATGCACTCTCTGTTCAAGAGTCGCAGACCCCCCAAAAAAAATCTGATTATCGATACCAGATCATAATAATTCAAGGAGGTTCGAACATGGAAAGTGATATCACTATCAAAGCTACCACAGATGAGATGAACAAATTTTTTGATGAAAACAGCGTTTGTTTAGTAAAGTATTTTGAATCAAAAGGAAATGGAACTTTTAAAGTTAAAGTCCGGCATGCGGAACTGGATAAAGAACTCTCCGGTACCTACACGATCCCGAGGTTAATCGCTAAATTACAAAAGATTGAGGGATGATAAATTAATAAGGCGGTTCAGTTTAGATATCCTTGTGCAAATATGCAGCAACATAAGAATTATACAGGAGGTTAAAATGATAACACGTTGCGCGATGTGTATTTTCGGTCTGCCGGCTCATTGGGCCGGAATAAGGGAGCTATTCCCCGATGCATATTATCAATTTTGTAGGGACGAGGTTGAATTAGGCTTCACTCTTGATAATAAAAAATCATTGCCTGAGTATGTTGGCTCAGCTAAAAGCTGTGTCTCGCATACTGATAAGATAGCGCTTCACAGGTTGACTTCCGGCGAATATTCGCCGGATTTTATTTATTCTAAGGATAATGAATGGAAACTGCCTGTTGGCGCGTTTAAAGGCGCTATGGGCGGACCATGCTGATTGTTAAATTTGGAGGTTAAAGAATGAGCGCAAAAATAGAGGAATTAACACATAAGGAAAACGAACTTTACAAATATTGGGGAGGTCATATTCCCGAAGCCAACACTGAATTGAACGACCTGCAGCGAGACAAAATAAATGCCATATTCATGGAAAACGGCGCGGCGTATATAGGTAAAATTAATTTTTACGATAATGAGCGCGAAAATTTGGCGCCTGGTAACGTGTTTAACGCGTACACAGGAGAAAAAGTTTATAACTTTGGCGCGGATTTCGTTATTCCTGTAATAGACAATGCGCTTGCGGAGATGATAGTTGAATGGAACAGAGGGCTCCCTACAAGCCTTAGCCTTATTAATAAAATAACAAATCGAATTTCCGAATTAGGTGGTGCGAATCTTATTTGGACTTAAAAAAGCGAGATGAATCGCAGAGAGCAAGGTTAATGAATAATTAAATTCAAAATACAAAAGCGCGACTTTTTATCCAATGGAAAAATAGTCGCGCTTTTTTTATAAATTTTTTCTCTTATCGCACAAATATATATGTGAATATGCAAAGGCAAAAGCGTATTTGTTGTTCACAAATAAAATATGAAGGAGTTTAGAGATGAAAGAAGTAAAAGCAATGAATGGCGTTCTGCGCCCCGGCGATTTGGTTATCTCAATGCCGAGTGATGAGTACGGCTGTCTTGTCGGTACAGTAACGGAAATTAAACCACTTGGTTCAAACGACCGCGAAACTGACAATGAAACGGATGATGTTTATGTCGATTTCAGCAGTCAGAATTATTCCAACAAACGACAGATGGAGATTGAAAGACAGTTTGCCGAACTCTACGGCGGTCACAGACCAATTGAAGACCTACCGTTGGATATGGTGATTATGGCACCTAATACCCTTATCAAAATAACGGGAATAGAAGCGGACGAGTTGAAAAGCCTGTTAAGCAGCGAGGAGATCGTCATGGCTTATTGCGATTATATACGCTGCCATCCCTCCAAAAGCGTGACGGAGATGTCGGCGTTGTTGCAAAGCGAACGGGCGAATCGAATGGCATACCCTATCGGCAGTCAACAGGCGTACCTTGAAAAGCTGTCTGATAAACTCGCAGAGGTTAGCAACGACTCAAAAGCTGAACACGAAAATATTGTACAAGCTGTCAGAAATATGGATTACGGCATGGATGCGGGCGAATTTGAATCACGAGTGAAAATGATGTTCCCCGATGGAAGCCCAAATGCAATGTCGGAGTGGATAAGCTATGCCGATGAATTGGAGGCGGAAACAGGACATCCCAAAGTTAAGTCTTTATTGGAGTATTGCGTCGAGTTTAGTTTGATTATACAGAATTATGGCGCTGAAATTGCCTTGCAGTTGTTTAACCTTGCGGAATCAAGTTGCCCAAACGTGTTTGAGTTACGCGGAGCCGCCAAGCTACTGAAAGACGGCACGGAGATCTCCAAAGTGCATGACATTGTTTTGGAAAACGACCTGTGTATGACTGTTTCAGAAGATATGGAGTTTGGGAAAGCGATAATTGCGTTTGTTGAGCAAGAGTCCAAACCATCCCCTTGATGTTACCCGGCTGACCGATGAACAATAGGCTTTTTGACAAACAAGATGCTGTGGAAAAAGGGTTGATGATATGAGTGATAATAGAAGCTTGAGAACATCATTTAAAAAACAACAATTTGTTATTGTTGTCAAACAGGATGGGTTAATAAGTATGTATCCAAACATTTCGGACATAGAAATGGATTTGGGTTTACAGTATTGCTAAATAAGGCATATAAATTCGATAAAATTGAATTAACGGAAAAATATGCGGAAGAAAGAAACATCAAAAATGTTGTTAAAATAGCTAAAGTGAAGCTTATGTTATCTTTAGCTACATAGGAGACAAGTCTAATGGATGGATTATATTAGCTGCTATAGAAAGGAAATGAAAATCATGGCTAATTATAACGCAAAATACCTTACCAATTACTTTGCGGTAACGGATGAAATGAAATTCAAATCGCTTATTTCTTCCTGTCAAGCAGAGGCTGAAGTTGAGGTCTTTGAAGAAAAACAGCCCGATGGGAACGTTAAATTCGGTTTCGGATGCCTTGGCATTATTCATGGAGCGACTGAGGACGGTGACGATTGTGCGGATAACATTAATTCTCTTTACGGGCCTCTGCAAGAATTGCTTCCGCCGGATGAAGCCATAGTAATAACCGAGATTGGCAATGAAAAGTTGAATTACTTTGTTGCTTGCTGTACGGTTATCACCCGCAATGATATTCAATGCATCGATGCCCGGAATGAAGCGGTGAAATTAGCGGGGACTATGCTCAACAACCCCGATTTTACAACTAAAACGGATTATTGATATTCAAAATTAGAGTACCCTCGAAAAGCCTGTGCCTTGGACATCGCATAAATACTGAATTTTCAGGTTGTCGTATGTCACAAAAGCGGCACTTGGATTTTCCGAGGAAACTAGAAATTTATTAACGAGGTGAAAAATATATGTGGACAGTATGTTGGAAAAGCAAAGAAAACGGCGATGGATGGGATCGCTTTACTGACCGCGACGATGTTATAAATCTTACAAATACCCTCGTCCGAGAAGGTGGCGTAGAAGAGAGCGATATTCTAATCTTCCCGCCGGAAGCAGACATCTTAAAAATCCCATATGACAATCTTGAGGATAGGCATAACAGTTTACCTTTAAAAGAATCGAAGGATGAACCGGATCAAAACAAGAAGCGCTGTAAATGCTCTCATGACAGATTTTCGGCCCATCAAAGGTGTTATCACAACATAATTGTGGACAGCGATAATTCGTTTGTTGACAATGTAGATATTTATGATTCGGAAAAACCATATGGCCCGTACAGTTGTGAAAAATGCGGGGCGGAATACGACGACCTGGATAATCTTTATAGGTTTATACGGGTTCGGTTTCACCACGAAGACAGCGGATTTTGCAAAACAACCTTTAAGACCATTGGTAAAAAGCAACAGCGCTACTATAACCGTCACGACGATGGCGGATGGTATACGGTATATCCGACAGGCGGGTATTGGGAAAGTGATACGCCGGTGAAGAAAGAAATTATTTTCCAGATAGTGAACAAAAAAGGTGATGTTTTGTTTACTGAAAGCAACAGCTTTAGGGAACGCCCCTTTACCTCGGTTAACATTTTCATAGGGAATACCGCCAAAGCGTACGCCAAAGAACATAATCTTGCTGATCATGAACAATGGAAGCAATATATGTCAAGCTGTCCTGAATATGAGGAATTCATAAAAAAGGATTACAGAGAAAATTGGCTGTATTCAAAGAGGGAAGTTATTGAGACGAAAATCCTTGATAGCTTCACGTATCTTGATTTTAAGTACAATATTGCTGAGGTCAAGGTAAAACACAAAATTTCCGGCCTTGAATACCTCTCCTATGAAATACAGTTACTAAGCGATGACTGCGGCGATATGTGCGGAGGTGATATATGCGGATATAAGCTTTTAAGCAATGAGTAAGCATGAAAGACAGGCGAAAGTATTTGGAAAGACGTCAATGGCGAAGACGCAATGCATGTCCGTGTTTCAGAATTATGCGATAACGGTCTGGATCCGGCCGACATTATGGTATTTCCCAAAACCGCTGAGATAGACGCAAATCAGTACCAAGCTGAAAAATGCGAAATCACGCGGCACATTCTCGATACAGTTGATCACGCAATCGCTCTTGCGGGTTATACGGTCATAGATGGCGACAGTGATACGATTTGTGTCCGGCATCAAGACAGCAGGCGGCATTTTGAAATAAAGGTTAACGAATTAATTGATTGACACAGTTTGGAGGGATTAGATTTTTGGATAAAAAGAAACTTATGCTCATCGAAACAGAGCAAATTCCCAACAAAATCGAAACGTCGCAAATCAAAAAAACTCAAAAATTAAAGTACGTTTATGTATCTAAAATACATAACGAGGTGAACGAGCAAATCCTGACAGTGACGTTTTTTTCATTGGAGAAAAAAACCGTGGTATTTCGGATGTTCTTTAATCATAAAACATTTATTACCGAACTCTTTGCTCCGGAGCGCAGATGGTCGAATAGCACGTTGAACACACTGATTTCGAACTGGTACGGTAAAGATATCGCTATTTGCGCTAATCAACGCACGGAAAAACAAATCTGCAAGTTTTTCTCAGCGACGGTCAATTCCTATGATTCTATGAACGATTTTCAACAGGATTTACGCAAGGCGCAGTTACAGGTGCGTCATATGCGCGAGACTGATAAAATTGATGAAAAGATGAAAGTGGTTGGGAATCTTCCAAAAAATTTTGATGTTTGGTTAAACGAAGTCGTAATGAATTTCAGCCGTTACATTTATTACAAACGCGAATCTAAACATCTTATTGGCGGATATTGCACTTCATGCGCCAATCAAGTAAAGTTTTATATCACAAAAGAAACGCCTTGCTTAAATGTCCGGCATAATCAAACCGGAAAATGCCCTGCATGTAATAAGGCGGTGACATTCAAGGCTGTTGGGCGCACTACACGCCAACACGATATTGGCACGGCGGCGCTTATACAAAAAACCAATACAGGTTTTTTGATTCGCTATTTCAGCGTTCATAAAAAATATCATGAACACTACCGGGAGCCGACGTTTTCTTTTAGTGAACTGGTTCGCCATTTTTATGATGGCAAGGATGTAACCAGTTATGAGTACGCTGAATTTAGAAACACAGGCAGAATCCGTTGGTGCCACGCCGACGACATCTATTGCTTAGACGTGGCATGCCTATATACCCGGAATGTGCGGCAGATTTTAGCCGATGCTGATTTAAAATACAGTTGTATATATGAGTTAGCCAAAAATATTGATAAATTTAATATTAGAAGCTATATCGCCGCTTACAGATCCTACCCCGTGTATGAATATCTGATAAAGCTGCGGCTATACCGCTTAGTGGCAGGAAATACGTTAAGGAGGGGCACAAATTCCGCTAATCTTAATCTTCGTGGCAAGGGCATTCAAGAAGTCATAGGAATTAACCGATTGCAACTCAAGCAAATGCAGCGCCTTGACGGTACCTCCAGTCATCTTTCGCTGATTAAAAGTGTCGGCGGAATTGGCGTCATCCTCAAGGATGAACAAGTGGAGCATTTTATTGAATGGAAGATAGACACTCCCCGACTTGTTGAACTTTTGAGGTATGTCACGCCACAAAAGATTATCAAACATATAAACCAAAATATGAAATATTGGCGGCAATACTGGGATGCGAAGAATTCTTTTCAAAGCCTGCCCTCGGATTTTTCCGGGCATTGGGATGACTATTTACAAAACTGTGCCTTACTTGGTTACGATATGAAATCAAGCTTCATTTTATTCCCGCGAGACTTAAAAACACGGCATGACGAGGTTATGAATCTTGTAGACGCGGAAAAAAAAGAATTGTTTGATAACGCCATTCATTCTTTATACGAGCCGTTATACAGCCGTTTTTATTTCGTCTGGAAAGGGATGCTTATACGACCGCCGGCATCGGCGGATGAAATAATAGCTGAAGGACATACGCTTCATCATTGCGTAGGAACCGGCAAATACATTGAAAATATGGCTAAAGGAAAGTGTTATATTCTCTTCATCCGGAACGCTAAACAGCCGGATAATCCGTTTTTTACAATGGAATTTCGGGATAATAAAGTGGCTCAATGCCGCGGAAAACGTAATTGCGGCATGACGGAGGATGTTAAGAAGTTCATCACAACATGGCAGAAAAAAACATGCGGAACAGCTCCCTATAAAGAAGAGCTGTTTTTTTAATGGAATCGATGTCGGAGTATGAAGAAATAAAAGCATTTCACATTCAAAGAGGAGGCATGATTTAAGGTGAGAGGAAATGGATTTGGTATATATCCTGAGAATATAACCCCAAAGCAATGGTGGGGAGCCAGAGGGATATTTGAACCTAATGATAAATATTGTAAGCTTGATATTCCTTATGACAGGCAGAATTATGAGGGAGACAAAAACAACTCCGACGACTTTATATTTTGGATTAATAATAGCTTTCTAAAGAAGCTAGAGAAGCATTATGTTGAGTTAAGTTCTGATCAGAGTAAGGTTGTTAAAATTACATCGGATAGCGGGCGATTCATTGGTGAAGCCAGTTGTAAAAACAGCGGTGGATATTTATATATTGGGTGCTGGGAGGAATAAATTAAATCCTAAGATGGAAGGAGGACATTTGTATGATGGAATTAGGCAATCATTTCTTAACCTCTTGTACACGATATATGATGTACACGAATATAGGGAACGAAACTGATGTGTTTTTAAACTATCAATCAATCATGTGTTTGTAGTAGCCGCAGAGCCTGTGGAGCTTGTGGGAAAGTATCTTTCACTTAGAAAATCAAGGTTTTGGGTGTGGGTAACTCTGTGTGCAAGCCTGTGGGAAAAGTGCCTTTCTTTTTCCACAGGCTTGTGCATAGAGTTATCCATGCGCAAAACCGTAGATTTTCTTAGCGAAAGATGCTTTTCCACAAATCCACAGGCTGGTTTTGACCTTTTCCAAACATTATTTTTATACAAAGATGTACAATGATTCTGTCCAATAAAAAATCTGTGGGCAGAAAGGATTTGTATAATTAATGATGGAAACCAACAAACGTTTCAAGGTGAAGAAGTTTCTCTTTGAAACAAAAAGCGGGGAGGTTGTCCTTCGGCATATGCTGACAGACAATCTTATCCCAATGCTCGTTCCCAACCAATATGTTGAAATGATGAGCATAAACAAACTTGGCACGGGTCGGAATCATGCAAATAAGCTCTGTGTATTCTTCAACTATTTGCATGAGTATTACAATGCAAACTATGAAAGTGCGTCAAACAAACAAGTGCAGAAATTTGTGACCTATTTAATTTACGGTGACTTAGCGGATTTAAGGATTACTGATCCGGCGGACAGCAAATGTTATTCTACGCTTTCAGGCTATGTTAGCACAATCACTAATTTTTACAAATGGCTTGACCAGAATTACGGTACGCAAATGACTTTTTATGAAGGTGATCGCAAGTGCCGGACACAATCATACTTATACGGTCAGATTTACAGTTACAAGTACCAATTTATCATAAATCGCGCCCTTCCTGATATGAAAGGTCGTCGTGAATACATTAAATGGTACACAGAAGAAGAAAAAGAATTGTTATGCAATAAATTCAAGACATTACGGGATGAAGCTGTGTTCCGGCTTACCTTGGCAGGTTTCCGTATTGATGAAGCTTTAAGCGTTAGCCTGTCGTCATATGATTCGACTCATAATATCATTCAGCCAACACGTTCTAAAAATCATCAATCAGCCATGCCCGGATATGAAAACAGACTCCGTAAAGTTCGCATATCTGATGAAACTTGCGATATTCTTGACCGTTACATTCGTAATGAACGTATGAAAGCTGAAAATAATAGCAGGATTATCAGCGATGTTATGTTTTTAAATCTAAATAATGGTGTTCATCTCGGAAAACCTTTGTCTTACGCGAATTATCGGAAAATTCTCAGAGACTGTGCCCGTCGCGCAGGACTAAACGAGAAGATGATACGCACTCATAGCGGCAGAAGCACAAGGGTTATGGATATTCTGGAATTTAACGCTCAAAATCCCGAAAAAGCAAAGTCCGATGTCCAAATACAAAACCTTTTCGGATGGGCAAGTATAGATTCTATCAAATCATATATGAACCACAACAGCGAAATTATGGCAAAAGCCGCTTACGACCGGCACAAGAATGGCGGTGATTGCAATGATTAAAGCCATAGAACGTTTTGGATCTTATATGACATGGGATATTGAAGGAATATTTATTAATTTGCGGTATAGAAGAAATATTTCCGAAAATGAAACCATTTTAAAAATCACCGAATACAAGCAAATTCTTCAAAATAAAACATACGAAAACGATAATGCTGGACTTTGTGAAATGTTCCGCTTCTTCGGCGGCGTTCCTTTTGTAAAAATCGGCATAATTTATGAGAATGATTTCTTATTGTGTTTTTCATATTACGCAAAAATATTTGCAAAAAAATGGGCTACTGGGGAACAACGCTTTGATTATCAGCATATTGGTTTTTATCGTGTGTTTCAAATGATGCTTGATCCAATCAATTATAATTTCAAACAAATACTTGACTGTATTCCTGACAGAGTAAGATTTTCCGAATTAGCGAATAAAGCTTTTGAGGAATATTGGACTCATATAATCGAACGGTTTATGAGTGAAAACAAGCCTCTCACTTATGTTGCCAATCGAATCGGGGATGTGAGAGTGTCAAGATACATGATGCTTATACCAGATAAAACTAAGGATTATGTTACCAAAGTGGCTCGCAATTTCACACAAAGACGTGAACTGATCAGCTTAAATAAAATTAGTTATTGCATTTTCGGTAACAACTACCGTCATGGATTTTATGGGAAAAGTAAAGAGCTTGGAATTTTGGCAAGTGAAATTGTTGATAATGAATATACAATTCAGTTCAAAAAATTTGTTGCTGAAAATTATGTTTCAATGGATATTCAACTTGATAGATGGATAATGTACCAAAATTACGGTTTATTGCTGGAATCTCTGGTTTTAGATTTTACAAAAATAAAACAAGTTTCTCTGAGGCATGAAGTAAAATATTTTATCAGAGATCGTTTTTCAGGGACAGTCAGGACAAGCGATAGGAGTTTCAATGTCCTTGTCCAAGCGATAAACCGAGTATGTGCTAATAATGGGTCTGTTAAGTATTTTGCGGATATTGATTTTGTTGATGTAAAGACATTGCAAATGTCGATGGAAGCCGAGGGGATTTCTCAATCAGGCATAGCGTTATCCTTTACTATATGCCGGACAATTATGGATTACCTTTGCGGCGGTGAACGGGACGAGATGATAAAAACACCTATACCCCATCACAATCCCTTCCGCAGCATTACCTTTTTAAACGCAAAAAGCTATGCTAAAAATACGCCATACATACCCGATCCGGTTTTAGTAGGACTTAAAAAGTATTCGGATGAGCTTAGTGAAACGCATGGTCTTGTATTCCGTATATTCAATGAAACAGGTATGCGAGCGAAAGAGGTTGTTTTTCTCCGGGATAATTGCTTGGAAAAAGCGCGGCATCATGATTGCACTGTGCTTAAATATATTCCTTATAAGACGTTGAAAGCAAGGCGTCGCGCCGGACTGAGTGACTATCATTCCGTGTATATTTCCAATGAATTGGCTGCGGAAATATCAATGCAAATCAAAAAATCTGAAGAACTGAGAGAAAAGCATAGCCAGCCTTATATATTTTTGCAAAAAAATTGTATGCGGCGTAGAGCTACTATGCTGTACATTAATGGTTTCATTGCCGAAATCAATAAACTAATAAAAAAACATAATATATGTGACGATTCCGGTGCATTGTGGAATTTTACAAGCCGTCAGTGCCGTAAAACTATTGCGGTAAATATGATCGAAAACGGTGCAAGAGTTGAAGAACTCGTCTATCAGCTTGGGCACCTTCATTTTGGTGCTGCGGTGAAATATTATGCCGAGGTCAGAAGTAAAAAACTGCTGGAGATGAATACCGAATTTTTCAGAAAGAAATTTGAGATTGACATCGGAAGCGAACAATTAAGCAAATTTACAGAAGAAGAACGGAAACTCTTGTATGTCGATATGTGCCTTGGGCATCGTCGTGTAGAGTTTGGATTCTGCATTAAAAAGCCTTGTGGCGCTTGCCTCCATGCGGACATTATGCGCCATTGCGTGACATGTCCGAACCTCAGTACCGGCAAGCAATATCTGTCTCATTGGCAAAGGCTCCTTGATTCTGAAAGAGGTGCGTTAGAAAAGATGTTTGATATGTATAACCGAGAAAATATTGTTAATTATTCTGAGTTTATTGAGTTTAAGCAACAAACCTCTCTCGTGTCCGCTTATCAGAATATTGTGGATAAACTCAGCGAGGACGGTGGCAGAGTATGAACAACAGAGCATTAGAAGTCAAATATGAAGAGTTTTACAATGAGCATGAAAAAAAGCGATACCTTGACTTTTTACCGTCATTGTCTGACAGCATACGTTTTGACGATGATAAGTGGGTGTGCGAGAAACGAATAAAGAGTGCTCACGAAACGCCATACGACGTCACAATATACTTTACCAAAATTCCTGATAAATACAAAATCATGCTAAAGTATTACGCCTTAATTATGCTTATTCACGGAAACAGAATAAGAACGGTAAATATGAATATCGGAAGCGTTAGTGTCTTTCTACTTTTTATGGATAATGATTCTCTTAATAATATTACTATCCTTACGGCTTCGCGTTTCAAGGAGTATATCGACAGAAAAGGTCTTGCCGTAAACACACGTGCTGGAATCTGGGGAGACACGGGAAGGTTTTTAACACGAATGAACGGATATGACGGCATAACTCTTAAAAATCCGTTTACAAATGGTGTTTACCAGTATGAAAAGTTATATGATTACAAATATATCCCCGATGAAATAACCGATAGGCTCGACGTTGTTTTCCGGGACGATAATATTTCATTGCAAATGCGGTGCATTTATTGGCTTTTGCGTATGATACCATCCCGGATTTCGGAGATACTCGGTATGAAAATCGACTGCGTAAAGCCATTCGATGGGAATTTCTGCATCATCATACCCATGTGGAAGCAAAACGGCGGTTATCAGGAAAGTATATCAAGAATTATTCATGTAAAGGATGAGGGAATGGGTGGATACCTTCTGGCAATGATTCGTGAACAACAGAAAACCGCATTACTTTATCAGGAATATCTTCCAGATAACAAGAAGGATGCGCTTTTTGCCTATCGTGATTGCTACAGGGGTCGTGCAACCAATGTATACAGAATCGCATCGAGCAAATATGTTTTAAATCATTTGAAAAAAATTTGCTGTGATTATTGTATCCATGATGAACAAGGCAAACCATACAACGTTACTTCTCATCAATTTCGTCACAATGGGATTACGGACAGGCTTCGTGCCGGTTTCACTATGGCGCAGATAGCTGAAATGACGGCACATCATGGAACGGCTATGATTTATGCGTCATACGCACATTTGAATCTGTTCCCGGAAACCTTAATAGAGCCAAATTTGTATACGACCGAAGAATCAAAAGATGATAAACAGTATGTTTTATTTGGCGGAAGGATATTGAATATGGATGCTATCAATGAATCCCGGTTATTAAGCAATCTGCGGGCGCACCGTGTTCCGGGCGGGATATGTTCCGATGTGACCCATTGCAAAAGTGGTATGTGGGATTGCCTTTCCTGTGAGCATTTTGTTCCTGAAAAGGAGCAACTTCCATATTTTGAGGAGCAGGTTATTGCTTGGAAAGATAAAGCTGAGCTATTTAAAAATGACTCTTATATGAGCATTTCTAAGCAATTTGAAAGAATCATCGCTAAAATCAAAAGAGAGGATGTGCAGTATAATGGGTAAAAATATACCTCCGGCTTTAGCCGAAAGACAGGAGCTTCAACGCCAAGAGACAATAAACAAGGTTTTACACGCAATACAGTATTTAATGGATAATGGCGCAGATGTCGGCATAACAGAGTTGGTTCATTTAACAGGACTGTCACGTTCCGTTTTTGCAAAGCCTCATGTTCAAAAAGTGCTTGACGAACATTATGAATCTTACTATGAAACCATGGAGGAAATGGCTGAGAAAACTAAGCGGATGGAAAGAACTGAAAGGAAAGCCGAAAAGAAAAAGAATAAAATCAAGAACTATAACGAGCGTGTTAAACGACTGACAGAGGAAAACACCTCGCTCAAAGAAGAATGCGAACTTTTGAGGGGGAGATTATTTTTGTTAATGCAGCGGTTACAGGTGTGATAAGATCCATGATAAACGATACGATTAAGTAAAGATCGTCTCCCTGCCTTCTTGATGAGGGGAAATTAAATGAAAGGTAATAAAATCAATGGTTTCAGCATTTGTACTAAACAAAATTTTGAAGCTTTTGGGAGGAGAAAGTTCCCGTCGTGAAAAACTATCCCATCATAATGTACGGTAGATCCAGTTTCTTGGTATTTATATTGCAGGATAGTTCAGCCGCATATTTTGTATTTTTCTTACAATCAAAAACCCATGTAAAATAACGGGATGTCCGGGTCACCGTATAGCCTGCTGCCTGTGTCAATTACAATGAAGTGATTACTTCACAATGTCAAACAGCCGCATTATGGTGATGATACTCTGCTCACGGGTGTAGTCGGTGGCTGGCGAGAAGGCGTTGTTGCCAATGCCGCCCATGATGCCGGTTGCCTGCATCTGACCTACCGCATCAAAAGACCATGAGGAAATACTGTCGTTATCGGCAAAGGCCGGGCCTTGCCCGGTCAAAGGTTTCCCGATAGCCGTTGCTAAGCGGGAAAGTATTGTCGCAGCCTGTTCGCGGGTCATGGAGCTGTCAGGTGAAAATTTATCATCACCTACTCCACTGACAACACCGAGGGCGGCCATTTTTTCCACATTTACATCGGTGGTATCACTAAATTGCACACGCTCGGTAATTTCCCTGACCGTTACTTTCTCATAGAGCGCCACGGCAAGAGCACAGAACTCGGCGCGAGTGATGGCGGTTGTATACTTCGATTGCAGAGCCTCGGGCACAATGCCTGCGGCAATAGCGGCGTTTACCTGCGGGGCCGCCCATGAGGAAGGGGTTTCGGAAGTCCCCGCAGTATTTGACAACACTATAACTTCTCGTCCAAGCTGTTCCCGTAGATTTGCGAGCCTGTTTAACGCAAAGGTCATTAAGGAGCCTGACGCGCCCATTCCGCCGCCTCCCATACCCTCGGGTCTGTCGCCCTGTTCAAAGCCATCAGGCATTTCGCCCCCCTGTTGTCTGTCTCCGGGCTCAAAACCTTCTGGCCTTTCTCCGGGGCCAATTCCTTCGGGGATTTCACCAGGCTGGCCCTGTTGTCTTTCGCCGGGGTTAAAACCTTCAGGCATTTCACCGGGTTCAAAGCCTTCCGGTCTGTCACCCATGTTACCGCCGCCGGTCGCCGATGAGAAGGAATCGCTGAACGTAAGCTGTTCCTCAAACTGCTCCATCGTGTAAAACTTCGTGGGATCCGCGTTCACATATGGGCGAATCAAGTCCCCGAGCTCAACGATCCTGTCTTCGATCCCCTCCATGTAATCCACAAGCTGGTTCACATATCCTAAGTATTTTTCATAATATTCAGGTACGGCCAGCAGATTGTTGCTCAAGGGTGATTTTTCCATTGTCGTGCCGTAAACAGGTTCTTCTATACTCACCGAATACAAAGCCTCACCGCTACCGCCAAAGCCGCCGAAGGACATATTATAGTCCCATGGTATTACATAGAAAACGCCGTCGCTTCCGGCATATAATTTATAGTTTTGTTTCATGGAGCCGTTATAGCTGTCATAATTCCCCAAAACTCCGTTTGCCGCGATATATTTCAGTGCGCTGTCAACATCCAATACGCTTTCAATATCGCCCTTTTCGCCATAAGGCATATTGTTCAAAACAGAAATCAGATTTTTAAGCTTCGCGTTGTCATCGTCCGAGCCCTTATCAAGCTCATAGCTTGAGTAATCATCGTTTTCCTTATATACAAGGTCAGCGCCTTTATCGGTGTCATACAGAACGTAATCATCGTCCTCGCCGAACAGCCTTTCCAGAAAGCTGGTCTTTTCATTTTCAACGCCTGTGTAAAAACCGTATAATTCCCCGTTGATATATAAGTTCACAAAAACGGTGAGGGGCGCGGGCGCATCCAGCGCATACAGAGCCTCATAATGGAGGTATTCCCTTAAATATGACGGGTCGGTGTAGTTGTTGTTCATGGCCAGCATATCAAGCCCGAGATAGGTCTGCCCCTTGACAAATTTGTCAAACTTAAGCCTGAAGCTGTATCTGTCCGAGTCATCCATAGCGGCCACAGACGTCAGCGTGGAGTTTCCTTTTGTGCTGAAGCCGACATTTTCAATCGTAATGCCGTTAATCGTTACAGTTGTGCTTTTGTAGTCCTTATCCAGGGGGCTTTCCAGTATGCTCTTCCAATCCTCGTCGGTGATGGTGACGTAAACATCAATGATGTTGTCCCCTTTAAACAATGACTCATACTCCATTTTTGTTACAGACTCGGCCGCCGCAAATGCCGTGGTTAAGCCGCCTGCCGCTCCGCCGAGCGACATGGCAAATGATAAGACTACCGCTAACAATTTCTTCCATAACGTGTTTTTCATGTGTATGCCTCCTATTATAAGTGATTTTTATTTTAAATAGC
>Ga0153948_1000284_pt1 | contig 27141 bp, 25 predicted proteins | sample TSNJ032MetaG_FD_104696 | JGI IMG/M metagenome (GOLD analysis project Ga0153948, IMG submission 104696) | Attine ant fungus gardens microbial communities from New Jersey, USA - TSNJ032 MetaG | ecosystem: Host-associated > Fungi > Mycelium > Unclassified | place: USA: New Jersey, Wharton State... | reverse complement strand
GCTTGGCGTCCAGATTGCTGAGAGGCTCGTCGAGCAGCAGCACGTCAGGCTCCTGCACCAGCGCGCGGGCGAGTGCGACGCGCTGCTGCTCGCCGCCGGAGATGCGCGGCGGCCGGGAGTCGCGGTGGTGCAGGAGGTTGACCAGGCGCAGCATCGCATCCACCCGCTCCGCCACCTCGCTCCGCGGCAGCCGGCGCAGGCGGAGCGGGTAGGCGACGTTTTTCGCGACGGTCAGGTGCGGCCAGAGTGCGTAGTTCTGGAACACCATCGCGCTGGGCCGCTTCTCCGGACCGAGCGGGGTGACGTCGCGCCCGGCCATCGCGATGGTGCCGGCGTCGGGGCGTAGGAAGCCGGCGATCATCCGCAGGGTGGTGGTCTTGCCGCAGCCGGAGGGCCCGAGCAGGGACACCAGCTCGCCGCGCTCGACGGTGAGGTCGAGGTCGTCGATGATGGTGCGGCCGCCCAGGCTCTTGCTGAGCGAGGCCAGGCGCAGGCCGGGGGAGGGTGACGTCATCGGGTGGTCCTTCACTTGATCTGGAAGCCCTCGGCCAGCTGGCCGCCCATCACGTGCTTGCGCACGGCGAGCAGCAGCACCACCGAGGGGACGGCGAGCAGGATCGAGAACACGGCGGCGACCTGCTTGGGGTAGTTGAGGACGAGGCTGTACATCTCGGTCGGCATGGTCAGGATGTCGGGGGCGCCGACGAGATAGGTGCCCTGGGCCTCGTCGAAGGCGGCGAGGAACGCCATCACGGCTCCGACGAGGATGCCGGGGAGCGCTAGCCGCAGCGTGACGGTCAGGAACACGCGTGCCCGGGAGGCGCCGGCATCCCTGGCCGCCTCCTCCAGCGACCGGGGTACGGCGGCGAACGCGGCGGCCGGGATCCAGGTCATGAAGACGATGGTGCCGAGCAGCTGGACGATCACCACACCCGCGATCGTGTTCATCAGCCCGAGCGCGTAATAGAGGGAGGCGAGGGTGGCGAACAAGCCCATCCGCGGGAAGGCGTTGGTGGCGAAGAGCCCGATCAGGAACAGCCGCCGGCCGGGGAACTCGAACCGCGCGAACGCGTACGCGGCGGGCAGGCACACCGCGGCCGAGACGATGACGACGATCGGGGTGATCAGCAGCGAGTTCTGCACGGAGGAGCCGAGCGCCGGATCTGTGAAGACGGTCTGCCACCAGCGCAGCGTCCACGAATCGGGCAGCAGGTTCGGGTAGGTCCAGCTGCCGGCGAAGGCGTGGGCTCCGAGCCAGAGGAGCGGACCCAGCACGAAGACGAGCAGCGTGATCGCGAAGGCGGTGGCGCCCGTCGTGCGGAGGACGGCGGAGATGGCGCGGGGCATCAGATCCGCCCCTCGCGGCGGGCGCTGCGGAAGTTCGCCCACACGTAGAGCGCGCCGATGCCGGCCGATGCCAGGAAGACGACGAACGCCATGACCAGCGACTGCTGGGGCTGGTTGTACGACGTGAAATAGCTGGCGAGGGAGACGCCGAGCATGGTGGGCGCGTTCGGGCCGGTGAAGTAGGGGACCGTGTAGGAGCCGATCACGCCGATCGCGGTGAACGTCACCGCGATCACGAGGGGCACGGCGCTCATCGGCAGCAGGATCGTGCGGACGATCCGCACGGTGCCGGCGCCCGCGTCGCGCGCGGCCTCGATGAGCGCATCCGGGATGGACTGCAGCCCGGAGGTGATCATCAGCACGGCGAAGGGCAGGGAGGTCCACGCCGAGCCGATCACGATGGCGACCGCCGTATACGACCAGACCGGGCCCTCGATCCCGAACTGGGCGAGCAGGCTGCGCAGAAAACCATCGGCGGCGTAGAAGGTGAGGATCGCCCAGGAGGCGATGACCACCGGGATGAACAGGGGCACGATCGCGATGGCGGACAGCACCCGGGCGAGCCGGCCGCCCTGGAGGCGCAGGAACAGCCCGATGCCGCCGGCCAGGACGACGACGATCGCGGTGCTGGCGACGGTCACGGCGAGCGTCAGCGCGAGGTCCTGCCAGAACGCCTCCGTGGTGAAGACATCACCGTAGGCGCCGAAGCTCGGCACGATGCCGTCGGCCCGGTGGACGTTCTGCCCGACCGCCGCGATGACGGTGTTGAGGCCGCCGGTGAAGCCGACGCTGAAGGCGAGCGCGAGGATGACCGGCACGCCCACGAAGAGGGCGATGACGACCACGGGCGGGAGCGCGAGCAGGAAGCCCGCCACCGCGGACCGCCGCGCCGGGCGGGCGCTGCGGTCCGCGGGTGTCGCCGCCGTGGTGGCGATGATGGCGGCCATTACTTGCCGGGGACCTTCTGGGCCCACGCCTTGTTCATGTCCGCGGCGGTCGTGGCGAAGTACGCGGGGCGCAGGTTCGCGATGTCCGCGTCCTTGAAGAGGTCCTGCACCGCGGAGGGGAGCTTGTCCAGCGCGATCACCGGGTAGCCGGAGATGCTGTCGGAGACGAGGGCCTGGGCGTCCGGGGTGAGCAGCCAGGAGACCAGCTTCTCGGCTCCGGCCTTCCGGGGGGAGGCCGAGGGGATGCCGAGGTAGCTGGCTCCGCCGGTCAGCGAGGGGTCGGAGATCTGCGTGTACGCGATGTTCGCGGGGATCTGACCGTTCTTGCGGCCGGTCACGAACTGGTCGCTCCACACCGGGGCGATCGAGATCTGGCCGCTGGAGAGGAGGTCGAGCACCTGGTTGTTCCCGTTGGGGTAGACGCCCTTCTGGTAGACGTACGGGTTGAGGCCCGCGAGGGTCGCGAATCCCTTGTCCCAGTCGCCTTCGACCTCCGGCGCTGAGCCGGTGACCAGCTTCGTGCGATCGGCCGCGGAGACGTTCTGGTCCAGGACGGTCGTCACGAACGACTGACCACTGCCGCCCGTGTCGGGGGAGTTGTAGGTGAACTTGCCCGGGTTGGCCTTGATCCAGGCGAGCAGGTCGTCGAGGGTCTTCGGCGGGGTCGCCACCGTCTTGGTGTCGTAGGCGAGCACGACGCTGGAGCCGCGGTAGGGGATGCCGCCGTTGCCGCCGGCGGTGACGAGATCCTTCGGCACGTCCTTCAGCCCGGGCACGGTGCTGCTGGAGACCTTCTCGAGCAGACCGGACGCGGCGACCTGGGAGACGAAGCCGGCGTCGACGAGGTCGTAGCCCGGGTCCTTCTTCTGAATGGTCGCGGCGGTGAGCTTGGCGACGGTCTGCTGGTCGTGCAGGCCGTGCAGGTCGAAGTCCACGGAGACGGTGTATCCGGGGTTGGCCTTCTCGAACGCCGGGATGAGCGTCTTCTGCCAGAGGTCCTGGATGTTGGTGTCTGCGCTGAGGAACACGGTCAGCTTCTTGTCGGCGCCGTCGGTGGACGAGGCGGCCGAGCTGCTCTGCGCGCAGCCGGCGAGGGCGAGCCCGACAGCCGCGACGGCTGCGAGAGAGGCGATCAGGCGGGGGGTTTTCACGGAGCACTCCTGTGGGGGAAGGGTGTCGGGGAGCGTTCGCCCTGTCGTCGAGCGAACGAGGCCAACGCTAACTGCGTTGCGCATTCCTGGCGATAGCTGCGCATAAGGCTTCAAATGCGAGCTAGTGACTGTTCATTTCGCGTTAATATGAGCGCAAATGAACACCGGGAGGCTGTGGATGTTCACATCTACGAAGGGGCGAACATGCTGACGCATCAGCGCGAGGCGGCGATCGTCGAGCGGCTCCATGCCGTCGGGAGTGTGACCGTGGAGGAGCTCGCGCGGCTGCTCGCCGTCAGCGGCACGACCGTTCGGCGCGATCTCGAACGTCTCGAGCGTGCTGGGCTTCTCCGCCGGGTGCACGGCGGTGCGACGGTGCCCCGGTCCGCGGAGGGGAACGCGACAGGCAACCTCGACGACGACACCCGCGAGAAGGAGGCGATCGCCGCCGCCACCGCCGCTCTCATCGCGGATGGGGAGGTGGTGCTCCTCGATATCGGCATCACGACGCTGCGGCTCGCGCGGCACCTCCGGGGTCGACCGGTGACGGTGATCACCAACAGCCTGGCTGTTCTCGACACGTTGCGGGACGACGACACCGTCTCGCTCGTGCTGCTCGGCGGCATGGTCGGCTCGAAGCCGCGCACCCTCGTCGGGCCGCTCACCGAGGAGTCCCTCGCGCGCGTGCGCGCCGACGTCGCCGTGATCAGCAGCACGGGGGTGAAGCCCGACGGGGCGGTCGTGACCGATCTCACCCAGGAAGCGAGCATCAAGAGTCGGATGAGCAGGGCCGCCGACCGGGCGATCCTGGTCGCGACCGCGACCAAGTTCCCCGGGAGCGGCTCCTATCGGATCGCTTCGATCACGGACTTCGACATCGTCGTCACGTCGACAGCCGCCGATCCGGCGACCCTCGACGTGGCGACCCAGAGCGGAAAGCAGGTCATCGTCGTCGACGACGGAATGATGACCACCTGAGGTGATCCCCACGGGTGCCCGACGGTGTTGCCGTGGCCCTTCGGTCGAGCCCTTCTTCCGGAACCTCCTCTTTCGCGACTGGCGCCGTTTCGGTCTCCTTCGACGAATCCCGCCTCCCCTCAGCGCAGCTGGATCAGGCCTGCATTGGTCGGGGTGAACCCGCACGCGTCGAAGTAGAAGCTCCGCAGGTGGTCCTCGAAGTCGACGTGCAGCCATTCGCAGCCGGCCGCGGCGGCGTGCTCGCGTGCGGTGCGGATGAGCTGGGCGCCGATGCCCCGGCGGCGGGCGCGGAGTGCGACGGCGGTGTCCTCGATGAAGGCGTGGACGAGGCCGTCCCAGATGACGTTGACGAAGCCGACGAGGCCGTGCTCGTCGCGGGCGGTCACCCAGCCGAGGCTGAGCCGGCCGAGCTGGTCGTTCCAGTCGTCGTCGAACGGGCGATGGTCGAAGGCCTCCGCGTGCAGGGCGTTGACTTCGTCGTTGGAGAAGGGCCCGCGCCACTCGTAGTGGACGGGGTCGGGATCGGAGATCGACACGGTGTGGCTCCTTGGATCGTGAGCCACGGATCGCGGCTCTCAGGGGGTGGATCGGGGACAGCGCGGCATGGTCATCGACTGCTCCCTTCAACTCCTCGCACGAACCGGTGCTGCTGAGACGATAGCACCGCGACGGGCGCCGGGTCGGCCCGCGGGCCAGAGGCGTCCGCGGGCCGACCCGGCGCTGTCACTGCTGGATGAACGCCAGGATGTCCGGGTTGATGACGTCGGCGTGCGTGGTCAGCATCCCGTGCGGGTAGCCCTCGTAGATCTTGAGGGTGGCGTTCTGGAGGAGCTCCACCTGCTTGAGCGCCGCGTCCTTGTAGGGGACGACCTGGTCGTCGTCGCCCTGGGTGACCAGCACCGGGACGGTGATCGCCTTCAGGTCCTCGGTCTGGTCGGTCTCGGAGAACGCCTTGATGCCCTCGTAGTGGGCGAGCGCGCTGCCCGTCATGCCCTGGCGCCACCAGTTGGCGACGACCGGCTCCGAGACGGTGGCGCCCGGGCGGTTGAACCCGTAGAACGGTCCGGAGGCGACGGCCTGGAAGAACTCGGCCCGGTTGGCGGCCAGCGCCTCCCGGAACCCGTCGAACACCGAGATCGGGGTCCCGTCCGGGTTGGCGTCGGTCTGCACCATCAGCGGGGGGACGGAGGAGACGAGCACCGCTTTCGCGACGCGCCCCTGAGGCTCCCCGAACTTCGCGACGTAGCGCGCGACCTGGCCGCCGCCGGTCGAGTGCCCTATGTGGATGGCGTTGCGCAGATCGAGGTGCTCGACGACGGCGGAGGCGTCGCTGGCGTAGTGGTCCATGTCGTGGCCGGTGCCGATCTGGGAGGACCGCCCGTGGCCGCGCCGGTCGCTGGCGATCACGCGGTAGCCCTTGCCCAGGAAGTAGAGCATCTGGGCATCCCAGTCGTCGGAGGACAGCGGCCAGCCGTGGTGGAACATGATGGGCTGGGCGTCGGGGCTGCCCCAGTCCTTGTAGTAGATTTCCGCGCCATCGTCCGTGGTCACAAACGCCATGATCAACCTCCAGGTCAAGTCGGGCCGCTGTCGACGGCTCGACGGTGGGACGTGCTCTGCTGATTCCGGAGCGCGCGTTCATGACGACGACCGACACCATCTCCGTGGGTCCTACTTTCGCCCAGAACGCCCGGCACGGGAAGGGGCGGCGTGCCCGGCCGCGGACGTCCGCGCGGAGGTCACTGCGCGTCCGGCGCGACCACGACCTTGCCGCGCAGCGTCCCGGCGGCGGACTGCTCGTGCACGGCGGCCAGTCCACCGAACGGCACGCGCCGGGCGGCCGGGAGGTGGAGGTCGCCGCTGTCCACGAGGGAAGCGAGCTCGGCGAGCTGCTCCGCGTCGCTGCGGACGAAGACGACGGTGCTGCGGACGCCGCGGGCCTCGTCGCTCGGGGCGGGCATCCACGCGGTCGTGCTGACGACGATGTCGCCGTCGCGCACGAGGGCGACCAGCGCCTCGAACGCGGCCGGGTCGATCGGCGCGAGGTTGAGCAGCACATCCACCTGCTCCGTCACGGCGTCGAGCAGGGGCGTGGTCGTGTGGTCGACGACCTCGTCGGCGCCCGCGGCGGTGACGGTGGCGCGGCTGCGGGGGCTGGCCGTCGCGATGACGTACGCGCCGGCCTTCTCGGCGAGCTCGACCGCGTAGCCGCCGACCGTTCCTCCGGCGCCGACGATGAGGATGCGCTGACCCGACTGGAGGCTCCCTTCGTCGAAGAGGGCCTGCCACGCGGTGAGGCCGACCGAGGGGAGGGCGGCGGCGTCCGCGAGCGGGATGCTCGTGGGAGCCGCGACGAGCGCCTCGGCGGGGGCGATGGCGAACTCGGCGGCCGCGCCGTCGGCGGTCATGGGGAGGAAGGCGATGACCGCGTCCCCCGCCGCGAAGCCGGTGACGCCGTCGCCGAGCGCGTCGACGGTGCCGGCGACGTCGTAGCCGGGGATGTGCGGCAGCGTCACCGGGATGGGGAGGCTGCCGGCACGGATGCCGTTGTCGGCCGGGTTGAAGCCGGACGCGGCGATGCGGATGCGCACCTCGCCGGCGCCGGGGACGGGCCGCTCGACGTCTTCGATGGTGAGGACGCTCGGGGCGCCGAACTCGTGGAAACGCACTGCCTTCATGGTCTTCTCCTTCAGTCGATACGGGGACCGGATCCTCATTTGCTTCGATGTCGAAGCAACTGAGAGCGACGATAGCAGTGCTTCGATGTCGAAGCAAGTAAGATCGAGACATGACCGACGAATCCGCTCCGCTCGAGCCCGCTCAGCTGAACGCGTACTTCGCGCTCATCGAGGTGAGCAGTCTCCTGCGCCACACCGTCGAGCAGCAGCTGCGGGATGCGGGCGGCCTGAGCTACGTGCAGTTCCAGCTCCTGGCCCGCCTGGGGGATTCGCCCGGCGGCAGCCAGCGGATGACCGACCTGGCGGACGGCGTCGTCTACAGCCGCAGCGGCCTCACGCACCAGGCGGGGCTGCTCGAGAAGGCGGGGCTGGTCACCCGCGCCCCGTCCGTCGAGGACGAGCGGAGCGTCACGGTGACGATCACGGAGGGCGGCCGCGACGTGCTCGCCGCCGTGTTCCCCGGCCACATCGACGTGCTCCGGAGGATGTTCCTCGCTCCGCTCGCGGACGACGAGGTCGGCGTGCTCGCCGAGTCGCTGGGCAAGGTCCGGGACCACATGCGCGCGACGCCGCCGCGATCGGCGGAATCGCGGCGGCGCGGAGGGAGCCGGACAGGCGGGTGAGGCGCCCGCCTGTCCGGCGTTCGTGCTCCCCGGCTAGTGCTCGACGGTGCCGCTGCGACGGCGGCGCGAGGTCAGCACGAGGCCGGCGAGGGTGAGCAGGGCCCCGAGGCCGAAGAGACCCGCCAGGGCGGTGGATCCCGTCTCGGCCAGCCGGTCGCCGCTCTGCGCCGCGTCGGTCGACGGAACGGGCGACGACGGCGTTGCGGGAGTCGCGGGAGTCGCGGGCGTCGACGGCGGAGTGGGCGTCGCGGGCGCAGCCGCCGGGGCCGTCGTCACCGTCAGGGTCGCGGCCGCCGTGATGGCCTGGTTCCCGGCTCCGGGGCCGGTGAAGACCGCGCGGAACAGGTCCTCGCTCTGCTCGGCCGTCGTCTCCGGAGTGGTGTACGCCGAGTCCGTGGCGCCGGCGATGTCCGTCCACGTGGCGCCGTCGTCGGTGCTGGTCTGCCACTGCACCGCGATCGGGGCGCTGCCGTTGGCGGCCGCGGCGAACTCGGCCGGGTCTCCGGCGGTAACCGCCGCATCGGCCGGATCCGTCGTGACGGCGACCGGGATGGGCGTGACGATGACCGCCGCCGCGACCGTGGCCGCGGTCCCGACCGGATCGGTGAAGACGGCCCGGTAGAGGGTCACGCTCTGATCGAGCGCCGTCGGCGGGGTCGTGTAGGTGCCGGTCGTCGCGCCCGCGATGTCGGTCCAGGTGACGGCGTCGGTGCTGGACTGCCACTGGACGGTCATCGGCGACGTTCCGTCGGCGTCGGCGGTGAAGGTGGCGGCCTCGCCCTCGGAGACCGTCTGCCGCACCGGCTGCGTGGTCACGGTCGGCCCGACCGGGACCACCTTGGTCAGGACCGCCGAACCATAGTTGATGGAGGTCACGAAGGTGCTGTGGGTCGTCGGGTCGGTCGCGGTGTAGTAGGCGCCGGTCACGCCGGCCAGGCTCTGGCTGAGCGTCCCGGACCGCGAGTCGATGATCCCGAGCGAGCCGCCGTCGGCGAACGGCTGCGTGACGAAGAGGGAGCCGAGAGCGGCGTCCTGCGACTGGTAGTAGGTGCTGCTCAGCGGGACGGACGCGCTCGGTGCGCCTTCGGACGATCCGGCTGTGAGGTCGACGACGGGGAAAGCCGTGCCGAGCTGGACGGACACGTAGGCGCGCGTTTCGTCGGGGGAGAGGGCGACCTGATGCACCGCGCTGAGGCCGGTCCAGGTGTCCAGGAGGGCGCCGGTGGCGGCGTCGATGACGGAGACGGCGTTGGAGTTGCTCTTCGCGCCGTAGAGGGTGCTGCCGTCGGTGCTGACGGTGACGCGTTCGACATTGGAGATCGGGATGGCGGGGAGCGCGGCGGGTGCGGCCGGGTCGGCGAGGTCGTAGACGTTGACGCCGGTCGTCGAGCCGACGTAGAGGAGGTCCCCGTCGGGGGAGACGGTGACGCCGACGGGGGCGGTGCCGGCGGGCAGGGTGTCGACCACGGCGCGCGCGTCCGGGTCGATGACCGAGAGGGAGCCGGCCGCGGCGCTGCCCGTGTACTGCGACACGTAGACGTATCCGGCGGGGCCGACCGCGATGTTGTACGGCTGGTTCGGGACCGGGACGGTGGCGACGAGCGAGAGCGAGCCCGCGTCGTAGACCCAGACCGCCGACGAGTAGCGGCCGGCGACGTAGACGAGGCCACGGTCACTGTCGACCGCGACTCCCGCGGCATCGGTTCCGGGAGGCGCGACCTGCTGCGCGATGCGGTAGGTCGGGAGCTCCGTGGTGACCGCGGTCGCGCTGCCGACGGGAACGGCCGCGATCGCGAACGCGGTCACCGCCGCACCGGCGACGGCGATCCACCGGCCGAGGCGGGAGACGGCTCCGCGCGCGTGCCGGGTCGAGCGGTGCGGACGTGGGGGTGCTGGGGTGTTCTTCGGGTTCACGGTTGTTCCTTCGGGATCGATCGGGTTCGAGCCGGCTCAGGTCGTCGGGATGGTGCGGGCGGCCGGGTCGTGAGGGAGCGCGGGCGGGTTCCTAGTCCGCGCCCGCGCTCTGTTCCGCTGACGACCCGAACGTCAGCGGAAGCGGCCGAACGTCGCAACCCACGACAGAGAACGGCCCGCGTCAACAGTGCGGCACAGGGCGGCCTCCGACCGCTGCCGGAACCGTGATCGAGTACCGGCCGACGCCGATTGCCGTAGTCGCAGCCGCGCCATGCAGTGCGATTCGGCTGGACATCAGTAACACGAGCGGAGGCGGAGGCCCGGCGGTCGTGATACGCAACTTGCTCTCGTCGCGCACGCAAATCTGTCCGCGAACTACGTCAACGCGCTCGCGTACTGCTGTCCTGGAGAGGCGATTTTTCTGCTTCTCCGTATGGCGAGGGGTTGACCACACGTCGATGGGGCCGTCGATCGCGCACGCGCGCACAGGGACTCGACGCGGCGGCAACCCGCTGCTCGCGGTCCGGCGTGCCGTCGTGGTCGCGACCGATGCCGCTGAGGGATCGGGCGGCGCGCTCACGAGGACACGGTGACCGCGATCGAGCCGCCTCCAGCTTCGCCGACGGCCGCCGCCGTCCTGGCCGAACATCCATACATTGCGTGCCGCGCAACGCCACGTTGCGTGTCGACGGGCCGGTCGGCATAGGCCGGGGCGTGCGCACGGCAGTACCGGCACACGCAAACCTGGCTGGGCCGTACGTCAGTCGCGCCATCGCGCCGCGTCAGTGCGCCCGGTCGCCACCTACGTGCGGGGCTGCGACTGAAGACTGAGGTCGGGGCGCTCCGGCGACGCGGACAGGCCGCGGCGAGTGAGCGATGACCAGCTCCTCCTGGCCCTCCGATCCACGCCACGGCGACCGCACGTCGGCGTGATCCGCTGCGGGCCGCTCGTCCGCGCGTTCGCTTCGCCCTGGACGGGACGACGACGGCATCAGAACGGGGACGACGACCGATGAACGACTCGCGAGCCGAGGCCTTTCGCAGCCTTCATGAGAGCTCTCGAAGCTTTCGAATCCGGGATTCGGTGCCGGTTCCGGTCGCAGTACTTTCAGAAAGGAGCTTCTCGTTGAGAAGAAGGATGCCAGCAATGATCGGTCGCGATCACAGTCTTACAACAGCGTTCGGTCTCATCCAGTCGGGATACAGCGTCGACGTGGTGGGCGGCCGGGGCAGCGGGCGGAGCGCGTTCCTCGCCGCGCTGCGATCGCGCCTCGAGTCCACCGAATGGCATGTGGTCTCGGCCAGGGGCGTCGCTTCGTTGCGGCAGAATCCCTTGGCGGCACTGCACCTCGCGGGGATCGGGGGATCGTCGGATCTGCGCGTCGGCTCCCCGATCCAGTCGACGGGGGACGCGCTCAGGGAGCACACGCGCAACGCCCGGTCCGTGCTCTTCATCGACGACTGGGACGACCTCGACGAGGCGTCCTGGGGCGTCGTCGAGTCGGTGCGCCGCACATCCGGCCTGCCCGTCGTGCTGTCCCGCCTCCACGTGCAACGGGGACGTCACACGCCGAGCGGACTCCAGGCCTCGACCGTCGACCCCGCCTTCGTCGTCGAGATGACGCCGCTGCGGTTCGATGAGCTGGAGCAGGTGGTCACGGCGAAGCTCGGCGGTCTCGTCGAGGTGGGGACGATGAGCCGGCTCTACGCGAAGTCCGGCGGCGTGGTCGGGCTCGCGCACAGTCTGCTCGACGCCGCCGCGCGCGAATCGCGACTCGAGAAGGTGGACGGGGCCTGGCGCGCGACGAGGGATATGTGGACTCCGGGGTTGCGGGGAGTCGTGGAGGCCATGTTCGAGGGGCTCGACGCCGAGGCGCGGGATGCACTGGAGCTGATCGCCCTGCTCGGCGTCGCGGACGTCGAGACGGTGCGCAAGCTCATCGACTGGCCGACGCTGGAACTGCTCGAAGAGCGCGCGATGATCCGACTGATGCCCACGGGAGGGAGGCAGCTGATCACCCTGGTCCCGCCCATCCTGGTCGAGTACTTCCGCCACGAGCCCGTGGCGACCCGCCGCATCCGGCTGACGGAGGGCATCATCGAGAAGCTGGGCTCGCGGGATTCGGTGAACGCGATCCTCGCGAGTCTCGATCCCGCACCGGAGGCGGTCGACGAGGGCGACGCTCTGTTCGTCCGGCTGCTGCAGGAGCGGGCGCGGACCCGCCGGATCGTCACGCACGCGGAGTGGGTGGCCTCGCCGACGCCGACGACCGCTGTCGAGTACATCCGGGCGCTCCTCCACACGCACTCGTCGTCGGAGCTCGTGCTCGAGGTCTTCGAGGGGACCGACGCGCGCAGCGGGGACGATCTGAGCCGCGCCGACCTCGCCCTGCTACGGGCGCAGTGGCGCGCCTACGTGGATCACGACCTGGACGGCGCCCTCGACGAGCTCCGACAGAACACCAGGCATCTCGGGATCTACGCCCGGCGGGCCGATGCCCTGGCCGTCGTGATGGAGAACGATCTCCGCGGCGTCCCGGCGGACTTCACCGACCGCCTCGAGATCTCGGAGAACGATCCGCCCAGCGTGGCCTCGGCCCTCGTCGAGGCGCAGATGGCCGTCCTCATCACCCTCGGCCGGTTCGACGACGCGCGCCGTCTGTTCGACTCGATCCACGAGGAGGAGAAGAACGCGAGCGGATTCGTCCCGAGCCTCCTGTTCGGCCTCGTGCTGCTCGGGCAGGGCGACTACGCGGGCGCCCTGTCGTGGTCCCTGCGCGGCATCGACGAGGCCCACGGCAACCTGGACGCCGATGCCGTGCGGGCGCACAGCGCCGTCGCCGTGTTCTGCTACACGGTCGCGGGCGACTACGAGGCGGCCCAGAAGCACATCGACACCATGTTCGCCGTCGGGGACGCCCGCCCCTTCCCGGTGGGAAGTCAGCTGGGGCTCCTGAACCTCGCCTCGATCGTCGCGATCCGCCGGGGGAACGTCGCTCTCGGCGAGAAGTACGCGCACGAGCTCGACAGCCTCCCCGTCCCGGACGGCTCCCTGCCGCCGCAGATCCGCGCCTGGTCGACGGCTCAGCTCCTCGCGTTCAACGGTCAGCTGCGGGAGGCCGCCGACCTCCTCTGGGAGGAGGGGCAGCGGCTGTGGGAGCGCGGCCTGCGGTTCGCGGCCGTGCTGATGGAGCTGACGTCCGTCGAGATCGTGGAGAACGCCGGGCGCACCCGCATCGTCGAGCAGCACTGCGAGGGCATCGACGACGCGTTCGTCCGCCCGTACCTTCTCTACATCCAGGCGCGGGACAGCGGGGATCCGGAGGCGCTGGCGGCCAACGTCGACGCCCTCGTGACGTGCGGCCGGCCGGGATTGGCGGCGAGTTCGCTCCAGCTGGCCGCGAACCTGTGGTCGAAGCGGGGGGACGAGCAGGCGGAGAGCGATGCGTACGACCGTCGCGCGCGGATCATCGCCGAGTACGGTGCCGCGCGGATCGATGAGACCCGGTACCGCGCCACCCCGGTGAACCTGTCGAACCGCGAGCTGGAGATCGCCCGGCTCGTCGCCGACGGCCTCGCCAATCCCGAGATCGCCACGCGCCTCGTGCTCAGCGTGCGCACGGTCGAGAGCCACATGCACCGCATCATGCGCAAGACGAACCTCGCCAGCCGGCAGGAGCTGGCGAAGTACGTCGAGGGGCTCACCCGGTGAGTCGCCCTCCGGCCGAGGTTCACGACGTGGTGGCTGTTCCGGACGGAATGGGCGCCACGTCGTGAACCTCGGCGGTCGGTGCTACGCGGCGGCGCGCTCGGCGGTGGGCCGCCGGCGCAGTGCGGCGTCGCCGACCTCCGGACCGCGGTAGACCATGTCCATCGCGCCGATGCTCTCGCCGGGAGGGACGATCGCGTCGATGCGGTCGAGAATCTCGTCCGACAGGGCGACGTCCACACCGGCCAGGGTGTCCTCGAGCTGCTCCATCGTGCGGGGTCCGGCGATGGCGGAGGTGACGCCCGGGTGGGCGATGACGAACGACATCGCGAGGTGCGTGAGCGTCACCCCGACCTCGTCGGACAGGGCGATCAGCTCCTCCACGGCGGCGAGCCGGCGCTCGTCGCGGAAGTGGCGCATCCCGGTGCGGGTGGAGCGGAAGTTGTCGTTCTCCTGGCCCGCGCGGTAGCGGCCGGTCAGGGTGCCGCCGGCGAGCGGGCTGTAGACGAGCGTCCCCATCCCGTAGCGCTGGGCGACGGGGAGGATCTCGCGCTCGATCTCGCGGTCGAGGATGGAGTAGTTGGGCTGCTCGGTGCGGAACCGCTCGAAACCGCGGCGCTCCGACATCCACTGGGCTTCTACGATCTCGGAGCCGCGCATGGACGAGCTGCCGATCGCGCGGACCTTGCCCTGCCGCACCAGGTCGGTGAGCGCCGAGAGCGTCTCGTCGATGTCCGCCTCGGTGTCGGGGCGGTGCAGCTGGTAGAGGTCGATGTGGTCGGTCTGCAGGCGGCGCAGCGACCGCTCGACGGCCTGCATGATCCAGCGGCGGGAGGCGCCGCGGTGGTTGATGTCGTCGTCGACCGGTCCCCAGAACTTGGTGGCGAGCACGACGTCGTCGCGGCGCCCCTTGAGCGCCTCGCCGACGACCTCCTCCGAGTCGCCGTAGCGGTCGGCGGTGTCGATGAAGTTGATGCCCGCATCGAGCGCGCGGTGGATGATGCGGATGCCGTCGGCGCGCTCGGGGTTGCCGAGCGACCCGAGCATCATGGCGCCGAGGGCGTAGGGGGTGACCTTGATGCCGGTGCGGCCGAGGGTTCGATACTGCATGCTGTCTGCTCCTGAACGGATCGAGATCGTGGCACCGGGAGGGTCGGGGTGTCGTATGATCGGTGAATCGGAACAATGCTCCGGTTGGGTGTCCACTCTAACCGGAACGATGTTCCGTTTACAAGACGACTGTACCCGGGCCGCGTCCCGCGCGCCAGAGGGAGCCCCGCATGACCGACTCCGCCGTCCGCCCCCGGCGGGCCGATGCGCGCCAGAACGTCGCCTCCCTCGTGGAGGCGGCGAAGGCCGTGTTCGCCGAATCCGGCGTCGACGCGCCCGTGCGCGCGATCGCCGAGAGGGCCGGCGTCGGCGTCGGCACGCTGTACCGGCATTTCCCGCTGCGCTCCGACCTGATCTCGGCCGTGTTCCGCCGCGAGATCGACGCGTGCGCCGAGGCGGCGACCGAGATCGAGGCCGCCTACCCTCCGGGCGAGGCTCTGGATCGCTGGATCATGCGGTACACCCAGTTCGTGGCGGCGAAGCGCGGTCTCGCCTCCGCCCTGCACTCGGGCGACCCCGCGTACGAACCGCTCGCGGAGTACTTCTCCACCCACCTCGCTCCGACGCTCGAGCGGCTGCTCGCGGCGGCGACGGCGTCGGGCGACGTCGTGCAGGAGGTGGAGGCGTCCGAATTCCTGGGCGCGGTCGCCAACCTGTGCCACGGGGGAGGCCCGGCGGGAGGCGCGACCTCGCCGCGCGCAGAGCGGATGGTGCGGCTGCTGCTGGCGGGGCTGCGGGCGCCGGCGGGCGGCCTCGGCTAGCCTCGACCCATGACTTCGGGGGGAGGCAGGGGCGCTGCCGTCGAGCGCCGCTGGAAGGTCGGGGGCGCCCTCGCGCTGCTCGTCCCCCTCGCCGCGCTGGCGTTCCTGGTCGCCACCGTCGTCGACGGGCTGCCGGATGCCCCGACGTCCGGCGACGCCCGAGGGGAGACCGAGGCGGTCCTCCGGGAGATCGACGCGGCAGACCTCCGCGCCCTGCGCGAACGCTTCGACAGCGCCTACCCTCCCGGCGCCGACGAGCTCTACGCGAGCTGCCGCGACATCGCGCCAGGCGGCCGGCGGATCGAGGTGTCGGGCAGCGCTGACTTCCCCTCGTTCGGCATCACCGTCGTCGGTGCCGCACGCCAGGACCCCGGAGAGCACATGAGCTGCTCGTTCAGCCTCCTCCGGAAGGACCGCCACTGGGTCGTCAGGGTGCGGTGAGGGCTGCCGTCAGAGGCCGCGGACGTGCTGCAGGCCGACCCGGATGCGGCGCAGCTGGAAGCGCCACGGGCTCAACCGCGGAGCCGTGAGGGACAGCCCGGCGTGGCCGGCCATCCACTCCACCACCTCGTCGGTCGTGCGGTGATCGGTGTGCACGTGCGTGGCGTAGCGGTCGCCGGCGAGAGCGGCGACGCAGCGGTCGATCTGCTGCACGGCCCAGGTCTCGCGGCGCAGCCCGGTGCGCAGGAAGCCGATCCGGGTGCTCAACCGCCTGCGCAGGGTCGCGGGGGAGGCGAGCAGCGCGTAGTGCCGCACATCCACTCCCCGCGAGCGCAGCCCGCCGACGATCTCCTCGAAGTAGTCGTCGCGGACGATCGTCATCGGCACGAGCACCGGCCCGGGATGTGCGGCCTCCGCCTGCTGCAGGGTGTCGACGACGGCGGAGCGCCACTGGGGGAGGTCCTGGAAGTCGGGCCGCGCCTCCACCGGAAGCGTGCGCTGCAGCGCGAAGCCGAGCAGTTCCGGGTCGGCGACGTGCGAGCCCGCGAGTCGTCGTCGGAGCTCGAAGGCGGTGTGGGTCTTGCCGGCACCGAAGGCGCCGTTGATCCAGATCAGCACGATCCGAGCCGCTCCAGCGTCACGCCACGCTCTTCGGGCGGCTCGCGGCCTTCGGGGCCGGGAACACGACGCCGGTCGCATCGAGACTGCGCAGCACATCGTCGAGCACATCCGCGCGGGAGGCGGTGTGGTCGCCCGCCCACCAGCGTTCGGCGACGATCTCGAAGATCGTGATGGCGTTGCGCGCCGTCATCATCACGAGGAGGTCGTCTGCGGGCATGCCCATCCGGACACCGAGTTCCTTCTCGAGCTCGCTGCGGGACTGCATGAAGACGTCCCAGAGCCGGGCGCGCGGGACCGGCGAGACGTCGATGACGTGGCGCAGCTCCGCGAAGCGCGGAGTGTCGTCGAACGACTCGATCGTGGCGAGCAACGTTGCGGCGAGCGCCTCCGGGACGGGCTCTCCGGTGGGCCGCGAGCGGAGGGCCTCACCCAACTGCAGCGACTCCGTCAGGCGGCCCAGGAGGAGCAGGTCCTTGCTGGGGAAGTAGCGGTAGAGCGTGGAGGGCGCGATCTCGGCGCTCTCGGCGATCTGTTCCATCGTCGTCTCGTCGTAGCCCTGCGACAGGAAGAGCTCCGCGGCGGCGTCCAGGATCTGGCCTCGCGTCCGCGCCGCCTTCTTCTCCCTCAATCCCATGCGTTCAGGATACCGCGGAAATTCGCAGTTGACACCAAATGAAAGCATCTACATACTGAGAGCCACTCCGATTTTGGAGAGACACCCAAACGGCATCACATCACACAGAGGAGTGTGGAATGTCCCGACCGGCCGACATCGACGTCGCCCTGGAAACACCCGGCCCCGCGGCCACACCATTGCCGCGCCTGATCGCTGCGATTCTCACCTCGAACATGGGCGCCCTGATCGCCCTGCTCACACCCCTGCAGCTCCTGCTCACCCTGCACCTCACCCGCATCGCCGGCCCCGGCGCCGCCGCGGCCTTCGGCGTCGTCACCGGCTTCGGCGCCCTGTTCGCGCTGGTTGCGAATCCGTTGGCCGGCCGGATCAGCGACCGCACGGCCGCTCGGTTCGGCCGTCGTCGCACCTGGATCCTCACCGGTGGCCTCGCAGGGTCGCTGGCGGTCGCCTCCCTCGCCTTCACCACCGAGGTCTGGCAGGTGGCGGTCGTCTGGTGCATCACGCAAACCCTGTTCAACTTCCAGCAGGCCGCGACGAGCGCGCTGCTGGCGGACCAGGTGTCCCCGCTCCGACGGGGCACGGTCTCGGGCTTCGTCGGTCTCGCCGCCGCTGCCGGCCCCCTCCTCGGCCTCACCGCCGTGAGTGCGATCGCCGACCCGGTCGCGCAGTGGGTCGTGCTCGGCGTCATCGCCCTGGTGTTCGCGGTCGTGGCGGTGATCCTGCTCCGTGACCCGCAGCACAAGCGCGAACCCCACCAGGCCGGGCTCAACCTGGTCGAGCTGGCGAAGTCGTTCTGGCTGAACCCGTGGCGGCATCCCGCCTTCGGCTGGGCCTGGGCGGTGCGGTTCCTCATCACCTGCGCCTACGCGAGCGGAACGTACAACGCGTTCTTCCTCATCCAGCGCTTCGGGGTGGCGGAGGCCGACGTCGCCGCGATCGTGCTCGGTCTGTCCTTGCTCTCCGTCGCCCTGCTGGCCGTCACGAGCGTGATCGCTGGACTCGTCTCCGACCGCCTTCGGCGCCAGAAGCCGTTCGTCGTGGCCGCGGGTGTGCTGGCCGCCGCCGGCCTCGCGGGGATGGCGTTCGCGCCGAACATCGGCTTCGTCTTCATCGCCACCGCGGCGATCGGCGTCGGGACCGGCCTGTTCTTCTCGATCGACAGCGCTCTCTGCGTCCGCGTGCTTCCGAGCAGTGAGAACGCGGGCAAGGACTTCGCGATCATCAACATGGCGAACACACTCCCGCAGTCGTTCGTGCCCTTCATCGCGCCCTTCATGCTCGCGCTCGGCGGCTACACCGCCCTCTACCTCGTGCTCGCCGTGCTGGGCCTGATCGGCGCGGCCTTCGTCCTCCGCCTCCCCGAGCTCGGACGAGAGGGCGACCCGCGCTGGGCCGTCATCACCCGGGGAGAAGCGCGCCCCGCGCCTGAACCGACCGTCGTCTGAACATCCCGCAACTCCGAGGAGCACCATCGAAATGAACACCCTGTCCGTCTCCACCTACAGCGTGCGCGAGCAGCTCGGGCCCGTCGACTTCACCTTCGTCGACCCGTCCGGTCGCGACGTGCACATCTCGTTCCCGTTCACCAAGGAGCTCGACCTCTCCGACTTCCCGGCCCGTGCGAAGAGCGCATTCGGGGTCGGCGCGATCGAGACCGTCGCGTTCCAGTTCGTCGGCGTGGACGACCCCGAGCTCGACCGATTCGCCGAGGCCCTGCGCGCGAACGGCGTCCAGCTGCTGAACGTCGCCATCGACGCCGGCGACCTGCTGGAGGCCGATCCGGCCAAGCGTGCCGCCGACGTCGCCGAGATCGAGCGCTGGATCGACCGGTTCGCCGCGATGGGCTCGACCTTCGTTCGGGTCAACCCCGGATCGCCGATGGCGCAGCACACTGGCGACGACCTCCCGGACCACCTGGTCGAGGCACTCCGCCACCTCGGTGCGTACGCGAACGCGCGCGGTTCGCGCCTGCTCGTCGAGAACCACGGCGGCCCGAGCAGCGACCCGGCGTGGATGAACCGGCTGCTCGACGCGGTCGGGCACGAGCACCTCGGGCTGCTGCTCGACCTCGGCAACTTCGACGCCCTCATGCTCCCCACGATGGCGCTGCTGTTCGGCGGCCCGGACGGCGCGCAGATCGCCCCGGAGGAGGTCTTCGCCGGCCTGGACCTCACTTCCCTCTACCAGGGCATCGAGGCACTCGCCCCGCGCGCTGAACTCGTGCACGTCAAGGCGCACGCCGTCGGCGACGACGGAGCCGTCGGCCCGGTCGACCTCGGCCGGGCGCTCGGGATCCTCGCTGCGCACGGATACAGCGGTCCGCTGACCGTCGAGTACGAGGGGACCGGCGGCGATCCGTGGGCCAAGAGTGCCCGCGTGCTCGAGGTGGCGGCCGCTTCGGCTTCGGAGATCGCCCGATGAGCGCGCGCGACACCGAGACCGTCGACGTCCTCATCGTCGGGTCGGGCCCGGCAGGTTCGACCTATGCCCGTACGATCGGCGACGCGGTACCCGCCGCCCGCATCCTGATGGTGGAGGTCGGACCCGCGGTACCCGGCACGCGCGGCGACCACACCCAGAATCTCGAGGAGGCCGAGCGCCTCGCCGTCCAGCTGCTCACGCAGGGCCCCGACGCGGGTATCGAGCGCGCTGCCGCGCTCTCCGACATCGCGCCCGGGATCGACCCCAGCCTCGAGTTCCGGCAGACGATCCTGCCCGGCCTGTTCTTCGCCGACCCGCGGCCCACGCTCGCCGAGGGCGAGGTGGGCCTGCCGGCCGCGAGCATGTCGAGCGGAGTGGGCGGCATGGGGATCCATTGGGGCACGTCATGTCCGCGGCCGCATCAGTCGGAGCGCATCCCCTTCCTCCCGGTGGAGGAACTCGACGCCGCCCTCGCTCATGCCGAGCAGCTTCTCGGGGTGAACACGCCGCCCGGCGGCGGCAGCGGTCTGCTCCGCGCGCTGAAGGATGCCATCGCCGCAGAGTTCGACGGACCCGGCCTCACCCCGACCACCTACATGCCGACCGCGACCCAGTGGGACGGCGAGAGGCTGCGGTTCTCCGGCACCGGTGTGATCCTGGGCGACCTGGAGGCGACCGTGCCCGGCTTCGAGCTGCGGTCCGAGACGCTCGTGCGACGGGTGATCGTCGAGGACGGCAGAGCGGTCGGCGCCGAACTGGAGGATCGTGTCACCGGCGATCGGACCGAGGTGCGTGCCCGCTACGTCGTCGTCTGCGCCGACGGGCTGCGCACGCCGCAGGTGCTCTTCGCGTCCGGCGTCCGGCCGACGGCCCTCGGGCACCACCTCAACGAGCACTTCCAGATGGCGACGATGGTCGCGTTGAGCGACGAGTTCGAGCCGGCGCGCTACCCGGTGGATGCGGGCTCGATCGGCTCGGTGCTCGTCCCGTTCTCCGACGCCCGGCCCATGCAGGGCGGGATCATCTCGCTGGCGGGCTCCGCTTACAAGCTCCCCGGCATGGACGACGCGGCGACCGCGCGGCTCGGCGTGCTCGCCTGGTACGCCGCGAAGGACATCCAGTTCAGGGACGCCGTGGAGTTCAGCGAGACCGAGACCGACTTCTACGGCATGCCAAAGATGACCATCCACTACTCGCGCACCGAGAAGGATCTCGCGACGATCGAGCAGATGCGGCAGAACTCGCTGCGCAGCGCCGGCCGCATCGGCACACCGTTGGAGCAGCCCGAACTCGCGGCCGGCGGTTCGTCGCTCCACTATCAGGGCACCGTGCGCATGGGCGCCGTCGACGACGGCTCCACGGTCTGCGACCCGTGGCTGCGGGTGTGGGGCGTGGGGAACCTGTTCGTCGGTGGCAATGGCGTCATCCCCACCGCCACCGCAGCGAACCCCACACTCACGACGGTCGCGCTCGCCTGGCGGGCGGCGTCGCGGCTCGCGCGTGAGCTGCAGGAGGCGGCGGTCGTGGAGGAGGCGCGCGCCTGACCGGTTGATGCGGTGAGGGCCCCGGGCGTGGTGCGCTCGGGGCCTTTTCCTTCGCGCTCGTCTCGGTCCGCCCCTTGACCTCAAGCGCTTGAGGTCTGTTCTGATGGGGTCATGATCACGTTGGCCATCCAGGACGTCGCCCGGCAGAGCGGGCTCAGCGAGCCGACCCTGCGGTATTACGAGGAGGTCGGCCTGCTCGGGCCGATCGCGCGCGATGCCAGCAGCGGGCATCGGCGGTACCGCGAGAGCGATCTCGACGAGGCCCAGGTGCTCGCCTGTCTGCGGGCGATGGGCATCGGCATCGACGACATGCGCGCCTACCAGCTCAACCGGCGTCGGGGCCGCGCGGCGGCGGGGGAGCAGCGGGACATCCTGTTGCGCCACGCCGGCCGGGTGGAGGAGCAGATCGCGACGCTCCGCGTGCACCTCGACTATCTGCGGGTGAAGTCCGCCCTGTGGGACGCCCGTGATCGCGCCGACGCGGAGGCCGAGGCCGCCGCGCACGCCGCGCTCGAATCCATCCTTCCCCGACTCGAGGAGACCTTCCGATGACCACGACACCCACCATCCTCATCACCGGCGGCACCGGCTACCTCGGCACCCGGCTCCTCGCCGACGTGCTCGCCACCGGCGCCGACGTGCGCACCAGCGTCCGCTCGCTCGACCGGGCGGACGAGGTGCGGGAGGCCGTCCGCCGGGCCGGAGCCGACGACGCGGGCCTGTCGTTCGTCGCCGCCTCCCTCACCGCCGACGAGGGCTGGAGCGACGCACTCGCCGGCATCACGGACGTCTACCACGTGGCCTCGCCGATGATCCAGACGGCGGACCCGGACGCGGTCGTCGTCCCCGCTCGCGACGGTGCGCTGCGTGTGCTGCGCGCCGCCCGCGACGCCGGCGCCCGCCGGGTGGTGCTCACCTCGTCGTTCGCCGCCGTCGGGTACTCGCCGAAACCGGTGCGGGACTACGACGAGTCCGACTGGACCGACCCGGCGACGCCCGGCCTCCCGGCCTACCCGCTCTCGAAGGCGGTCGCCGAGCGCGCCGCCTGGGACTTCGTCGAGCGCGAGGGCGACGGCCTCGAACTGGTCGCGATCAACCCGACCTGGATCGCCGGCCCCACCCTGACCGTCTCCGCCCGCTCGTCCCTGCAGGTCTTCACCGGGATGCTCGACGGCACGATGACGGCCGTTCCGCGGCAGCGGTTCGGGATCGCGGACGTGCGCGACGTCTCGGCGGCGCACCTCGCGGCGATGGCGACCCGGGATGCGGCGGGCAAGCGTTACCTGGTGCTCGCGGACGGCCCGACGATGACGTTCCTCGACGTCGCGAACGTCCTCCGTGCCGAACTCGGCGACCTCGCCGCGCGCGTGCCGACCGTCGAGCTCCCGGGCGACGAGCCGGCCTCGCTCGTCATCCACAACGACCGCGCGAAGGCCGAACTGGGCCTCCGGCCGCGGCCGGTGGTGGACACGATCGTGGAGACCGCGAAGAGCCTGCGGGAGCTGGGGCTGCTGGCGTCGAGGGGCTGAGCACGCGGCAGCCGCGGGCCGTCCGGCTCCCTCACTGCAGGCAGAACTCGTTGCCCTCCGGGTCGCGCATCATGATGACGAACTCCTCGTACGGGCCCCAGGTGCCGAGGAGGGTCTTCTCCTCGGTCGCGCCGAGGGCGATGAGGCGGTCGCGTTCGGCCTCCAGTTCGTCCCGTGTGGCCCGGCGGTCGTCGAACGGGGTGATGTCGAGGTGGACGCGGTTGCGCTGCCGCTTCTCGTGGCGGTAGCGGGAGAAGTAGAGGCGCTGGTGGGCGGGGTTGCCGTCCCACGCCTCGGCGCGGTCGGCGATGGCGTCGTCGTCGAAGCCGGACTCGCGGAGGGCGGCGATCTCTTCGTCGTCCCAGCCGGTGAAGGGGGGATAGCCGAGCACTTCGGCCCAGAAGGCGGCGAGGGCGACGGGTTCGTCGGCGTGGAAGGTCACGTTGGCGATGCGGGCGGTCATAGCGGGAAGGCTATCCCGGCCCGGTCGCGCCAGGAAGGTCCGGCTCGGACGGTCAGGCCCGCAGGGTCAGGCCGGCGAAGAACGTCCGGATGTGGTCGGCGGCCAGGTCCGGCTGTTCCAGGCCGAGGAAGTGGCCGCCCCGCGGCGCGCGTTCGAAGGAGCGGAGGTCGTCGGCCGCCCGTTCCGCGAGGGAGCGCGGGAAGCCGTCCATCACGGGCTCGCGGCTGAGCAGCACGCCGAGGGGCGCGGCGATCGGCGGTCGCGGCGGGTTCGCGTCGTAGTCGAAGTACTGCCGGAAGGACGTCCCGATGCTGCCGGTCGCCCAGTAGAGCGTCGCGATGGTGAGCAGCGCATCCCGCGGCACCGCCCGGTCGAGGTCGCCGTCGACCCAGTCGTGCCACTTGTCCGCGATCCAGCCGAGCAGCCCAGCGGGGGAGTCCGCGAGGGCGGCGGCGATGGTGTCGGGCCGGGTGGCCATGATCTCGCTGTAGCCGCCGTCCGCGGCGTCGTACGTGGCGACGGCCTCCAGATAGGCGCGCTCCTCGTCGGTGCGCGGCTCCTCGTCGGCGGGGAAGGGGGCGTGGATGAGCTGCACGCCGATCACCTGGTCGGCATGGTCGACGCCGAGCCAGGTCGCGGCCCCGCCGCCGATGTCGCCGCCGAAGGCCGCGTACCGGTCGTAGCCGAGCACGGTCGTCATGAGCTCGTGGAGGTCGCGGGCGATCGCCTGCCGGGTGAGCAGCCCCTCCGGGAGCTCGGAGAACACGAAGCCGGGCAGCGAGGGCACGACGACGTCGAAGGCGATGCGCGCATCCGAGCCGGAGCCGGCGGGGTTCGCCAGGCGCTCGGCGAGCGGAAGATACTCCGTGTACGCGCTGGGCCAGCCGTGCAGCAGGAGCAGCGGGATGCGGACCTCGGCCGACCCCGCGGCCGGAACCCGCACGAAGTGGAGACGGTGCCCGCCGACGTCGGCCAGATACTGGTCGTACGAGTTGAGGTGCTCCTCCTGCGCCCGCCAATCGAACGCGAGCCAGGAGTCGACGAGCTCGCGCAGCACCGGGCCGCCCGCGCCGCCGCTCCACGGCGCCGAGCCCAGGGGCTCGACGAAGCGCGTGGCGGCGAGCCGGGAGCGCAGATCGTCGAGCAACTCGTCGGAGAGATGGATGCGGAAGTCGTCGATGCTCACCGGGGACACGGTACCCGCACGCGCCGACACGGAATCGACTCTTGACGCCTCACTTGTTTTTTGCAAGTATCAGTCTCGACAGCAGTGAGATGTCAGCTCAGACCACCCGTCGAAGGAGACCACGATGACCGCGATGTTCGTCAACCTGCCGGTGACCGACCTGGAGCGTGCGAAGGCGTTCTACACGGCGCTCGGCTTCACCATCAATCCGCTCTTCACCGACCACAACGCCGCCTGCGTCGTCGTCGAGGAGGACCACAGCTACTTCATGATCCTCGTCCGCGAGTTCTTCCAGACCTTCACCGATCTGCCGATCGGCGACCCGGCGACGAACCCGTCCGTCTCGACCGCGATCTTCCTCGACTCCCGCGACGCGGTCGACAAGGCCGTCGCGGACGGCGTCGCCGCGGGCGGCACCGAGCCGCGCCCCGCGGCCGACTACGGCTTCATGTACCAGCGCCAGCTCGCCGACCCGGACGGCAACCTGCTCGAGTTCGGCTGGATGGACCCGACCGCCGCCCAGCAGGGCCCCGAGGCCGCCGTCGCGAACCAGCAGGCCTGAGGTCCGATGGCCGCGCGCGACTACGGGCAGTACTGCGGCGTCACCCGGGCCCTCGAGCTCGTGGGCGAACGCTGGGCGCTGCTCATCATCCGCGACCTGCTCGTCGGGCCGCGCCGCTACGGCGAGCTCGCCGCGGGCCTCCCGCGCATCCCGAGCAACATCCTGGCGGCGCGGCTCAAGGAGCTGCAGGAGGCCGGCATCATCCGCCGGGCGCCGCGCTCGCGTGTGATCGTCTACGAGCTCACGCCGTACGGCCGGGAGCTCGAGCCGGTCGTCCTGGCGCTCGGCACCTGGGGCTTCAAGGCGATGGGCGACCCGCGAGAGGAGCAGATCGTGACGCCGGACTCGATGACGATGGCCCTCCGCACCGCGTTCCGGCCGCAGATCGCCGCCGACCTCCCCACCACCGTCTACGGCGCGCATTTCGGCGCCGCCGAACTGCTCATCCGGGTGGACGGCCCCACCCTCGACGTCGCGCGCGGCGACGGCCCCGCCGACCTGGCCTTCTCCGCCGGCCCGGGCATCCGCCGGCTCATCTCGGGCGAGCTCGCACCGGGCGCCGCGATCGAGACCGGAGTGGTGGAGGTGCTGCGGGGCCGCGGCGACCTGCTCGGCCGGTTCGCCGACACGTTCCACCTCGCCGCCTGACGACTCGACGAACGTCGCGCCCGTGCGCCGCCGCATCCGTCACACTGGGTGGCGGAGGTCGTGATGGAGAAGCGCGGAGAATCGTGGCCGTCCCTCGAGGTGGAGGCCTGGACCCCCACCCGGGAGACGCTGCACATGTGGCTGCAGATCATCGGGAAGCTGCGGATGGTCGGCTCGCCCTTCCTGAACCACTGGTGGCACGTGACGCTCTCGCTGAGCGCCCGCGGGCTCTCGACCGGCCCGATCCCGCTCGACGGGAGCATCCTCGACATCGAGTTCGACTTCGTCGACCACCGGCTCGTGCTGCGGACGAGCGCGGGAGGCCGGGAGGAGATCGCGCTGCAGCCGATGACGGTGGCCGCGTTCTACCGGCTCACCTTCGAGGCGCTCGGCCGGCTCGGCGTCGAGCTCGAGATCCATCCGACGCCGAACGAGGTGGACCCGGCCATCCCATTCCCGACCGACGTCGAGCACCGCTCGTACGAACCGGAGCAGGCGAACGCCTTCTGGCAGCAGCTCATCCGCGCCGACGGCGTGCTGCGCCGCCTGCGGGCCGAGTTCCGCGGCAAGGCCAGCCCCGTCCACCTCTTCTGGGGCGCACTCGACATCGCGACGACCCGGTTCTCCGGGCGCCCCGCACCACTGCACCCCGGTGGAGTCCCGAACTGCCCCGACCGGGTCATGATCGAGGGCTACTGCGACGAGATCAGCAGCTCGGGATTCTGGCCCGGCGGCGGCCGCGAGGGCGCGTTCTACTCGTACGCGTATCCCGAGCCGGAGGGATACGCGGAGACCGCGGTCCCGGGAGGCGCGTACTACGACCACGCGCTGGGGGAGTTCGTGCTGCCGTACGAGGTGGTGCGGCAGTCGTCGGACCCGACAGCGCTGGCGCTGGAGTTCCTGCGGGTCACGACGGCGGCTGCGGCGCGGCTGGGGGAGTGGCCGACGGAGGGGTGACTCCGGGACTGCCGGTCGGATCCGCGTCCGCGCCGAACCGCTCCGCCAGCACCGCGAGCGCCGCCTCCCGGTCCGCCGTCCCGCCCGCCTCGTGCCCGGCGCCCGGCCATTCGCGGAAGGCGACCCGGGCCGCATACGCCGAGGCCGCGGCGCGGGCCGTCTCGGGCGGGCAGATGTCGTCGGCGAGGCCGTCGGAGATCCAGCCGGGGGCGGTGGCGTGGCGGGCGGAGGTGATGCCGTCCACGTAGGCGAGGGTGCGGGCGACGGCGGTGGTGCGGTCGGGGTGCTCGTCGAGGTATGCGCGCAGTTCCGTCCACGGGCCCTGAGTCGCGTGCTGCAGCGCGATCGGCGCGGCCGTCAGGAACGGGGACTGGGCCAGCACGGCGACGAGGTCCGGGACGAGCGCGCCCACGCCGAGCGCGATGCCGCCGCCCTGGCTGTTGCCGATCATGGCGACGCGCGAGGCGTCGACCTCGTCGAGTCCGCGCAGGGCCTCCACTGCCCGGGCGGCGTCGACGAAGACCCCGCGGTAGTACGACCGCTCGGGGTCCTGGATGCCGTCGAGCAGATGGCCGGTGCTGCCGCCGCCCTGACCGTGGGTGTTCACGACGAGGTGCGCGTAGCCGGCGGACGACCAGGTGAGGTCGTCGATGGCGGCGAGGCGGCCGGCGCCGTAGCCGTTCGCGTGCGCGACGGCGGCGAGTGGATGCGGCCGGTGGCGCGGCAGACGCAGCCAGGCGGTGACGGTGCGGCCCGCCGAGCCGCGGAACGACACGTCGAACACGTCCACGGTCGCCAGCCCGGTGTCGACGGGAGTCAGGCGGGTCGCGAGCGGGAACCTCCCGGCCTCGTCGAGTGCGGTGGCCCAGAAGGCGTCGTAGTCGTCCGGTGTCGGCAGGAGGTCGTGCCCGAGC
>Ga0153948_1000280_pt1 | contig 27603 bp, 28 predicted proteins | sample TSNJ032MetaG_FD_104696 | JGI IMG/M metagenome (GOLD analysis project Ga0153948, IMG submission 104696) | Attine ant fungus gardens microbial communities from New Jersey, USA - TSNJ032 MetaG | ecosystem: Host-associated > Fungi > Mycelium > Unclassified | place: USA: New Jersey, Wharton State... | reverse complement strand
GCCTTGAGGCCATCCTCGAAGGATTGGTGTTCCGCCGTGGTTCGCCCGGTGATGATCGCCGTCCATTCCGGATAATCCGGCAGAAGCGCAATCATCGCATCGACAAAGAGATCGGTGCCCTTGGAATGCCGCACGCGGCCGAAACAACCAATTGCATATTTGCCCGGCAGACCGGACGCAGCAAACGTATCTTCCTCGCCGACGGGCGGGTGAAAGCGTTCCAGATCGATGCCATGCATGATCACGTCATGCTGCACTTCCAGAAAACTGCCCGAGCGCCCGCTGGTAGCAATGACCGCATTCATACGGCGGATGAGCCATTTGGTGAAAGGCTTGTGATTGCGCTGCGCTGCTGAAGTGAACACCAACCGGAGCTTCATACGCAGAACATGACGCATGAAAATACCGGCGAGCATCTCGATATTGCGCCGCGCGTGCCAGATCCGGAAGCGCCGCTTTTTGGGCGCTGACCAGAAGGACAAGAGAGCGCCCCACCCCAGATGCGGCAGGCTGTCCGGCAAACCCGGCCCCATTGTGGCAATGTTCAGCCCCTTCGCACGCTGCAAAGGAATGAGCTGGACAATTGTCGAGGTCACGCCGGAAAGGCGCTGCTTGAAGTTGGGAGCTACAACCTCGACGCTTTGAACGGGAACCTGGTTTGAATGGAGCACAGCGATCAGACGAATTTCAGCGTAACGATCTCATAGGAACGCGAGCCGCCCGGTGCATTGACCTCGATCGTATCACCTTCGGTTTTGCCGATCATGGCGCGCGCAATTGGCGACGAAATCGAAATGCGGCCTTCCTTCACATCGGCTTCCTGATCGCCGACGATCTGATAGACCTTCTCTTCTTCGGTGTCTTCGTCGATCAGCGTGACCGTCGCGCCGAACTTGATTCGGTCGCCGCTCAGCTTGGTAACGTCGATCACTTCGGCGCGCGCAACGACATCTTCCAGCTCGTTGATGCGACCTTCATTGAGGCTCTGGGCTTCCTTGGCAGCGTGATATTCGGCGTTTTCCGACAGATCGCCATGGGCACGCGCTTCAGCGATAGCCTCGATGATCCGAGGACGCTCGTTTTGCTGACGCCAGCGGAGCTCTTCCTTGAGCTTTTCGAAACCGCGAGGGGTCATAGGGAACTTTTCCATACCCAGTCCTTTCCTTCGCCCGGCGCCCGTCTCTTTCCAAGAACTCAACGCGCCGGCAGTTTGGTTGCCCGCCTCACCCCGCCAGCGAAACGACGCTGCGAGGTGCCCTCCGGGAGCTGCAACACCCCCCGATACACAAAAAGAAAACGGTCACCGAAACACCCGTTTCGGAACCGTTCAAACGACTAATTCGCGGAACTATAGCATTTCTGGCGATCTTTTCACGCGGAAAAAACCACCCCTGTCAAATCTCCAGACAAACAGCTTATTTTAGAGACGCATCTGCAGTGTTGTCGCAGAAAGCAGACGCCCCTTGCCGCGCCACCCGGCTTTTGCCTATAGGTTAGGCAATTCCGGCGGCCAAATAGGCCCGGACCTTCTTCTTTTGCAATCCGAGGCCATGATGACGCGCACGCAAGCCAATTTTGTCCTGCTTCTGGCTGGCGTGATCTGGGGCATGGGTTTTGTCGCCCAGTCGACCGCGATGGCCAGCATTGGACCGTTCCTGTTTATCGGCGTTCGCTCCGCCATTGCCGCACTGACTGTGCTGCCATGGGCACTTGCCGAAGGCCGCCGTGCGCCTGCCCGTTTGAAAGCTTCCGACTATAGCTATTTCATTGTCGTGGGCGCTGTGCTTTTCACCGGCCTGTTGCTGCAACAGATCGGCCTCATCACCACCTCGGTCACCAATGCCGGTTTCCTGACCGGGCTTTATGTCGTGATGGTGCCTGTTCTGGGCGTGCTCTTGTTCCGCACATGGCCACATCCGATCGTCTGGCCCAGCGCCGCCTTCTGTCTGGCCGGGATTTTCCTGCTGTCGGGCGGGGAGCTGACCGCGCTCAAGACCGGCGACTGGCTGGTGATCTGCGGCGCAACATTCTGGGCCATGCAGGTGCTGCTGATCAGCCGCGCCAACCGCGCCGGACGCCCAATCATGCTGAGCTGCGTTCAGTTTACCACCGCCGCCGTTATCGGGCTGGCCATTGCATCGGTGGTTGAGGATTTCAACTGGAACGCCATCGCCCTGACATGGAAAGAAATCCTGTTCACCGGCGTGTTCTCGTCGGGCATCGCCTTTACGCTGCAAGCCATCGGCCAGCGTTATACGACCTCCGCACAGGCTGCGATCTTCCTGTCTTCGGAAGCGCTGTTCGCGGCCATGTTCGGCGCGATCTTCCTCGGCGAGCGGCTGAGCTTCATCGGCTTCATCGGCTGCGGTATGCTGTTTGCGGCCATGCTGGCCGTCGAGCTTGTCCCGATGTTCTGGAACCGCAAGGATGAACCGGTTCCAGCGACGGAACCGGCTAACTAAGCTCTACGCCTTGAAGATCAGCGCTGCGCCACCCGCGATGAAGGCAAAGCCCAGCAGGTGGTGCCAGGTGAAGGCTTCCTTCAGATAGAAGACCGAGAACAGGCTGAAGATCACCAACGTGATCACTTCCTGTATCGTCTTGAGCTGAGCCGCCGAATAGACTTCGTGCCCGATACGATTGGCCGGTACTGCGAGACAATATTCGATCAGCGCGATACCCCAGCTGATGAAAATCACGATAGCCAGCGGCGTATTGGTGAATTTCAAATGGCCGTACCAGGCAAAGGTCATGAAAATATTCGAGCCGATCAGAAGCAGGATCGGCAGGATGCTTGGCGAAATCAGTGCTGACATGGGTGAAACTTTTGGGACCGGGAGGATGGTCTTGTCTGCGGTCTGGCCCTGAACCACAGGGTAAGCGATAGAGCATTTCCAGCAAAAGTGCGAAGCGGTTTTTGCATGCCACCATGCAAAAAACAGCCGAGCGGACAGTCAAAAGATAGAGAGCATCACAGGCTCGCCCCCTCATTGCCCAGATTGCGCCACAGCGCTTAACGCGGGCACTGACTCTTCCTTTACGCTTCTCTCATAGGATACAGGAAACGCCGGATTCTCACCGGAAAGGCCCCACGAGCAGAAGGCAAGGACATGAGTTTTGCGTTGTCCGCCATCACAGATCACGATCTTGCGCGCTCGCGACTGCGCCGTTTTGGTCCTGCGGCTTCCCTGCTCCTGTTGATACTGGCCGCTGGCTGTTCAGGCGAGCGCCCGCCGCGTCCGCAAGCTGATGTCGGAAATTCGGATATCATGGTGCCCAGCACGGATGTGGCCAGCGCCCCGATGCCATCCGCTCCGGTCGCCGATGTGCCGATGGAACCCGCGCCCATGCCCGACGCCGCCATGACACCAGCGCCCCACCAGGACCGCGTCGTCGGACTGGCGGAGGAAGAAGAAACCCATACCGCCCAGCCCGCACCGCAAAACGAACCGCAATATGCGGGCGATTACGGCTTCACGACACCGGTTCAAAACCCGGTCACGGCGGCTGAAAACATCTACACCTTGTCGAATTCGGAAGCGGCGTGCCGCACGCGCCTTAAAAAACTCGGCGTTGTCTTCAAGGAAAAGCCGCCGATCTATCGCAGCGCGTCGTGCAATATCAGCAATCCGATTGAAGTGTCGGGTTTCAACAGCGGCTCCATCGCCTTCAAACCGGCTGCAACGCTGAACTGTCAGGTGACGGAAACCTTTGCGCGCTGGATCAAGGGCGATCTGCAACCCGCCGCGCGCCTGCGCTATCTGTCGAGTGTCAACACGATCTATAATGCGGGCGGCTATTCCTGCCGCACGATGAACCATCGCCGCGGTGCGAAAATGTCCGAACATTCGCGCGGGAACGCCATCGACGTAACCCGGATCAAGCTGAACAACGGCAAGGACATTTCGGTGCGCAGACCCGGCTTCTTCGCTTTCCGCGAAAAAGGCCTGCTTAACAGCGTTCGTTCAGATGCCTGCGATTATTTCACCACGGTGCTCGGACCGGGCTACAACCCGGAACATGCAGACCATTTTCACTTCGATCTGATGCAGCGTCGAAGCGGCTATCGCGCTTGCAAATAAAAACCCGGTGAAAACGCCAGGTTGATATCAAGAGAAGAGGGCTTCCGGCTTATTCTTCCGGGACCGGAGACGGCTTGCCGTCCTTGTCCAGCGCGACCATGACGAATTCGCCATGCGTCACCAGTTCCATGCGCTGCTGGGAAGCGCGCTGCGCCCAGGCTTCGACGCGCAAGGTGATCGAGGTACGACCGACTTTGGTAATTTCCGTATAGACACACAATACGTCGCCGATCTTCACCGGTTTGGCAAAGGACATCTCGCGCACGGCTGCGGTGACGACGCGGCTACGCGCACGCTCTTCCGCACGAATACCGGAGGCCGAGTCCATCTGCGACATGACCCAGCCACCAAAAATATCGAATGCCGAATTGGCGTCCTTCGGCATAGCCGGAACGCGCAAGGTCAGTTCGCCTTTGGGCTTATCTGCAACGCTCATCAATCAATCCTTTAAACACAAATGATTCTGCCGGATTATGAGACAAACTCATCATGAAAAACATGCGGCATCGCACCCTGCTCTTATCGCGGTTCCAATAAGGAGGCACGTCCCTTCCCATCAACAGTTCGCGATTGCCCGACTTCCTGACAACCTTCTGTCAGGAGCCGACCGGCAGAAACCGGCAACAAGTGGGATTCTACTGCCATGCTCTTTTCATTTGCATGGCGAAATTCCATATTAGCGACATGGCTTCTTTCAAGAACAAATACACTCAGGATTCGCACGACACGGCGGACGGCTTTGGCGAAATGCCACATTCTGACGGTTTCGGCGAAATGCCTCAGGCCGAATACTCAGGCACGCCGCTCAGCGGCTCCATCGCCGACTGGGCGAAGGAAATTGGCGACGAGGCAACAAAGCCTGCCGCCAAGGCCTCAAAACCTGCCAAGACACCGAAGAAGATCCCCGAGCGCAGCAAGGAAGCAACGCGTAGCGGTCGCGGCACGTCGATGGGCGGCGCGGCTTCCGCCAAGGAGCGCGCAGCCGCAGGCCTCAATCCGGTCGCAGGCCTTGATATCAGTCTGGAAGATGCTGCAGGACTAAACGCGTCGGGTGCGACAGCAACCGTCAAGGCGCTGTCCGACCTGATCGAATCCGGCAATCCGCTGTTCAAGAACGGACAGCTCTGGACGCCGCACCGCCCCTCCCGCCCGGACAAATCCGAAGGCGGCATTTCTATCGAGATGGAGACGCCGTTCGAGCCGTCCGGCGACCAGCCGACGGCGATCCGCGATCTGGTCGAAGGGCTGACCAATGACGACCGCACGCAGGTGCTGCTCGGCGTCACCGGCTCCGGCAAGACCTTCACCATGGCCAAGGTCATCCAGGAGACCCAGCGTCCGGCCCTGATCCTCGCGCCCAACAAGACATTGGCCGCGCAGCTTTACGGTGAGTTCAAGAACTTCTTCCCGAACAATGCGGTCGAGTATTTCGTCTCCTATTACGACTACTACCAGCCGGAAGCCTATGTGCCGCGCTCGGACACCTATATCGAGAAGGAATCCTCGATCAACGAACAGATCGACCGTATGCGCCACTCCGCGACGCGCTCGCTACTCGAGCGCGACGACGTGATCATCGTCGCTTCGGTCTCGTGCATCTACGGTATCGGTTCGGTCGAAACCTATACGGCCATGACCTTCGAAATGAAGATCGGCGACCGGCTCGACCAGCGGCAATTGCTCGCCGATCTCGTGGCCCAGCAATATAAGCGTCAGGACATCAATTTCGTGCGCGGCTCGTTCCGCGTCCGTGGCGATACGATTGAAATCTTCCCGGCCCACTTGGAAGACCGGGCATGGCGCATTTCGCTGTTTGGCGACGAGATCGAGACCATCACCGAATTCGACCCGCTCACCGGCCAGAAGACCGGCGATCTGAAGTCGGTCAAGATCTACGCAAATTCGCACTATGTCACGCCGCGACCCACGCTGAATCAGGCGATGAAGTCGATCAAGGAAGAGCTGAAGCACCGCCTGATCGAATTGAACAATGCCGGACGTCTGCTGGAAGCGCAGCGGCTGGAGCAGCGCACTACTTTCGACCTCGAAATGCTGGAGGCAACCGGCTCCTGCGCGGGCATCGAAAACTATTCGCGCTATCTGACCGGCCGCAATCCCGGCGAACCACCGCCGACCCTGTTCGAATATATCCCGGACAATGCACTGGTTTTCATCGACGAAAGCCACGTCACCGTCCCGCAGATCGGCGGCATGTATCGCGGCGACTTCAGGCGTAAGGCGACGCTGGCCGAATATGGCTTCCGTCTGCCGTCCTGCATGGACAACCGTCCGCTCCGCTTCGAGGAATGGGACGCCATGCGTCCACAGACCATTGCCGTTTCGGCAACGCCGGGCGGCTGGGAAATGGAAGAAGCGGGCGGCGTGTTTGCCGAACAGGTCATTCGTCCGACCGGCCTTATCGATCCGCCAGTGGAAATCCGCCCCGCCAAGACGCAGGTGGACGACGTGCTTGGCGAAATACGCGATACGGCGAAGAAGGGTTACCGCACGCTGGTCACGGTTTTGACCAAGCGCATGGCGGAAGACCTGACCGAATATCTGCACGAACAGGGCGTGCGCGTGCGCTATATGCACTCGGATATCGACACGCTGGAGCGTATCGAGATTATCCGCGATCTGCGCCTTGGCGCGTTTGACGTTCTCATTGGCATCAATCTGCTGCGTGAAGGTCTCGACATTCCCGAATGCGGTTTCGTCGCCATTCTCGACGCCGACAAGGAAGGCTTCCTGCGGTCTGAAACCTCACTCGTCCAGACCATCGGTCGTGCCGCACGTAACGTGGACGGCAAGGTTATTCTCTACGCCGATAATATCACCGGCTCGATGCAGCGCGCTATGGACGAAACCAGCCGCCGCCGCGAAAAGCAGGTCGCCTATAACGAAGAACACGGCATCACACCTGCTTCGGTGAAGAAGAATATTTCGGACATTCTGAACTCGGTCTACGAACGCGACCATGTCCGCGCCGACATTTCGGGCTTTGCCGAAGAAGGCGGAATGATGGGCAACAATCTTCAGGCCCATCTGGAATATCTGGAAAAGCAGATGCGCGATGCCGCTGCCGATCTCGACTTCGAAAAGGCTGCGCGCCTGCGTGACGAGATCAAGCGCCTGCGCGAAACCGAACTGGCCATTGCCGACGATCCGCTGGCACGCGAGGTGGAACTGGAAAGCCCGGTTACGGGACGCACCAAGGGCCGCCATAATGCCGGGCGCAAGGTGCATCGTACGGTGGATGATACAGGCGGCAAGTCGCTGTTCCAGAAGCCGTCGCTCGACAATATGGGACCGGGCACCGATATGGCAAAGCCGCGCCACGAAGGCCCTCTGCCTACCGCGCCGGAGACGAAATTCCGCAAGAATACGCTGGATGAAATGACAGTGAAGCGGACGGAAATTCCAGCCGGTGGAGAAGCCCCTATTCGCCGCGAGCGCGCCGGTATCGGTTCTTACGAAGACCCGGCGGAAGTATCCCGCAAGAAACGGCGGCCCGGCAAGACCGGCCGTCCGGGAAGATAAGAAAACGGGTCCTGCACCAAAAATGCAGGACCCGTCTTCGTTTTCGATCAATATTCCTGCGCAGTTGGACGGAACAGGATTTCGTTGATGTCCACATTGTCCGGCTGGCTCATCGCGAAAATCACTGTCGAGGCAAAGGAATCCGCAGGGATAGCCACGTTCTTGTAAAGCGCCTTCACGCGTTCGGCCTGCTGCGGATCGGTGACGCTGTCGGGAAGCTCCGTCGCCACCGCACCCGGCGATATGATCGTCGTGCGAATATTGTACGGCTTTACTTCCTGACGCAGTCCTTCGGAAATGACCCGCACTGCATGTTTGGTTGCCGAATAGACCGCGCCGCCCGGCCCCACCTTATGCCCCGCCACCGACGAGACATTGATGATGTGGCCGCTCATCTGCTTGCGCATATGCGGCAGGGCGGCGGCAATACCATAGAGCACGCCCTTGATATTGACGTCGATCATGCGATCCCAGTCATCCACCTTGCCGAGTTCGAGCATCGAATGCGGCATCAGCCCGGCATTGTTGATGAGCACATCGACACGACCATGCAGTTTCACGGCCTGATCGACCAGACGCTGCACCTGAATGCGGTCGGTCACATCCGTATGCAGAACCGCGCCCTCGCCCAGTTCCAGCTCGTTGGCCAGCGCCTGGAGCCGGTCGAGACGCCGTGCACCAAGCACAAGCTTGGCTCCGCCTTCGGCCAGCCGCCGTGCCGAGGCTTCCCCCAGACCGCTGCTTGCACCGGTGATGACGACAACCTTGTCCTGAATTCCCTGCATGGTCTTTGCTCCTCTTGAACGGGGTTACCGATCAACGCGTTGCTGCAGATGCGCCGGATAGCGGTCGCCCTGCACAGTGATTTCGGAAAGCGCTGCTTCGATGCGGTTCAAATCATCGGCATTCAGTTCCACATTGGTGGCACCGATGTTTTCTTCCAAACGATGCAGCTTCGTCGTGCCCGGAATGGGAACGATCCATGGCTTCTGCGCCAGCAACCACGCAATCGCGATCTGGGCGCGCGTGACGCCCTTGGCTTCCGCAATCTGGCCAAGCATATCGACCAGCGCCTGATTGGCATCTCGCGCTTCCGCTGAAAAACGCGGCACAACATTGCGGAAATCATTGGCCGCAAAGCTCGTCTTGCTGTCGATGGTCCCGGTTAGAAAACCTCTGCCCAGCGGGCTGAACGGAACGAAGCCGATACCCAGTTCTTCCAGAACAGGCAGGATTTCCCGTTCAGGCTCACGCCACCACAGCGAATATTCGCTTTGCAGCGCCGTTACCGGCTGAACGGCATGGGCGTGCCGGATGGTTTGCGGACCGGCTTCGGAAAGACCGAAATGCTTGACCTTACCTTCCTGGATCAGATCGCGAACCGTTCCAGCCACATCTTCGATTGGCGTCGCCGGGTCAACACGATGCTGATAAAAAAGGTCGATCACATCCGTCTTGAGGCGCTTCAGCGATGCTTCAGCAACCGCACGAATATGCTCGGGACGGCTGTTCACCCCACTCTGGCTACCATTGTCGTCGAATTCGAAACCGAACTTCGTAGCGATTACCACCTGGTCGCGAATCGGTGCCAGCGCCTCACCCAGAACTTCCTCATTCACATAGGGCCCGTAGACTTCCGCCGTATCGAATAAGGTGACACCCTTGTCGAATGCGGCTCTCAGCAGCCCGACGGCCTGCGCCTTTTCCATGGCCGGGCCATAGGCGAAACTAAGGCCCATGCAGCCAAGACCGATAGCCGAAACCTCAAGGCCGCTGCGGCCCAATATTCTCTTTTTCATGGTCAATATCCTTAAGCGTGATAATCTTCGTCGCTGACATGTTCCAGCCAGTCCACGACCTTGCCATCAAGCGCTTCCGCTATGGCGATATGGGTCATGGCCGTGGTGGCCGTCGCGCCGTGCCAATGCCGTTCGCCCGGTTCGAACCAGACGATATCTCCGGGACGGATTTCCTCGACAGGGCCGCCCTCGCGTTGCGCCCAGCCAAGGCCAGCCGTAACAATCACCGTCTGGCCCAGCGGATGCGTGTGCCAGGCCGTGCGCGCGCCCGGCTCGAACGACACGGTAGCGCCGCCGACACGCGCCGGTGCCGTGGTGCTGAACGGCATGTCGAGACGAACCGTACCGGTGAAATAATCGGCGGAACCCTTGGTCGAAGGTTGAGACCCGATGCGCTTGATCTGCATGATATGTTTCCTTTTTTTACCCGCCTGAAATCGCGGCAAACTTAAAAACTTCTGTCCCCGATGATTAGCCACTATAATCGGCATGAACTCATGAGATGGATTCATCAATGCGGCGCGACAATATTCACGATCTTCTGGCTTTTCTGGCCATTGCCCGCGAGGGCAGTTTCACCCGCGCGGCGGCAAAGCTTGGTGTTTCCCAATCAGCGCTGAGCCACACAATGCGCGGGCTCGAGGAGCGGCTCGGGCTTCGCCTTCTCACCCGCACCACCCGTAGCGTCTCCCCGACCGAGGCTGGTGAAAGACTGCTCCGCACCATCGGCCCTCGCTTCGAGGAGATCGAAACCGAACTCGACGCCCTGAGCGAATTGCGCGACAAGCCTGCCGGAACTATTCGCATCACCACCTCCGAACATGCGGCACAGTCGATTCTGTGGCCAGTGCTGGAGCGCCTTCTGCCAGACTATCCCGACATTCACGTCGAAGTGGCCGTCGATTCCGGACTGCGCGACATCGTGGCCGACCGTTATGACGCCGGTATTCGCCTTGGCGAGCAGATCGCTCAGGACATGATCGCCGTGCCCGTCGGCCCTGACATGCGCATGGCCGTTGTCGGCGCGCCGTCCTATTTCAGAAGCCACCCGGTCCCCCGCACTCCGCAGGAACTGACCGCGCATCGTTGCATCAATCTGCGACTGCTCACCTATGGCGGGCTTTACGCCTGGGAATTCGAGAAGAACGGGCGCGAGCTTAAGGTGCGCGTCGAAGGCCAGCTCATTCTCACTTCGCCAAATATGATCGTCGAAGCCGCCAGAGCCGGTTTCGGCCTCGCCAGTTTGCCGGAAGACTATATGCGGGACGGCCTTGCCGATGGCTCGCTTGTGCGCGTGCTGGAAGACTGGTGCCCGCCCTTTCCGGGTTTTCATCTCTATTATCCAAGCCGGAGACAATCTTCCCCGCCTTTCGCGCTTCTCGTTGACGCCCTGCGGTATCGAGAGGCGGAGCCGCTGAAACGCTGATCCGCCTCCCCGTTCAACTCAACACCGACCACTGCCCGAAACGCGGAAACCTGCGCGTTCCGCCTCGCAGCGATTGGAGAATGTGCGCCGTTCGCTGCCGCGTCTCGCACAGACAGGCGCATATTCCCGCGTGCATGCGCCCATGCCGGGCCGCGTCCCATGCTGTGGCGGACGGGCCGGACCAACGCCCGGGCCATTCCAGCCACTACCCGGACGGCCGCTACACTGACCGTTCGACACCACGCGGAACCCCTCAGCCCGTGCGGAACATGCGTTGCCGAAGGTCTGGCGGACGCCCCGGCGCTCGCCGCAGACGGGCGAATAAATCATTGGGCAAGCCTGCACATGGCCCGGATTACCGGGCCGAATCGGTGGCGGTCTGTGATCGGGGCCACCCTCCGCAACACAGCCGCTCAACACCATCACACCAGCAATCAAGCTGGTCCACGACAATCCCCTCAACATGTTTCCTCCTCTCCAGAAACCGGTATCCGTCTTTTGTCCTCATCTAGAATGGAGCAGTCGCTCCGAACGGCAAGATTTAAATAGGAAGATTGCACGGCCCGACTCTCGACAAGCCGCCAAGTTGCGCTACTCTGCGATGAGATGTGCAGCCCGAACAATCCGGGTCACAGCATGGGCAAAAGCGAACAGAAAGACGACATGCGGCGTTTCGGAACTTTTCTGACGGCAGCGCTCCTGATCGTCCCGCTTTCAATCACGCCCGCCGACGCAGAACCGGCACCGGCAAGCTATAGCGAACCCAATCCGCGTATCTCTGCGCCGCCCCTGCCTCCTGAAAAGAAGGTGCCGGGCGTCAACCGTATCTGTCAGCTGATCGAAACCAGCGCTATCAGGCACGGCATACCGAAGGATTTCTTCGCCCGCTTGATCTGGAAGGAAAGCCGATTCGACCATCAGGCCGTCAGCCCGGTCGGCGCGCAAGGCATTGCCCAGTTCATGCCCTATACGGCCAAGGAGCGCGGTCTGGCCGACCCGTTCGACATCGAGCAGGCGATCCCCGCTTCCGCAAGCTTCCTGTTCGATCTCAAACAGGCTTTCGGCAATTGGGGTCTGGCGGCTGCTGCCTATAATGCCGGTGCGGGACGCGTCTCAAGCTGGATGCGTTCCGGCGGTTTCCTGCCGCTCGAAACAGAAGACTATGTGCTTGATATCACTGGCGCTCCGGCGGACGACTTTGCTTCCGGCAAGGAGGTGCAGAACCGACCGCTTGATTCGGGGCGCTCCTTTGCGGAAGCCTGCCGCCGCCTGCCGGTCATCCGCTCGGCGACAATTCCCATGTCGCGTGTCAAACCGAAGCCGTGGGGCATACAGGTGGCGGGTAACTTCCGTCGCAGTGCGGCAGTGAATCAGTGGAGCCGCCTGAGCAGACAATTCGCGTCTGTTTTGAACGGCCACGACCCGGTCATCAGCCGTATTCGCACGCCGATGGGCCGGCGCGGCATCTATGCGGTGCGGATTGGAGCCGACAGCAGGGCTGAAGCAGATGGTATTTGTAGCAAGTTGCGTGCAGCGGGCGGCGCATGCATTGTCTCACGCAATCGCTAACCGCGAGGGAAGCCGGGTAAAGATCTTTGCGCCCGCAATTGATCGCGCACTCTATTAAGCCACCCAATTAAATCCGGGCATTTAATCAGGCCACTTGTCTATAAGATCTCTTATATATCAAGGATAGCCTGTTCTATTTCGGTATACAGCATAGAAATTCTAGAAATAATCGGAAAATTTGCCGACCAATCCGGTTCAAAGATAACAAAAGATCGTGGGCGCAAAGAATTTGCTTGCCAAAATTCGCGTCTTAGATCAGTCTCCACTCGTTCGGGCATTTAGCGAACAAATGGAAGACTGGAAGAACGGCGTGCCGGGGCCGCTATAAGTTCCGGGTCTGGGGATACCCAGACAATGATCGGTTCCTTCCCTAAGTCGAGAACTGCCTGCATGACCCTCTGTCGGGTGTGTGGTGCGCTCGACAGAAGATATAATTCCACCGTTTTTCAAAGAAACGGTGGCGCCAAGGAAAAGGAACGGATCCAATGGCACAGACCGGACTGGTCAAATTCTTCAACAATGAAAAGGGCTTTGGTTTCATCAAGCCTGATGATGGTGGCGCGGATATCTTCGTGCACATCTCTGCTGTACAGGCTTCGGGCCTGACGGGCCTCGCAGACAATCAGAAGGTTTCCTACGAAACCGAACCAGATCGTCGCGGGAAGGGCCCGAAGGCCGTGAACATCACCGTTACCGGCTGATTGTTCTGAATACCAATTATGACCCCGGTTCACGCCGGGGTTTTTTATTGCCCGGGATTCCGCAAGCATGATGGGCGCACCGGATCGGCAGTCCTGCCAGTATTCATCCCCCCGCGGGAAAATCAGAACGGCCGGTGCAAACACAAGCAATTGAAAGCATGGCTGGAATGGCAATCCAGCACACACGCAACGGCAATCGCGCCTCTGACGTCACCCCCCGAAATGTTACAGACACTGCGCGTATTTTACCGGGGATTGACGACTTAGCTCCCTATTTCACCATTGTTCAGCCTCCATTCATGTCGAGAGAGTTAATCCATTATTCATGAATGGTGTCCCCTCTTTTGAGGGGCCGCACCAGAGGAATTGCAGTCGAGCTTCTGAAGGAGCGAACAATGAACCGATTTGCGAAGACAACCATTCTGGCCGTTGCATCATTGGCAGCGATTGCTGCTCCTCTTGCTTCAGCTTCGGCAGATTCATGGGGCCGTCCGGGCTGGGATCGCGGCGGTGACTGGGGCCGTCACCATCACCGTGGCAATGGCGACGCTGTTGCAGCCGGTGTGATCGGCCTTGCAGCGGGCGCACTCATCGGAAGCGCGCTGAGCCAGCCGCAGCCGACCTACGTGCAACCAGCGCCGATCTACGATGCGCCACCCCCGCCGCCTGCATATTACCCGGCTCCTCCGCCACCGCGTCAGGTAACCTATTACCGTCAGGGAGGCTTTGAGCCGTGGAGCCGCAGCTGGTACAATTATTGTTCGGACCGCTACCGGTCGTTCAATGCGAATACCGGCACCTATCGCGGTTATGACGGTCGCGACCATTTCTGCACCGCGAACTGAGTGCACAATCGAAAATGAAAAAGCCGCCCAATGGGCGGCTTTTTTATATCCGTCACGCCATTCCGATCAGGAATGGGTTGTTGCGGCGCTCCTCGCCGAACCGCCCGCCCGGACCGTGCCCGCAGATAAAGCCGATATCGTCACCGAGTGGCAGAAGTTTCTCGCGGATCGAACGGAGCAGCGCATCATGGTCTCCACCCGGCAAGTCGGTGCGGCCGACGGAAGCATTGAACAGCACATCGCCGACAATCGCGAAACGTGCTTCCGGGCTATAGAAGACAACATGACCGGGCGAATGGCCGGGGCAGTGGAACACGTCGAACGAGTGCCCGGCAACGGTGACCTTATCACCTTCTTCCAGCCAGCGATCGGGCGTCACATTGCGCACGCCGTCGACAATTCCATATTTGAGGCCTGTCATCACAAGATTATCGAGCAGGAACTGGTCGTCAACATGCGGTCCGATAATCTCGACGCCGAGCTTGTCCTTCAAATCAGCCGCAGCACCCGCATGATCAATATGGCCGTGGGTGATCCAGATGGCTTCGATATCGATGCCCTGCGATTGGATCGCTTCCTCGATCTTGGGCAGATCGCCGCCCGGATCGATGACAACACCCTTCTTGGTCTCGCCGTCGAATAGAATGGTGCAGTTCTGCTGGAACGGGGTAACGGGGACGATAATCGCCTGTAGCTGGCCCATACTGGATACTCCATTGCATATGTGGATCGGCGAAGATCACGTCACCGCCGCCTGTGTTGTTTCACACATAGTGGCCTTGGCCCGATACGGAAAGGGTTTAAGAATCCCTGAGAGCCTGTTCCAAAAGTCGCCCTGTGCGGCTGCAAATGGCAATTTTCTGCATTCCGGTGCTCACGTACCTTGAGTACGCTCCGCTCCGGTACTCGAAAATCACCATTTTCGCACTCACATGCCGCTTTTTGATTCAGGCTCTCAAGCCGCGTTTCCTGGCGATAGGATCGAGCCATAAAAAACGGACGGCGCATGGCCGTCCGTTTTATCCCTCTCAAACAGTTCGTCTTGCCGGTTGGCCATGAAAACTGTGCCGTCTACCCGGAGCGCTTCCAAAAGCTGGCGCGCGCTCCAAGTTGCTATTTTAGTAACATCCTTGCTCGACCCGATGTTTCCATCCGGCCACGAAATGCATTCCTCAGGCCTTGCTGGCCATCGAGTTTTTGATCAGCCCTACGATTGCAGTCAGAACGATACCGCCCACGCCGCCGCCAGCGAGCTGGCCGATTGCGCCATTTAGCATCGAATCCACACCACCGCCGGAGAGCATCGGAAGAAGCTGGCCGAGGATGACACCGCCAATACCGCCAGCCACGGTGTTACCCGTTGTCCCAAGGCTGATGTTCTTGACAGCGCCAGCAATATTGCCACCGACAGCACCGGCGACCAGCTGGAGAATGATAGGCAATAGAGATTCCATAATCGTCACCCCATCTCTGTTAGAGCGCATCCCGAAAAGAATGAACGATTTCGGAATAGTTTGCGCGCCTGATCAAATATTAGAGCGTCGATTTGAAAGGATCAGATCGGAAGCCGCTCCAATACCGGAATAACGCGACTCCGGCATGAAAATCTTGAGCCGAAACTTCGTAATGTCAAACAATAAGCAGTAAAGAAACTAAAAAGCGGCCCGAAAGCCGCTCTTTTTCTGTTTAAAACCCAGTCACTCGGCCGCCTGGCGCTTTGGCTGCACTTCCGCTGTATAAGCATCCATCAAAGTGCTGGTGATTTCGGCCGGCTTGAACCGGTACTGACCTATCTCCGAAACGGGCGTAACTTCGGCAGCGGTACCGCACAGGAAGCATTCGGAGAAATCTGCCATTTCTTCCGGCATGATCGCGCGCTCGATGACTTCAATACCGCGACGCTTGGCCAGATCGATAATGGTGCGGCGGGTAATGCCGTCGAGGAAGCAATCGGGCTTCGGCGTATGCAGCGCGCCGTCCTTGACGAAGAACACATTGGCACCGGTTGCTTCCGCCACCCGGCCGCGCCAGTCGAGCATCAGCGCATCGGCATAACCCTTGGCTTCCGCCGCATGCTTGGAGATCGTGCAGATCATGTACAGGCCGGATGCCTTGGACTTCGACGGAGCCGTGCGCGGGTCCGGGCGGCAATATTCAGCGATGTCGAGGCGAATGCCCTTCATCTTTTCTTCCGGCGAGAAATAGCTCGGCCATTCCCAGCAGGCGATTGCCACGTGAATACGGTTGTTCTGCGCCGAAACGCCGAGCGATTCCGATCCGCGCCATGCAAAGGGTCGCACATAGGCATCGACATAGCCCATCTTCTTGATCAGCGCCCGGCAGGCATCATTGAGTTCTTCAACACTGTAAGGCAGCGCAAAACCGAGAAGTCGCGCAGATTCATGCAGGCGCTCGGTATGTTCGTTCAGCTTGAAGATTTCGCCGCCATAGGCGCGTTCGCCCTCAAAAACCGTGCTCGCATAATGCAGGCCATGGGTGAGGACATGAATTTTCGCATCTTTCCAGTCGACGAATGCACCGTCCAACCAGATGTATCCGTCCCTTTGATCGAATGGAATCGCAGCCATTTTCTTGCTCCTAACTATTTTGATTGCGGCGCTGTCTCAGGGCAGATTCTGCTCGGGCAAACGTTTCCGCATTCCCATTTCACCGGTTAAATCGATATTACCGGCAAAACGGGCGCCTTTTTCCGCACGAATACTGGCCTTTTGGTGCGAAATGCTTAGAGCTTGGGCAAAGATTTTGCGCAAAACTCTATTGGAGCACGCATGGACAAAAAATAATCCTCCCAATCCGCGGGACTTCGCGGTCGCAGCGTTTCTTTCACCGCCTCCACAGCAGTGATCGAAAACCCGGTCGCGTAATTATCTCTCCTCCAGCATGCGCCAGCGTAAACATTGTTCCAAAAAGCCAGCTCACGCTTATCGAAAATTATCTGGGCGGTTGAATTATGTCAATAATGCTGACATATTTATCGCAGCAGTACGGAGCATCGATGTGAATTCGACGAACGACATGAATTATATAAGCAATCCGTTGACAGCCGAGGAGGCGGCCGATCTCAACGTCATCGAACTCTTGTTCTTTTCTTATCGCGACTTCACCGCTGACCCTGATCTCATTCTCGAAAAGATCAGCTTTGGCCGCGCGCATCACCGCGTGCTCTACTTCATCAATCGCAAGCCGGGCATGACGGTTGCCGAACTTCTGGAAGTTCTGCGCATCACCAAGCAGAGCCTGTCGCGCGTTCTCAAGCAGTTGATCGATACCGGCCATGTGGTTCAGGCAACCGGCCTGCACGACCGCCGCCACCGCAAGCTATACCCCACGAAAAGCGGACGCCAGCTGACGCTTGCCCTCGCCTTGCCGCAGTCGCATCGCATTGCCCGCGCCCTTGAGGGATGCGCTCCGCAGGACCGCGCTGTCATCGAGCGCTTCCTGTATAATATGGTCAATCCGGAACGCCGTGCCCAGATCGACGCTTTTTCCAGCGCAGAGCCGTCTTGAACCCGGATCGGAATTAAGTGTTACGGTAGGTAGCACTAAGTGCTTGTGTAAAAACATATAAGCAAACACGGCGAATAGACGTGCCACATTCCAGTCGATAATATGCGCGTCCGACGGCCCTGTGTCGTCAGCGAACAGAAACTGAATGGGATCGAAAGACGCCATGACCGCAGAAGAACAAAAAATACTCTCGGATGACGCCCCGCATCTGCTCGTTGTCGATGACGACACGCGAATCCGCAGCCTGCTTTCGCAATATCTGACCAATAGCGGCTTCCGCGTTACCATTGCCGGAAGCGCTGCCGAAGCGCGCCGCAAGCTGGAAGGCATCGACTTCGACCTTCTGATTCTCGACGTGATGATGCCCGGCGAGACTGGCGTGTCGCTGACCCGCTCGCTGCGCGAACAAAAGAACGTACCGATCCTGATGCTGACCGCGCTGTCGGAAACCGACAACCGCATCGACGGCCTGTCGGCGGGGGCAGACGATTATCTGCCCAAACCGTTCGATCCGCGCGAGCTGACGCTGCGCATCAACAATATTCTGCGCCGCGGCGCCCCCCCTGCCCAGCCCAAGATCGAACAGATCGTGTTCGGGCCTTACACATTCTTCATTCCACGCCGTGAATTGAAGAAGGGCACCGAAACCATCAAGCTCACAGATCGCGAGCAGGATATTATGGCAATCTTCGCGGAACGCGCGGGAGAAACCATTCCACGTCATGAATTGACCGGACAGGACGGCGATGTCGGCGAGCGCACTATCGATGTTCAGATCAACCGTCTCCGCCGCAAGATCGAGCAGGACCCAGCCAACCCGGTCTGGCTCCAGACTGTGCGTGGCATCGGCTACAAGCTCAGCATCGAATAGTTGTGATTTGACGCAACCGGCCGCTGTTTGGGACGTTCTGAGACGATGACGCTCTGGAAAAATCTCTCGCGCTGGCTGGCGCGCCGGATGCCGAAAGGCCTCTATGCGCGGTCGCTTATCATCATCATCGCCCCGATGGTCCTGCTGCAATCCGTGATCGCCTATGTGTTCATGGAACGGCACTGGCAGATGGTGACCGAGCGGCTTTCGACGGCTGTCGTGCGCGATATTTCGGCGATTATCGATATTCTCGAAACCTATCCGCAGGAACCGGGTTACGACAATCTGATCCGCCTCGCGCAGCAGCGTCTGGCGCTCAATATCTCGATCCTGCCGCCCGATCCCCTGCCCGCACCGGGACCGAAGCCGTTCTTCGCCATTCTGGATTACTTCCTCAGCGAAGAGATCACCCGCCAGATCAATCGGCCCTTCTGGGTCGATACGGTGGGCGATTCTGACCTGATCGAAATCCGCATCAAGCTCGACGACAAGGTGCTGCGCGTCTTCGCCCGGCGCAGTCAGGCTTATGCGTCCAACACCGGCATCTTCCTGACCTGGATGGTGGGCACCGCGCTTGTGCTTCTCATCATCGCCATCGCCTTCCTGCGCAACCAGATCAAGCCGATCCAGCAGCTGGCAGACGCTGCCGAGAGTTTCGGCAAGGGCCGTTCCATGCCGGAAGGTTTCAAGCCGCACGGCGCGGAAGAAGTGCGTAAGGCCGGTATCGCCTTCATCCAGATGCGCTCACGCATCGAGCGCCAGATCGAGCAGCGCACGGCGATGTTGTCGGGCGTCAGCCATGATCTGCGCACCATTCTCACCCGCTTCAAACTGCAATTGGCGCTGGCCGGGCACTCGATCGACGTCGAGCCGCTCAATCAGGATATCGCCGATATGCAGACCATGCTGGAAGGCTATCTGGCCTTTGCACGCGGCGAAGGGGCGGAAGAAACCGCAAGCTACGATGTGAAACGCCTCTGTGAGAAGCTTGAAAACGAAGCGCGCCTGCGCGAGCGCGGGTTTAAATATTCCATCGACGGCGACAGTGAAATCCATGTTCGCCCCAATGCCTTCTCGCGCCTCGTCAGCAATCTGGTGTCCAACGCTTTCCGCCATGCGCAGAATGTCGAGCTTTCAATCTCGCATGAGGACGGTTGGCTGAAAGTCGTGGTGGATGACGACGGACCGGGCATTCCCGAGGATCGGCGCGAAGATGTGTTCAAGCCCTTCGTGCGGCTGGATGAAGCCAGAACGCAGGATTCTGGCGGCACAGGCGGCCTTGGCCTGGCCATCGCGCTCGATATTGCCCGCAGCCATGGCGGTGACATTACACTCGCAGACACCCCCACCGGCGGCCTGCGCGCCATCATCCACATTCCGGCGTGACGGAGACTGACGCCTTTCCTTCACCCTGAGACTGTCGAAGGGCCCCTCAGCCTGAGCCTGTCGAAGGATCGAAGGGCGAGGAAAAACGCACTCAATCCCCTCGTCCTTCGAGACGGCTCCTTCGCAAGCTCAGGAGCCTCCTCAGAATGAGGGGCGCACGCGTTCTTTATCGTGAAATTAATGCGCTCTAGTAGAGCTTGCCGCCGTTTGGCACTTTCTTGTCGATGGCCGCGAGGACGACTTCACCGGCTTCGTCCGGCAGGCCCAGCGTCAGCACTTCCGACATGAACGGTCCGATCTGGCGCGGCGGGAAATTCACCACGGCCAACACCTGACGGCCGATCAACTCTTCCGCCTGATAATGTTTGGTGATCTGTGCGGAAGACTTTTTCACGCCGATCTTCTCGCCGAAGTCGATCTTCAGCTTGTAAGCGGGCTTGCGCGCTTCCGGAAAGGGCACCGCTTCCACAATCGTACCCGTACGGATATCGACCTTCTCGAAATCAGCCCAGGTGATTGTTGCGTCTTCGCTCATATCCGTCCGCTTTCGTCGTTCCAAGCATAACCCTGCGCTTGTCCCGCCGGGTTATCTGTTGATCCTGATCAGGCGCGTCCGACTGTTTCGAACACGACGCTTTCCAGCGACTCGCGCGCACTGACACCCGACCAGACCACGAACTGGAAGGCCTGGAAATAGGTTTCGCAAGCTTCGAGCGCTGCGGCCAGCAGCACTTCCACCTGACGGCTCGTCGGTTCTGCACCGCCGGCCAGCAAAAGCGACTGGCGGTACATGATGGCGCCTTCCTGCTGCCAGAGATCGAAATGCCCCATGAGAAGCTTTTCGTTGATCAGCGAAAGCAGGCGCATCACCTCGTTTACACGTGGTTCAGCAACCTTGATGTCGAAGGCGCACGCCAGATGCAGCGCCTCGAAATCTTCCATCCAGGAAAATGAGATGTGATAGTCAGTCCAGTTGCCCGCAACCGAAATTGCGATTTCATCGTCGCCAGTCCGCTCGAATGTCCAGTCGTTTGAATGCGCAACCTGCTCGATCACATCCACCGGATGCGCCTCGCGTGCGAATTCAAGCTCAAGAAGGCTCATGTCCGTTTCCTGTTCTGTGAGACACCCTCAAGCCGGATGTCTCAAATTCCCGGCGCGCAAGAATTGCTCGCCCGCACCCGCCGCCGCGCAAGAACCAAGCGCAGAAAAACAGGCACGAATTGATCGGTCGAGGAACCGGCATGCCAAACAGCATGCAAGCGCCTCAATGGCACACGCACATACGCAACTGATACTGGAAAGCAGCCTGAAGACGCGAAAACTAGAACTACAGCCCCTCGCCGCCGCCTACATGACCACACTTCGAATCATGTAGTGTTTTCAGTCTATTGATGCTGAATCTGAACGCCAGTCCCTTTTCAGAAAAGAGACATGAAAGCATGTGGAAACATGAAAGGGGCTGGCCGCGAGCATTGCCTTAAGCGACTCTAAGACAAGGGTTTTTACCGCCCGCGGCCTGTTAATAAATAATCAGGAATTATTTTTGGATTTTGCCGATGTGGAGGCCGATTTTGCCGGTTTGGCATCGGAATCACCTTCGAATCTGGCAAGGCGTGCTTCAAGTGCTTCGATTCTTGCCAGCAACGCACTGTTTTCGGCGCGTGCTTTGATGGCCATTTCACGGACCGCTTCGAAGTCTTCGCGCTGCACCACGTCGAGCTTGTTGAGCACGCGCTCGCTTTGCGAACGCAGAGCCGTTTCCACTTCACGGCGCACGCCTTGCGCCGCGCCAGCCGCATCCGTCACAAGCTTGGCGAGTTCATCGAGAACCCGGTTTTGTCCGCTGGTCATGGCAATCATTCCTTATTTCCAGGAGAGACCTGTTGAAAACATAAAATGGAAATAGGGCCGTCTCAGTTCCGATGCAAGCGTGGCTATAGAAAGTGATCATGTTGGAAAGCAATTACAGACATGGAGCAGGACAGCTTGACCGTTGCCGGTTCGTCCAGCATGTTCCGTCACAAAATGGAGTGATTTCATGATAGAGACGTTGCTGCCCGCCTCGGCCCTCGCCTTTCCGAACATTGACCCGGTGATCTTTTCCATCGGACCACTGGCCGTGCACTGGTACGGGCTCGGCTATGTCGTCGGCATCATGTTCGCGTGGTGGTATGGCAAGAAGCTTCTGCGCAGCCATCGCCTCTGGACGCATAACCAGCCGCCCATGGCGCCCGAAGCCCTCGACGACTTCGTCATCTGGGCAGCACTCGGCGTCGTGCTGGGTGGCCGCATCGGCTATGTGCTCTTCTATAATTTCTCCTATTATATCTCCAATCCGATCGCCATTCCCGCTGTCTGGGATGGCGGCATGTCGTTCCATGGCGGTATTCTCGGCACCACCATCGCCATGATCCTGTTTGCGCGCTCGCGCGGCATCAGGGTCTGGAGCATGTTCGATGTGGTTGCTGCCGGTGTACCGGTCGGTCTTGGCGTAGTGCGCGTCGCAAACTTCATCAATTCCGAACTCTGGGGCCGTGTCAGCGATGCGCCATGGGCCGTCTATTTCCCGAATGGCGGGCCGCTGCCGCGCCATCCAAGCCAGCTTTACGAAGCCTTCCTCGAAGGTTTCGTCCTGTTCTTCGTGCTGTTCCTGCTCGTTTGGGTTGGTCGCAAGCTGAAGAAGCCGGGCTTCATCGCAGGCGCATTTGTGACCGGCTATGGCCTCGGCCGCATCGCGGTCGAGTTCTTCCGCGAGCCGGATGCACAGCTCGGCTATCTGGTCGGCGGCTGGCTGACCATGGGCATGGTGCTTTCGGTGCCGATGGTGCTGATCGGCCTGTGGGCCATGTGGCGCGCCAACCGCGCAGCTGCCAAAGATGCATGAGACAACGCTGAAAGACCGGCTGAAACGTCTGATCGGCACAACGGGACCGATCAGCGTCGCCGATTACATGGCCGCCTGTCTGGGCGACCGCGAATCCGGCTATTACACGACCCGCGAACCCTTTGGCCGCGAGGGCGATTTTATCACCGCGCCTGAAGTCAGCCAGATGTTCGGCGAGTTGATCGGCATCTGGTGCGTCGCGGAATGGGACGCGCTTGGTCGCCCGGCCAACACCCTGCTGTGCGAAATCGGCCCCGGGCGCGGCACGCTGATGAGCGATATGCTACGCACGATCAGCAAGCTCGCGCCGCAAATGCTGCCGGGCCTGCGGGTCGCCATGGTTGAGACCAGCGCGCGCCTTGTCGAAAAGCAGAAGCAGAAGCTCGCGGATTTGGGCGTTTCCATCACGTGGTTCGAACGTTTTGCCGATGTCCCCACCGGACCACTGATCCTCGTATCGAACGAGTTGTTCGACGCCATCCCGTTCCGCCAGTTCGTCAGGTCCAACGGGCGCTTCGTGGAACGGCTGATAGCGCTTGATGATCAGGATCAGTTCCATTTCGTCAGCGGTGCGGGCGGGATCGACCCGGCGCTTTTGCCGAAAGACCATGCGCAGACGCCCGAAGGCACAATCTTCGAGGCGGCCCCGGCACGGACCGCACTGTTGCAAGAAATCGGGCAGCGTATCGCAACGACACGCGGCGCGGCGCTCAACATCGATTATGGCCACCTGCAATCCGGCTTTGGCGACACGCTGCAAGCCATGCTCAAACATGGCTATGACGATGTTTTTGCCCATCCAGGTGAAGCCGACCTGACCAGCCATGTCGATTTTGATAGTCTGGAGCAGGCTGCACGCGCCGCTGGCTGCAAGACCGGCACCATGACGCAAGGCGAGTTTTTGCTGGCCATGGGGCTGCTCGACCGCGCAGGGCGTCTGGGTACCGGGCGCGACGCCGCCTTTCAGGAAAAGATCCGGCAGGATGTGGAGCGCTTGGCAGCACCCGATCAGATGGGCACCTTGTTCAAGGTGCTGGCATTCGGCGACCGCAACACCCGCCTCATTCCTTTCGAGACAGCCTGACTGTCACTTGCTCTTCAAAAAGCTGCAATTGACAAGACAACCTGCCTCCCCCACCATCCCGCTCCAATTATTCGAGCATGATCTTCGTAGAAAAACAGTCCCCACTGTTTTGGAATTATGCTCCAGTGAAAGCCAACATACGATGACCGACATGCCGCAACCGCTCCGCTCGCCTCTGCTCGACAAGCCCGCCGGTCAGGCCGGGAAGCGCATTGCGCACGGCTTTTTCACGCGCAAAGGCGGCGTTTCGGACGGTATCTATGCCGGGCTGAATGTCGGTGCCGGATCGGATGACGTGGCAGAACATGTCGCGGAAAACCGCCGCCGGGTGGCAGAATCGCTTGGCGTTGCGCCGGATCATCTTTTGACCGTGCATCAGGTTCATTCGCCCGATGTGCTGCATGTGACCGCGCCGTTCGATTCGCCACGCCCCAAGGCCGATGCCATGGTGACCACTGTTCCCGGCATTGCGCTCGGCGCACTTTCTGCCGATTGCGGTCCTGTTCTGTTTGCGGATCACGAGGCCGGTGTGATCGGCTCCGCCCATGCAGGCTGGCGAGGCGCATTCAGCGGCGTGCTGGAAAACACCATCGACGCCATGATCGGCCTTGGCGCAAAGCGCGAAAACATCGTCGCGGTCCTCGGACCGACAATCGGTCCCGACAATTATGAAGTCGGACCGGAATTCTACGCAGAATTCCTGAGCAAGGACCCTGCCTATACGCGCTATTTCCGCGCCTCGGACAAGCCGGACCACAAGCTTTTCGATCTGTGGACCTTCATCACCGACCGCCTGACCAAGGCTGGCGTACAGGCAGAATCCCTTCGCCAGTGCACTTATGCCGATGAAGACCAGTTCTTTTCCTACCGGCGTACCACCCACCGCAAAGAACCGGATTACGGACGCCAGATTGCAGCCATTGCTATCGTTGCTGCCAAAGATTCCATTTGAGGAGAACCGCATGGCCCTTCACTTCGAGCCGGAAGAATTCGCCGCACGCCGCGACCGTCTGATCTTGAAGATGGAGGAGGAAAAGCTTGATGCTCTCCTGCTGTTCGCACAGGAAAGCATGTACTGGCTGACGGGCTATGACACGTTCGGCTTCTGCTTCTTCCAGTGCCTTGTGGTGAAGGCCGACGGTTCGATGGTGCTGATGACGCGCTCGGCGGATTTGCGCCAGGCGCGCCAAACCTCCAATATCGAGAACATCGTCGTCTGGACCGACCGCGATAATGCCAATCCGGCAGCGGACCTGCGCAATATCCTGACCGAACTCGACCTGCTCGGTAGCCGTATCGGCATCGAATACCAGACCCATGGTCTCACCGGCGCAAATGCCCGCAGGCTCGACGAGCAATTGCAGAGCTTTGCCAAATTGTTCGATGCATCCGGCATGGTGGACCGCCTGCGCCTGTTGAAAAGCCCGGCGGAAATCACCTATGCCAGGCGCGCGGCGCAGCTGGGTGACGACGCGCTTGACGCGGCGCTGAAAACCACACGCGCGGGTGCAAGTGAAGCCGATATTCTGGCCGCGATGATGAGCGCCAATTTCGCCGGCGACGGCGACTATCCGGCCAATGAATATATCATCGGCTCCGGCGAAGACGCCCTGCTCTGCCGTTATAAATCCGGTCGCCGCACGCTCGACGCCAATGACCAGCTCACGCTCGAATGGTCGGGTGTGTTCCGCCATTATCACGCGCCGATGATGCGCACGATCCTGATCGGCCAGCCGACAGAGCACCACGTCAAGCTCTACGATGCAGCCCGCGAGGCGCTGGAAGCCGTTGAGGCGGCGATGACACCGGCTTCAACATTCGGTGATGTGTTCGACGCCCATGCCCGCACCATGGAGGCACACGGGCTGACCCGCCACCGCCTGAATGCCTGCGGTTATTCGGTCGGGGCGCGCTTCACACCATCGTGGATGGACCCGCAAATGTTCTATGCGGGCAATCCGGAAAGCATCCAGCCGGATATGACGCTGTTCGCGCACATGATCATCATGGATTCCGACAGCGGCGCTGCGATGACGCTCGGTCAGACATACCTCACAACAAATGGTGCGGCTCAGCCATTATCCCGCCATTCTCTTGATATGCTTATCGCCTGACATCATTGTCAAACGGCCCACGATCGGCGATAAATCGGCCTGACGTGAGAACCGCCTGTATTTTCAGGACTATGCGTTTTCAGGAGCATGAAGCCGAACATGAACAAGGCACATATTTCGATGATGCTGTTGCTTGCCGGAGCGCTCGCTGCCTGCAACAGCACCGAATCCGCACTGAACGTGCAGGGCTCAGGCCAGACTGCGGGCCAGACCACCGGACAACCGGCTAACGGCCAGGCAACGACGCCGGGCGCTGTGATGACCCCCGCAACTACAACACCGGCGACCACGCCGGCCCGCACGGCCACGCTGAAACCGGGCAAGCTGCACATAGCGCCCATTGTCGGCGCACCCGTCAATGTCGTAACGCCGCTGACCCATCGCATGAATGACGATGCCAAGGCCAAGGGCGTGGAGCTGGCAGGCGCCAATGACGCCAGCGCGGCCTATGTCATGAAGGGGTACTTCTCGGTTCTCTCCGAAGACAACCAGACGACCGTGCTCTATGTCTGGGATGTGCTTGATGCTTCCGGCAACCGGCTGCACCGCATTCAGGGGCAGGAGAAAGTGCAAGGTGCGGCGGCAGACTCATGGAGCGTGGTGCAGCCCGCCACGATGCAGGCCATCGCCGACCGCACGATGCAGGAATATTCGACCTGGCTTGCGGCAAATCGCGCATAAACTATGAGCATTTTCAGCAAGGAACTGAAATCCCTTACTGAATCCCCGCTTTTTGCCATGCGGAAAGGCCGGAAATCCGGCCTTTTTCAACAATTGTGAACAGTCGGGCCTTGCAATGACGGTGACTCTTTGCAATAGGCCGCACATTCGAGAAAACCTTGTAAGCTGCTGTACTTAACCTGACCGGCCAAAAGTACGCGGCTTTAAAGTTTTTAAAGGATGACGTTGCTGGGCGCCGCATCGTTGCGGTCCATGCGCGAAACAAGATTACGTCCGTTGCACGGACTTTTTGCGACAGAACGAAACCGCAAACCTATCGCATCGGCTCAGAGGCAAAAAGAATGAAACTTTTCGCAGGCAACTCCAACCGGGCACTTGCCGAATCCGTTGCTAAATATCTCAACATTCCGCTCGGCAAGGCTAGCGTTCGCCGCTTCGCCGATCAGGAGATTTTCGTAGAGATCCAGGAAAACGTGCGCGGCGAAGACGTGTTCGTTCTGCAATCGACTTCCTATCCGGCAAACGATCACCTGATGGAACTGCTCATCATGATCGACGCCTTCCGCCGTTCGTCGGCGCGCCGCATCACTGCCGTCCTGCCCTATTTCGGCTATGCCCGTCAGGACCGCAAGCCCGGCCCACGCACGCCGATCTCGGCAAAGCTGGTTTCCAATCTCATCACCGAAGCCGGTGCAAACCGCGTTCTGACCCTTGATCTTCATGCCGGTCAGATTCAGGGCTTCTTTGATATCCCGACAGACAATCTCTATGCCGTTCCGGTTATCGCACGTGACGTGAAGGCCAATTACGCAACCGGCAACTGCATGGTCGTATCGCCGGACGTCGGCGGCGTGGTTCGCGCACGCTCGCTTGCCAAGCGCATCGACGCGCAGCTCGCCATCGTGGACAAGCGTCGCGAACGTCCGGGTGAATCGGAAGTCATGAACGTCATCGGTGAAGTGGCTGGCAAAGATTGTCTGCTGTTCGATGATATCGTTGATTCCGGCGGCACGCTCTGCAATGCAGCCGAGGCTCTGCTGGCCAAGGGCGCGAACAGCGTCACCGCTTACATCACGCATGGCGTTCTCTC
>Ga0153948_1000277_pt1 | contig 27861 bp, 35 predicted proteins | sample TSNJ032MetaG_FD_104696 | JGI IMG/M metagenome (GOLD analysis project Ga0153948, IMG submission 104696) | Attine ant fungus gardens microbial communities from New Jersey, USA - TSNJ032 MetaG | ecosystem: Host-associated > Fungi > Mycelium > Unclassified | place: USA: New Jersey, Wharton State... | reverse complement strand
GGGCGTTGTTCGCCTTGCAGCGTCTTTGGTCAAACTTCGAGGCACTGTATCATTAATGAGCTGAGCAGATTGTGATGGTTGCTGAGGCATAGACAGGGTCCGTCTGCGGAGAGTTGAAAGCATGTTATGTGCTCTGCGTTCCCTTGCATCAAGAATTTTGAGATTAGACTCAGTAAGCTTGGCTGGAGACGCAGTGGCTGTTCGTTGGGCAACCGTCGTTGTGATCTCCATGCTCGAACGAAGCGAAGTGTCTGGAATCAGAGGTGGAGGGATGGCAACTGTAGCTGGTCGAGATTGAGATGGCGGCTCAATTGCAGCCACCGAAAGAAGTTTGGCACTGCGAACCGGCATCTTCAAACGACCAATTTCTATAGTAGCTGGTCTACCCGAGGGAGGAGTTGATGCCAATGCTGGAATAACTACAGGGCCATCGACAATGGTAGTTGAACGTGCCGAAGCCAAGGTCTTCAAACGGGCAGAAATTTGGTCTAAAGATGGCAACACTTGGTTATGGTTGACTTGCATATTTTTGTCATGGACAAGGCGGAAGTCAACCTGCTCAATGGATCTGCATAGAGGAATAGCATCGATGCCGTGAACAGAATCAAACATTGCAAGCGGGGAAACAAGTCCTGGAGAAGGAAGAGAATAATGGAAGATAGCAGGGGAATCGGGAGGGGTTTTTGGAGTCGTCGTAGCCGTCGGGGAAGGGGGAGCACGGACCTTGGCGAGGAAGAGCGCCCGGCGTTCAACTAGGTGATAGGCAAGTGAGCAAAAATTATCTGTAAGGGGCATGAAAGGGACCAACCCAGCTTATTTGTGTGCACCCTGCGAGCAATTTCTTTGCGAAGGTCTACTGGCTTCTTTGCACCGACAAGTGCATTCCTCTCCCTCGAGACCTGAATGAGCGCTTCAAACCGCTCTCTGTCAAAGCCCTTATTATTTACTGGTGTATCTGGGGGACAAAGGGGAGAAAGGTGTTTGGCACATGGAGGAGAAACGCGGATTGTCGGGACAGTACAAGCCATGGGAGTGTGGCCAGCCACGGAAAAGACCAAGTAATCTTACTCAGACAGGCGCAAGTTGACCAGGTTCAAAACAGACTACACATGGCAACCATAACCTTCCCATCACTTTCCCACCTATTCGCCTAGTTCTGCCTCTCTCAGCTTTTTCTGGAACAGTGCTTTTGCTTCACTCCACTCCCTCGTCTTAGGAAACCCCAACAGTGATGGTAACAGATCTTCGCTGAACTGCTCAGATGCTTCCCGCGGTAACAACGTCGGCAGGTGATCAATTGAAATCACAGACAACGGCGGGACCTCCCTGCTCCAAGTTAGGTCAACTAGAGCAAAAGCAACCATCCTACTCACCCAAGCCCATCAACTGTTACAGTAGGCTTCGAGAATGTCGTGTTGGTGTCGTAGATCGGTATTGGGTTAAACGGGTTAGTCGTATCGCAGCTCACGTCGACGACTACTGACAAGCGGCGTTTCTGGCCTGCAGCAACGATCGTCTCCCGGGTAATGAAAGATGGAATCTGTGACGAAAGGTAGATGCAATTGACGAATATATCAACTTCCAGAATTTCGGAAAATGGACCGCCCTTGGCCGTCTCTGCCAAATCCCACTTGTAAATATCATCTCTGATCCTGGCAGTCAGCCATCACTCTAAGTAACGTTGGTCAAGACGTACTCATTAAGACCGATCTTTTTGAACAGGTCAACTGCACCTCGACCACACCGGCCCAACGCGCCTATCACAAGTGCCTTGATACTCTTACCACTGCCTCCCAATGCGGCCTTGACCGCTGAAATCATAGCCTCTTCATTAACATAGGGTTCAAGGTGACCAAGTGTTATTCCTTTCATCTGTGCGGCGAATGCCAGGGTACCGGCAGCAGCCCCCGCAAATCCTGCATGAAAACCAAAGGCTGCCACACGACGGCCAGAGGCATCAGTAAGGAACTCGAGATCATAAAGCGTCCCTTCTCCTCTGTGGAAGCGAGAGAGAACCTTGGACCACCCGGCTTGCCGCTTGTAACAATGTGCAAATTGGATGTGCGTATGTGGAAGGGGTTCATCAGACTCTGGCAGTTCCTTGAGTCCGATAATGGGTGTATCCTTAGGTGCAGATGGCCAACTGTTGTTCTCTACAAGCTTGCATCCCACTCTAGACTTTGACATCAATGACTGAACTCCAGTGATCGAAAGAAAAGTATACTTCTCGAACTCCTCGTCGTCAAAGATCCGTTGTTCATCGCGTTCGACTATGATCTCAAAACCGGCATCGATGAGTTTCTTCGCGGTTGTAGGTGTGAGCGCCGATCGCCGCTCGAACTCCTTCTTTTCGCAGCGTAACCACAACACAGACTTGGGCATGTAACTGTAGTAGTATTTGAAAATTTAGATCATTGATTATGTTTTCCCTTCCTTTATGCTTGTTTATTTGGATGATACTCCTCGCCTCAGAGCGCCCACTGATTGATCTCGAATGCACGCTCCGAAACTTATATGACTCGTATCTTATCTCATGTAGTTTGAAGTTAAAAGTTAACTACCCAGAGTTGTTCAACCATTGGCTCAAAACCGAGAAATCTCCTTCATTCCTTTCACAGGCTAGTGATGACATATTTCGCAGTCTCCAGAATTTGGCGTCGTTTACTCGGTTATCGGAGCCGGGCAAATACAGATTATCAGCGATGCAAGTACTCAGTTATCACTAATTTTAAATCCTCTGCGAGGGAAGAAGGTTGGCAGCTCACTTGTGGTTGAACTATCAAAAGGGAGCGGTCTGCGAATCAATGGTGCTAATCCCTGATTCCGACAATATCAGGGCATTCAAGACATCTTTACTCCTCTTTTTTTCGAATCAACTATTTATTACACGATGCTCGGTCGCAGTCCATCATCTCTACTCCTCTACAATGTGTCAGGATTGACGCTAACTGTCGAAAATCTCTTGTCCAAAGTTTTCCCCTCGGACAAGCGGGTTCAAGGGTTCAGCGCAATAGGATTTGCCGTCAAGCGTACAAACGACGGGCAGCAATAGAACTGAGATATAGAACTACAAAAATGAATCAAGCACAGCAGGATCTTTGGACGATTCATATCTCAGCCAAGAGGTAAACACCTACCACTCGGATCAGATTACCACTGCTGTCTGTTTGCCAAAAATTGCCGAGCATCCTCCTCCTTGCCGGTCTCATATTTCTCATATAAGGCAAGAGAACCTTTAGTCGTAATGGTAGATTCTCCTCTCTTAAGCCCCTCAACGACATGTTCGGTGTAAGTATCCAAGGGCATCCAGAACTTGCTAATTTTTTCTGTTGTGCCTGCGTCTGGGATGAACCTTGTATCAACTTTCATAAGTCCTCATAGTATTGGGTATAAATGCTTGCCGTCATGCAATTCTGATTCAACAAGCCTGTACAATAACCTGATATGAACAAGGGGATAAAAGCAGCAAAACTACTTACGGTGGGATGATTTCCAAGACATTGATCTTACTTTCTTTAGCCTTGAGTTGAACTCGCAGACTCAGAGTGAAAGAATGAAGGGCTGCCTTCGATGCAGAATATCCTGGTACCCAGGAACCTGGGACGATACCAATTCCTGCAGTTATCGGCACTATGAAGGAAGGGCGACCTGCATCCTGCGAGAGATGTCAGCTATTGATTAAGAGATCTCGGAAGCAATGAACCGAAAGCTTCCAAAAGTGGGGCAGGAGGTAGGTGATAAACGCTGTGACAGAAGTATAGTTAACGTTCATTTCATTCTGGAACTCTAAAGTCATTGGCGGTGATTAATGACAGTAGAAATTATACCAGGAATAACTCACTAGCGACATCGATCTCCCTGTCGAAATAGAACTCATATTGCACACCAGCACTCAAGATGATTGCATCAAGCTACACAAAAAGCATGTAGATCGGATTAGCGTGTCACATGGTTTTACTTTTACAATGAAGAAGAGCACCTGGGGGTATTTATCGAGGATGGAATCAACTGAGTTCTTGAGCGAAGCCATGTCAGTGTCAAGTTCGAGTTGGAAAACTTCAAGCCCGGCAGTTTTCAATTCATTGAGTCTATCCTGTCTGCGACCCGTAGCAATTACCTGAGGTTTAGAAGGTAATCTGGCGAGAGCAAGAGCCAAAGAGCGACCGATCCCTGCAGTAGCACCAGTGACAAGTATACATTTGCTTTCTTCAATACCGGGCATTTCAGTAGAGCGTGTTGAGTCTAGGATGTCGTCATCAATCAGCCGGGCAAGTACTAGATTAGGCAATTGAGTAACGATAGGATGCCTTGTCTAGACAGCAAGGTCTTTGTTGCCTCACCATGGCCGAAGAATCAACAATACGCATACCACTTGCTGTGGAGTCACTGACGACAGAAGTAGGTCGTTAGCTGTGTTTGAAAGGTCTCACTGATATCTCAGGTTACTTCAGGAGAGAATTCGGGAGGCTAATGTACGCAAGGCCGAAGGTAACACTTGCTTCCGCAAAGGAGATTGGCAAGAAGCCTTATCCGCTTATGAATCTGCCGTCGTATACGTACCGCAAAGACAGATTTCCCTACAAGATGGACGATCAAGTCCTTTAAAAGAGGCTGAGGAGGGAAAAGGTGAAGATGAACAGACTCAAGACCCTCAGGTTGCGAGTGTAGATATAGTTGAGACACTACAACGTGATCTCGATTCAGAGACTGAGAAAGCATGTTCGACATTGAGGGCAATTCTTAATGCAAATATTGGGGCGTGCTACGTCAAATTGGTGAGTCGACCTTGACCAGGCGAGGCTGTGTCATGCTAATCAGATTTTGGGGAGGGAGAGCACAAACTAGTAGTTGAAGCATGTACCAAAGGTTCGTGCCTCAATCAACGCGTTCCAGGCGATCTAATCAATTGACGTAGCTCTGAAGGACGATCCAACTTACGTGAAGGCTTTACAAAGACGAGCGGCGTCAAATGAGATTTTGGACACCTGGTCATCGCTGTCGTCTGCACAAGAAGGTCTATGTTCAAATTAAATGATCCTTATCCTGCTCACTGATTCTATAACGACCTCAGATTACAACACCTTGTTAAAGTTACCACTGACTAGCAAAGAATCAAAAGAAATCCATAATGTGCTCCAGAAACTCAAACCGCGTCTAGAAGTTGCACAAAAGCGGGAAACAACCGAAATGTTGGACAAACTAAAAACTCTTGGTAACAGCTTCCTTGGTAGAGATACTTTTCCGAGTCACGTTCGACAACTGATGAGCTGACATATCTGCGTCAGGAAATTTTGGTCTGTCGACAGATAATTTCAAGTTTGTGCCGAATGGACAAGGTGGCTACTCGATGAACTTTGAGAAATCCTAACTTGTCTTCTGGTAAAATTAGTCAATGAATGTTAGAGAATTACGAAAGACTTGAAACTTCGATGGTGGCCAGACCTAGAATGAATGTCAGAATGCTGGTATTGTGTTTATAGGATTATTACCCTCATGATCAATTTTCCCTCGAGTAATGACATCGAAACTGGCCCAAAAGTCCTTGAGTCTCGTGAGTACGGTGCATTGTCACCAACAATCCAAATGTGGCCCTTTGGAACAACAATGTGTTCGGTGGACGGTGCTGTTTCTCCTGTGGGGTCGACGCAAACAATATCACCAGGTAGCCCCAGGACGCGTTTGCCTATGATGCTCTCCGGCATGATGGGGCTTTTGAGTACGACAAGGTCTCCTCGTGCGATACGGTACGGAAAGAGTCTTAAAGTAAGGCGGTCTTCAATAACAATTTCGCCTGTTTCTGCTAGTGTTGGAAACATGGAAGGGCCCTCCATCTGTGATGTAACACCCTCAGTGGCTCGGCTGGAGGGATGACAAAGGGTGCCTTACGACAGACACTCGCACTAAATATTTCGTGCACAGGTGTATGCTACATGCAAAGTTGACTACCTGGAATAGTAATCGAATGAATGGAGAGGTTACAATCAATAGAATGCACTTGCATGGAGACAAAGCATGCCAATTCGCCGTGGTCTAGACACGAAGTATCGGAGAGCATTCTTGCAAATTGCAGTGATCCTTTTGACCATGATGAATTTTCGATGGGTTTTCACGAGGGCATGAGTCCAAGGTCGCGGTGCATAGGGATCAGCCGGAAAAAGGCAAATACAACCATCCAATTCATTGAGTTTATCTAATCTGGCTCTTACAAACAGACGTTTGCACTCTCATATGAACCATGTCTTCTTTCAAGAGAAAAGGCTCAACGAAAACACCGACTCCATTTTCATATCCAGGCACTCGGCCTTCTCCTGCGTCTTCGTCTACTATCATCATATCAACAGGCATGCCTTCTCTAGACGACATTTTAGGAGGAGGATTACCTCTATCGTGTAGCATGCTTGTTCTAGCTCCGGATTTTCATTCGTCGTATGGTTCTCTCGTGCAGAAGTACTTCGTTGCTGAGGGACTTGCCTGTGGACATCGCGTGGTAATTGTCGACAGTGATCCTGAAGGCTTCGTTCGTGATGTCATGTGGTATCCTAAAGGTTACATGACACCGGAATCAAGGGATGGTTGCAGTAGGGTTCCAGATAGCGATGAAGAAGAGACTCGAACACAAGACCAAAAAATCAAAATTGCATGGCGTTATGAGCAGATGAAACAATTCCAGACATCTGTCAAATCAGCATTGTATGTAAGTCGTAAATCGCAAGTTTGAAAAGGAGTAGCTAAACGCATTGAAAGCAGATTATCTGATGATTATTGCCATGCATTTGATCTGTCCTCACGCATTCCGGACTCCGTTATACAAGCTGCACTACAGAAGGATAAACTTCGCTTTCTGAAAGTCACATGCGGTCCAGAACAATCGCAGCTGTCGATCACCGAGGTCCTTCGCAGCATTTCAACAGATTTGACATCCCAAGAAAGCGGAAACGCTCCTATCAGATTTTGTATACCCTCATTGGGTTCCCCGTTCTGGGGCAATCTCTCAAGCCAGGTGATTAAAATTACTCCTATTTATACTCTATCCGAGACCTGATGGAGGTCTTCGAAGAACCTGGCATACTTCTTGTATTCTCTCCGGTCAAAGTTACGGAAGCATTCAATGGCTTGTGCATCTATAGGCATGCCGCCGCACATCTGCAAAGAGACATGGGATGATGCAGGTTGGCGGCAGAAGCTAGGGTGGCTGAGTGATGCATCTGTCTTCCTGGAAGCGTTTTCAGGTTAGTGGATTGCTTCTTAGGCGCTTCGATATCATGCTCCCAAATGTTAAGAAAAGTTGATATTTCTTTTTACACAGGAGATCCATCGCTTACTGACTCGTTCCCATCTCATCATGGAATTGTGCATGTTGATATGCTCCCCGTTCCTCACATGTTGGTGCCGCCGAGTGACCGCTTTTCAGTCCTTCGTGGACTTTCTGCGTCATCATCTGCGTCGGGCGGTGGCGGGGAAAATAATATTGCATTCAAGTGTACGAGAAAGCGGCTTCTATTTGAAACACTGCATCTAGATGTGGAAGGGGGTCTGTCTGAAAGACGGACGACACCTACTGTTGCAATGCAGTCGGTCATTGGCGCTGAGAGCGCAGCCATCAGTGAGCGGGATACACTAGGACCAAGTCGTCACAAAACAGCACAGGTGGCGAAAGTAGATGTGTGCCTCGAGGTTCATGATCATGTGCATCATGCGCCACCCCCAGATGCAGATTTGGGCATGCAGTCGAAGGCAAAAAAGAAGAAGAAATCAGTGGCTTTTCTGTCAGATAGACCAGATTTGTATGATTTTTAGACACGACAGTGACAATAAGATATCTGGTTCTTTTGCATTACGGTTCCACATGCATTCCGGTCCAATACAAGAGGAAGACTGAGGTTGATTCCGTATGAACTCAAATATCGAACCCCTGATTGATACGCTTCAAAAAATTCTCACAAGATTAAACTGTGAGCACAAAGCTTGTAGGAAAATATTCAATCACCGAGCTGTTGAAGCAAGTGCAACGGTAAACCTCGAGTGAGGCAAACAGATCCTATCAAAAATAATTCTCAAAACAAAGACAGAGATCGCCAATGCACAAGCTCGCCTAGGTTCCAACACAAATTGTTTCAGCGCCGTATGACCCTGAACCTATCAACTGGTTAGGGAAAAATGTATTGCTATAGACACTTGATTGTCCAATTGACGTGGGATCCTTGGTTATCGTGACGGGTATGTAAACCCCTAGTACGTGCGCGCAGTTTGCGCAGTTTACACGGGCCTCCATCAATAATCCTGCGGACAACAGATGATATTTTCGCTCGCTCACTCGCTATGAAAGTATCAGGGTAGATGAGCGGACGATAAGCTATTATTAAGATATGAAACGACAATAATGTAGACAGCCTACAACTAACTACTTCGCTCTTGCTTTGTACATCAACTCGTATATTTTCTCTGTTTGACTCGCCACTTGTTGTTTGAGCACCAGGGCACTTGCTAAGGCTTGCCATTCAAATTTAGACCAGCGTTCTTCTAGTTCACCGTAAATTTTGTTCCATACTCTGGGTACTCTGAAAAGGAACGTAACATGCATGAGTATAGACGTCGATATCAGGGAGGTCCGGTGACTGATACGAGGATAGCCTGCTTATATCCGGGAGTGAGTCCAGGCCTCAATTTTTATCCGGAAAGGCATGAGGCATTTTTGGAAATCTGATCATGCTTCAAAGTCCTGATACATAGCACCAACGATCAGGTGGACCCGGGATAGCAACCATCAGGGGTCTGCGTTGAGGTCGGAAAAATAGAATATGAAATTCTAGAAAATTATATCCTTAGGAGGTGCCTCGGAAACGGGAGTTCTGAATTCCCTACACGGATTGAAATTGGCAGAATCGTCAGCGCCGGTGGGGGCTGACAATGAGAATTTGTGATCGGTCACGTTCTGGAGTATAGAAAGAGTCATCAGGTAGATTTGGGGCTAGCTTGAGACGCTTGCGACCTTGTGCACAAACTTTGTCCTCCACGAAGATTTTTGTTAAAATGGATTTGTGAGTGGCATGTGGAGACATTTGATGGCAACAAATTCCAATATTCCCAGCTTCCCCTCTCAACTGGATCCTCCACGCACCCCGCCAACCCGCGATTCGTTCCACCCAGAACTGGCTGGTCTGCAGTACAAGCCACTGCCACTACCGCCCGCGATGCTTGACGGTCAGTGTGACAGGGCGCGACAGCCATACATTGAGTGGTCGAGTGAGTCTGAGGACGGAAACGGTGAGTGTATTTGTGGATGGCTAGATTGAGCGAGAAGCGAGAGGCTTTGCCATCTTTGTATCTTTGCATTACTGTCGGCATCCATCCTTACTCTTCCTTTCCCAGACGCCCGTATCATCCGCCCAAACCCTCCCCCCGTCGCCACCGTTCACTCCAATCCAGCTCCTCCCTTCCTCGTCTCGCCCCCAGCTCTCTCTTCCGCAGGCTCATCCTCAACCCGTTCCTCTGCCTACACAAGCTCAGGCAGCGCCATGGTCTCCGGCGACTACAGCCACGTTCACGTTGCCTCTGGCGATGACCAAGTCCCGCTCCAGATGGACTATATCCTATCCAAAGGCGGCCACCCACCGCTAGCACGTCGCGTGTCCCAAAGAAGGGTGCATCCAGATCAGAACAGGTGGTCAGAATCGTATTCTTCTGGTATTCGTTCGCGCTCTTCTTCCCTCGGCAACAATAGCTCCTATGAAGCTAGTTCGCCCAATCTCAAAGAAAAGCCTAGTTACGATATGGGATGGATTGCTGATGAAAAGGACGAGACTGGTCTAACTGGTCTAACTGATGATGAAACCGATGATGATCAGCCCCTTACAGATGATCATGATCCTTCTCTCGACGAGGAGCGTACATCTGCAGCCCTAATAGCCGACGAAGGTCGGGGACTCATTGTTCAGGCAGATAGCACTCCAATCGTCCACCTTCAAGTCCAACCTGGTGAGTTCATTCTTATTTTACCCCTCGCTTCGGGGACCTGACACAGTTCGCCAGGTACGACCCATCTTCTCATGGGTTCCTCAACTACCCCAAATGCCGTCCCCGTCTTCCTCAGCAATACGCTACCCCAAATTTGTCACAGTCTCCTTGCATTAGATATCTCGGCCAACTTTTTAGGTTTTCTTCCTCCTGTCCTTGCCATTTGTACAAATTTGGAAGAACTTAATGTCGCTTCGAATCCTCTCCGGGTTCTGCCTGTTTTCCTCGCTGATCTCATAAACCTCCGTGTTTTCATAGCCGACTCCACTGGCATTGTCACGCTCCCTGATGCTATGGCTGACCTCGACAAGCTTCATACCATCAGTATTCGACGGAACAAACTCCATGCCCTCCCTAGCTGGCTCTGTATGCTGCCGGCTCTGCAAACTCTGTACGTCGACAATAACCCCTTCCAGGGTCCCTGGAAGGCTTTGGTGGAGCCCCTTCTTTCCAAAACTTCTACGACCACAATGGATCCTCCTTCTATCCGTGTTCTCCCACTCGCTGCCGCTCGGGGTCCTAATTGCAATACCGACGACGCGTCCGACTCTGGACCAGTCTCCACTCCCCACTCGCTGCTTGTTCAGACCCCTGAAGATGAAGACCAGACTATCACGCCCGACCGTGCTCCGCATCTTGGTCAAGCAGTAACTTCCCCACTTCCTGTTAGCCCTGAACCGCCACGAACTTTGTCGCGCACACGAACGACTCCGAACCGTACCTATTTTGAACAGACCCGCGCAAACTCCGGCTCTACGAAGCATCAATTACAGAATCCTCCACCAATAACTCTGCAACAAAATGAACATCTCACTCGCCCCGAACTGCGTAAAATGAAAAGCGCAGGGGATTTGCGGAAAGGAAAATTAATGACGGCTCACAACGAGGAAGCTGAGATGCCTCCTTTGTCTGCCAAGACTTCAATCGCAACTTCTCAATCAAGCACTAATCTTGCAATGAACAGTGTACCCTCTCCCGCTTTATCACCAAATACTAAGCGATATGGAAGCCTTGGCCCAGCCTCTTCTATAGGCAGCCCAATTCCACGACCTAATGCAAACGTCTTGCGATCTCAGCTCAGCCAGTCACTATGGGAAAAACCCAGCGAGTCAGCAGTTGACACATCGAGTGCATATTCCCGGACTTCTCTTGTATCATCGTCAACGACTTCCCCTCAGCCACCCTCAGTGCCAACACGCGTTGTCAGCGATAGCAAAGCTTTACATCGATCAAGACCTTCAAAAGACGGCAAAGAAAAGAACAGTCGCTGGGGCTTCCTCAAGAAGATGTCAATGGGAAAAATGAAAGTTGAACCGGTCCCACCCCTTCCGCCCAACTCTCACCCTAACGTCCGACCAACGATACTTGCCGGCGCAAGCCCGATACCCGACCGTTTTAGCAGGACACCTCAACTTGATGTGCGTCTCTCTACGTCTGGGTCTCTAGATGCCATTTTGCCACCGTCCACACCACCCCAGCCACTTCAGACGCCGTCTCTCGTGCGACGGCAACTGTCAACAGATTTGCTCAGAGGCATGCCCTCCATTGCATCAACTAACACGTTAGTCTCCGCCAGTACTTTTGGTTCTTCCATCCCTGCTTCGGTGTCCCTCGCGCCGCCTGCAACTTCAGCTCCAACCAGTCGAACGGGCAAGCGCCGAAGCTTCTTACCGATAGATGCGCCCACAAATGGTGGATTGAACATCCCTATCCCCGACAACTTAAAGTTCATGCCTGATATTACAGCGATGGGCGAAGCTTCTGAAGATGCTACATTAACGGTTGATGCACGTGTCTCTACCCCAAGCCCTATAATGGATCCAGAGCAATATCAACGCAAAGAAGAGGAGCGTGCCAGGGAAGCTTATACGAGGGCTTTACGTTCCGTCATGGCTTATTTGAAGGACATGAATGACCTGAGCCTGAGCTCATCACAACAACTTAACCCTTTGAGCATGTATGGACAGGCTCCAGATGAGATGATGACCCGTTCTAGGAGAATGACGACAACTTCCGTTGCCGACAACCTCCGGGAGGTATCAATTGCGCTTTCTGGGACGACTATTGCACCTTCGACTACGACTAAAGATGGAACGGGTCAACTCCGTCCTGTTGAGACCATTGTCGGCTTACGAAGTGGATCATCGTCGCAAACGATGAGTGTCGTTACTACAGACAGCAATTCTTCACAAGAACGCAAATACAAAGACGACAAGGGCAAGCGTGCAATGGTCATTAAGGAGATTCTCCTGTGAGCTTTCTTACTTTTGTTGTTGTGCAATTCATCTGATAAAATGTTTGTCAGAACTGAACGCACATATGTCAAGGGTCTCAGAGAGCTTGTAGATATTTACATAAAGCCAGGATCAGTGCCGGTAAATATCCTTAGTGGCGTTAGTTCGAGCAAGGAGACAGTTGTCCCGATCAGTGAGCGCAAGATTGTGTTCGGGGGACTCGAGGCGCTGTTCTCGTTCCACAGCGAGAGTTTCTTGCCTGCACTGGAGAGAGCATGCGCGCCGATGATGAAGTTGCCGGAACAGCTTGAGCAAGCTGATGCAGATGGACAACTATCAATGAATGTAGCCAGGGCAGTTGGTGAAATATTCTTGAAGCATGCTGCCTTCATGAAGATGTACTCCAGTTACATCAAGTGAGTATCCATAACACGAAAGCCTTCTTCTTCTCAATGTTTTTGTAGTAACTTTGACAACTCTGTTCAACGTGTGAAGTATTGGACATCAGTCAAGCAGGCACCATCAATTCCACCTTCCGCGTTCGGTTCTCCCTCCTCAAGTACTACTCAACTCGTCGCACTTGGTCTCGGCAGGGCTATCGTCCCTGTTTCTGGTGTCGTTCCTGATGCTCCAGGAGCCGGTTTACCCAATCTGTCAACCAGTCAACGAAAGAGGCTCAAATCTTACCTGAAACGATGCCGTATGAATCCTCGTCACACACAACTGAATCTTGAAGGTTACCTCCTACTTCCGGTTCAACGAATACCCCGTTACCGACTTCTGGTAAGTTTCAGGACCATATTATGACACTCCAAATTACTGATCAATGCATCAGTTGGAAGAATTATTGCGAACTATCCCTCCTTACGTTGAAGATCCTCTCGAACGAGCTCTCACAGAGATTTCGTCCCTTGCTACCAATATGAACGAAGGCAAACGTGAATCGGAATCCAGGCATAAACTAGTCCAATGGCAAGCAAGGATTCGAGGGAAATTCCCAAGTCCGCTTGTCCAGCCACATCGGTAGGTTTCTTTTCTACCTATGAACGATAATGCTCATTTTGACAATGACGTTACCTTTGATAGTCGTCTAATAATGTGCGGGGTACTTATCCTGACTCGTGTCGTACGAAAAGCAGTTGTTTCATTTGACACAATCAATGCACATGGAGATGCGGCAGCTGTTCAGGTGGATTGTTTAGCTCCGGAGCTGACACCTCGGCCGCTTATTGGTATCCTTTGCAATGACCTGCTGGTCTTGTGTCGTGATCCTTCCTATGGACAAGATCCAACCTCCCAAGTGGACTTATGGGCAGTGCTGCGCATGCAAACTCTACCTCAGCCTGCAAGCATAGTGCATGGGAATGGTGAGTGCTCAGGCGACATACTTGATTAATGTTGATTCACTGGGCGCCTCAGTATTACGTCTCGTCGATAACAAGGCTATATTATACTTTGATGTCCCTTCGCCTTCAGATGCATTAAGTTGGTATCGAGGTGAGCTGGTCCACTTCAAGATTCATACAGATGCTCATCTATATATATAGCTATTAATCTCCATATTCCAGCCTCCAAAACCTAGATCCACTCATTTCATTCCGCATGAGTCTGTTCTCGTGTTCACACTCTTTTGTGATATCTAAATTTCGCATTGTCTCTTCCATATGGTCAGAACCTCCATAGATCACCTATCTTTAATTCATTTGTGAGAAGCTGCTGACATTGTACTAAGGGCCATTCGTTGACATTTCCGCTCGCTCTCGTTTTCGAAATTTTAATTATTTGTATCACATCCAGTATTACTGCAAAACCCTTGATAAATGAAACTTTTGAATAAAACTCATAAAAATCTCGCCGACTGATGTAGTGCATGTGGGCGGATTATATTGCGGTGATTACAAAATAGATATCATAAATTCTTTTTACATCTGAGAGAAGAATGAGGAATGAAACAATAAATGCAAACACTGACTCCACTCACCAGCCACTGCCAAAAGGCTTCGAATTTGTTCCTTGGAGGGGGGTCATCAACACTATCGTTATAAGTCAATAAATTCAATGGATGAACAGGACAAGAGACCCACGACTCAGCTTCAATCTCAGCTAGATTGGAGACGAAATCCATATCTTCAGCTTTGACGGGCCCTTGTCTGAAGTAGATTCTTGCGCCTATGTACAATATGGGGAAAAGCGCGAGAGGAATGTAGTTGGTGACAAAGACATCCACGGCCCAACGGCCACGTAGGAATACTTCCCAGCCACTGGTCTGAAATGAATGGGTTCAGAATCTGTCCGTTGGGAAGAGAACACAGATGTACAATGCAGATGATCAATATCATGCTCGCTGCATACCATGCAGCGTATGGTTGCAGAACAGACTTGAACGGCAGTTTCGTACGATCGATGCCTTGCGCCTTCAACCCAGCATAGAATCGGATATATGTAACCGAAATACCAAACCATGTGATGAGGCCAGCTACAGAAGTCATGTTCGCAAACCAACCAAAGACTCTTCCAGCACCTCCAGAAACACTCATGTAGGACAACAAAGAGAAGAGGCAACCTAGTGAGATGGCAACCCAAGGCAAGCCAGTTTTCGTTGTCCTCAGGAAAATCTTTGGGGCATTTCCTGATATGGCCAGACCGTCTATCTGTGGTGTAAATGGACTTCCAATACATTTAGAAAAGATATGACGTACAGATTGCACGAGAACTCGTGTAGAGATCACTTGAAGCGGCGGACCAGGCAGCGGTCAACAGACAGGCATTGATGATCTGAATATTGAAGGAGTTATCAAGCCAATGGAACGAATCCTTTGAGGTCGGTGGCTTACATGAGGAAGAACTTTGATTCCAGCATTTTCAATAGCAATCACAAAAGGGGAAGAAGCAGCGGTTCCATCGGCCAAGTCCAGGCCTTCAGAATTGGATGGGACAAGCCAGCCGATGACGATAACACCGCAAACATAGAAGAGAAGGATTCCTTTCGGATACGATGAGCGCTGGCTGATTTGGACGGAAATTTGGACATACGAATAGCTACACGCTTTATTGCACGGGGAATGTTTCGTCTGGGATTCTTTGTCTCTCCAGCAGCAATCTAAAGCCAGAAATTAAGCTAATTCCAGACAGACAGAGAAGATATAACATCCTACATACAGCGACAATTTCAGTACCGATGAAGGAGAAAGCGGCCTGGGTCATGACCGCCCACCAGGCAAGAAACCTTCCTTTGTTCCCAGGGATACCAGCAAATTGTGTGAAGGGGCCAGGATTTTTCCAATATCTGAACCCGATACGGTCGTGGTTGGGCCCACCTATTTAGATTAATTCACGGTCAGTGTCCTCAAAAACAATCTTACTCACCACCCAGATCCAAAACAATGCCAAGAATTATCAAGCCAACAATGCAGATAATCTTGATGGATGCGAAAATAAACTCAGCTTCGCCATATGCACCTGATTTATTTTAAGTAGGTATGTCAACTGGCTAGTATCAAACTCACCTGCTCCAAGGAAATTGATGCCCACGGCAACGACAAGTGTGACTGTGATCCAAGCAGCAGGATTTATAGTCTTATTCCAAAATCCGATGAGAACGGCAGCAGCTGACAGTTCGGCAGGAAGAACGATCGTCCAATTGTACCTTGAATGATTGAGTCAAGGAAGACTCCTCAAAATTCGATTGCGATACCAGTAATTCCAGCCCATCGCAAAAGATAGCCCAGGATCAACAAAACGACCCGCCAATTTGATATGGCCTCCAGGAACAGGTAGGAAAGAGACCATTTCGCCAAGAGATATCTGAAGGGCTTTGAGCATGACGTTCAAATGTGTAGAGTGCCTTACCATCGTGGCATAGCAAATGGAACCAACGACCATGTAACCAAGTAGTAAACCTGCGCCACACACCGCTTGAGTCATACAAAGAAACGCCGATAGGACATCACACACCAACAGGACCGCCATTGCGCAAAGATGTAGCTGACCCAAGGAATAATCCTAAAAAAACCATATGAAAATCCACCTCATCCATGGCCTGACCAACAACTTACCAGTGCCAATAACACCACCGATACTGAAAAGTATCAGCATGGGCAGGGGGGAGCGTAGACACCAGCGACGTACCTTATCATTGCGACGTGCCGATTCTTGAGTTGACGGGAGAGCTTTCCTTCACCAGGTTTAGCACCAACTTGAACCTGACTAGATTCAAGGTCAGAGTCATTGGGGTTGTACGTTGCGACCGCAGCATCTTTCTTCTCGTCCATGGTAAGTAGTGGCAACGAGGAGACAAGAGGGCGGGAAGGAACACAGGAGGTCTGTAGAGATCTTTAATAGGCCAAACCAGTTCGGCTCCCGATTTAGCCATCACGCTACACGAACCGAGGGCAGCTCTATGTGTGTTAGCCAGACCCCTTGATAGAAGCCAACCCAATGAGAGAGCAATACTGACATCCACGAGGTAAGGCACCCGGCTCGAACATAGCCTAATGGAGAATTACTTCTATCCTGAGATCATGAATTATATACTACAAAGGTCACAAGGACCAGGCAACGTCTGGACAAATTGAATTGAGGGTTTTCCGGGGAAAGATTCGAATTGAGAGTGACCGCGAGAAAAGCTTGGTATAATCTATGGTACGTACTCGTGCTCACTCGCGCGCTCGATCTGCGCTCGACCCATTGTAGAATTCACACGAGATGCAGTGTTGCTCCATCTCCACAAGAGCATCGGATCGGCATAAGAAAACTCACGTGCTGCGGGGCGCTCTGAGCCAATCCGGATCGTTCAGCAAAGGTTACCGTTGTACCGGTCGAGGGGTAGATGTAGTCGCCTGGAACATATTAGGTTTTTGGCTTGTTTCATCTTACGTACCTTCTTCCTGTTGTATAGCTGCAGTTCTTTTGATCAAGCAGACGACTGAGGGAGTAGAAAGGTGGAGTATATGATTATATACCAAGAATGGGCGGTTATCCAGGAGACGGAAGGTCCTAGCACTCGAAAGGAAACTCAGTGGAGTGCGTACATTCTTCATCATAAAGGTATCCACTGGAATGCACGAAAGATAACCCGTGGAACATGACGTGTAACTCCAACTTCGAAAGCGTACTTTGCTCCCATTTATGATTATAGTGATCCAGATTGCCCATAGGAATTGCATCTGCACCTTGTTTATTCCAAAGCCTCTGTACAATTGTTTCAACACTTACAATACTTAAATCTAACCCCAGGGAGAAACCAGTCTACATACCAAGATTGAGTGTCATGCAGGTAATGATGTCAGAAATATATTTTTTCTGAGCAGCAAACTTTGACAAGGATTTGTACGCAGAGAGAGAGCATCCTATATACTGCAACAAGCACTCATGTCTAATTTGTGATTGTAGTCACTAGAATTCGTATTTAATTTAGTCTGATAAGAACGAGCAAGGGAATGAGAGTACAGATTATAGTCTCGACTAGGATAGACTAGTATACTGAGAATACTCACAGCTCAAGACTATAGGTAGAGCAATCCATGACAGAAAACAGATGTTACAGTGAAGAAAACAAGATACTATGAAATACCACAAGACATTTGTATAGGAGCATGACAACAGGACAGCCATCACCATCACTAACCACCAGATTGCTGCTTCAAACTAATTTTTGACCAAGTCCATTTGATTAAGTTCAACCAGAAATAAATGGTGGGTATACAATAAGGTACAGATTTCGATACAGATACAATTGATGGTTCAGACGGTAAGAAACTATTATAATTCTAGACCGAAAGCTTGCGCAAACGCACGGGCAGTCATGTAACAGAATTCTGTAGCAATTAAGCGAATAGTCTGAGCCGGAGAACGACGCTGGTTTGCAGCTCGCTCCATTTCCTCGAGTTCTTCGTAAGTAATAAACTGGATCCCAGGTGGCATTGACGATGGCAGAGCATCTGAATAAGGGCCAAGAATCATCTGACTTGCTGAAGTCTGGTCGAATATACCCCAAGGTATCTCATCTGAGACATGAGATGGTGAACGGGGGGGTGAATCAATCCTTCGCGTTCTTGTAGTAGCAGGCTGCGTTCGCCGAGAGAGAGGCCGCGACGGATAACGCGATGGAGGTGATTCCTGTGAGGGTGACAGGTTGACAGGATCATCCAACACCGAGAGCATCGATTCCGTCCGCCTGAGACGCTTAGCTTGAGGGAGAGGCCGCGATGGATAACGCGACGAAGGTGACTCCTGTGAGAGTGACAGGTCGGCAGGATCATCCAACACCGAGAGCATCGATTCCGTCCGTCTGAGACGCTTAGCTTGAGGGAGACCTCGGGGGCGGGATGTTTCACCGCTATCCGTTCGACCTCTCTTTCCCAACGATCGTGGAGTCTCGGGTGTGTTGCCTTCATCAGCTTGCCATACATCGGCACTAGATTGAGGTCGTTCCCAATGCCGACGGTTGAGTCCACTCAATAAAGGAGGTATGTACGGACACTCAGTGTCAGGTGGGATATTTGGTGCGTAGCCACCTAGACCATGATGACGGCCTCTTGCATCTAGTATTAAAACCTTGTAAGCACAAGTTTGAGTAGGCCACTATTTTGCCACTCACAAGCTTCTCTGCGCTCGCGAGGGATTCTTGGCACTGAGCGCTTCCGTCCTGGGGGAGGGGAACGCGCTAGTTTGCGTTTTATGCACGTGGTCCCATCACTGTAGTCTGTTTCTTGTTCAAAGCGGACTTTTCGTCCAATTTCGTCTGTGTCACTGGGTATACGTGAACGTTTATGTGCAGCGCTTTCTGAATCATCCAGATCATTATCTTCTCGTTTGCGCTTGTTTAATTTCTGAGAAGTCGGCCTTGAAAAAATTGGAGGGTCCATGCCTTCCCCGGCCTCGTCGGCGATCTCGAGCAAGAGTTGTTTGAGGTGGTGTTTATACTGTTCAACCGATTGACCTGGAGCAATGAAACGTTTAGGTTTCCACGATTCAGGCAGTGTCCACTGGGCAGGATCAATGGGTGTTTCCCGCGAAATGAAATACGGGTAGTGGGCATATATTCCCTTCGTATTGCTGGCAGGTGGTTGTACTGGGCGAGGATTATCCTTGTTCTTCCAGATACTGTGCTCAATTTCTCTGGCTCCCATGTAATCAAGCTTGTAATGTATTTCACGCATTTCCAGTTTAAAGTCATCCTGATTGGCAGCTTTGAGATGCACCCTTGGCAATGGCTTGGTTGATTGACTTCGATCGAAGTTAATAATTTTCACTCGACCATCACCTGTAATCAATATGTTCTCAAACTCTACACTTCCATGAAGGACCCCTTGGCAGTGTAATTGATCATAAGCCTGTATGCAACGACGTTTCAGAACGTCGGGCATATCCGGAGAGGCCTCTATCCAAAAAGAATGGTGAGGAATGTCGTATGACATCTGAATCCCGTGGACATTCGAGTGAATACCGATAAGAGCCGGGACTGTAACACCATGGATGGCTCGAAGTTGAGTTTTGTGAAGTGCAACCTTACGAAAGAAAACAAGTCAATTTCTGAACCCTTGACAAATGAGAGGAATAGCTTCTTACTTCTCGTGCAAATCCTTCCCACCTGGTTTCTCGGTACCACCTTCGTCAGAGGGTTAGTAGTCTGCAGTTGAAAAAATGAAGGTCCGTACAATTTGCTTATGTAAGTGATAGTTTCCTGGTAAATTGTTGCAATTTTAATCGTCTGAGTGTATTGTTGGCTGTCTAGAGTAATTATAAGCACCAAAAAGCGAGTGGTTTAAACACACGCACCACGCATCCGGATATGTTCAGAACGATCTTCGAACGTGACTTGATGCGTCCAATGCCATCGACCCTTCGGAATGTAGAGAGAGCGAAAGGGAACCATAGAGTCCAGATGCTTGGCTTCTATTTTCTTTTTACGCTCGAAGGCAAGGCGAAAGTCAATTCCGTCTTGTTGAGGAGGTGCATCAATGGCGACGCTCGGTGAGTTGTCCACTCTTTGTGGAGAGGGATTTATCCAGAGCGGGGTATATGGCGCGAATAGGGCACGAAAAAAGGGTGAGGGGTTATTGTAGTTGGGTAGAGAGCTAAGACCAATGGGGTTCACAATGCACGGACAGTACTGAGTGGGAGGCAGGAGGGGGCGGTACATCATGTCCATCATGGGGGTGAGAGAGTAAAAAATTTCAAGCGTGACGAGGCACAAGAGTCATTGATAAATGTGGCGTGGCATGTTGCCTTGGTCCAATGAAAAACAAGAAACGCATGTTGAAATTTTTGTGTAACGCACCGCGTGGAGTCACGTGTAAAGCTCTAACAATTACACTTCATTTTCTTTTATTCATTATCGGGTCTTTAACCTGAAACATAACAAAGGCGTATGACAACAATTGTTCGGTTCTCAAAATCTCTGATCCAATTGTCTCCGGTTGAAAGTTTTGATACTAGGACGCACATCTCCATCGGCTTAAAATGCCCGAAGATTGTTAGTCAGCTAGGCATTGAGATTTCGTTGTAAATGAGGTCTTGCCTCGACTCTCTAAAAACCCGATCGGCACAACCCGTTGTTATGACATGTAGGATGATTTCTGATCATGAGCTTAAGGGCTGGTCCGTGAGATCCAAAATCCTTCCAAAATCAAGAGACTCATAGGGTGACTCCCCGTAAGCAGCCTAGGGAAATCTGCGTGCACAGATTCCCCAAGAATGCTCCAATGCCGAGGTGCCGAGCAAGAATTTCAAATTTTGATGACATGTACTGTGGAATGGAGACAAATATAGATTTGCTGACAAGTTTCACGAGCTATCCAATGAAGGTGTGGAAGACAGTCTGAATTATTGAGTTTGTCTTTTCATGGCTCCTATAAAACACAAGAAACTTTGAGTGAAGTCGTAGATGAAACATATTGACAAGTAGGAAAAAAATTTACTACCCAGTAGAGCGATGAATTCACGGTTTGTTTCGACATGCCGCATTGCACGCGGAACTTTCACGAGACGCGCGTGTGATGTCACATCTAGGGGTTGCTACGGAATCACATTTGCCCCAAGTTTCCTCAGACCATACTATCCCACAAACTGGTTTTGGCCAGTCACACCTTAGGCATCAACAAACTTCGAACTCTGCATGAGGATCGACAAGACAATAAAACCAGTCAGTCCTTTTGGAAGGCAGCAAATTATGTATTCAAGGCAGAAGATTTATTTATTGTATTGACTACTAAAGAAATTATTATTATACCCTGGAGGTGGACTTGGATTTGATGGGTGGGAGTGAGCACTACTCTGTATCAAGCCACCCTCCAATGCTAGTGCTGGCACGAGTGCTTTGCGACGTCTAGTGCTGAATAGGGCAGTGAAACGAGGCTGCTTGGTGAGCTCAGCTTTGTTCTCCTGAATATACTGCTTTATGTGTGCCTTGAGTTCATCACAAGTGCCTGTTTTTCTTAAATCTCCCAGAATGAAGACCAATCATAGCCTCCTGGATCTTGTTCTCGTATTCCGGGTCTTCAGTAGCCTGTTGCTTGCGTCGAGCTGGAGGCATGGTAAATGAGGCCATACTCGATGCGTTGATTGGGATCAACTAAATTCAGACATGGCTTGAATGGCGAAGTGTGACATTGGTCAGCTCCCAATTGGGTAACAAGAGCAGATTGTACAAGATCGTTGTCCTGAAGCATAGATTGCTAGATATAGATATTCTTATATATTCAAATGTAGAATACACCATAGAGTATATGTCGCTCTCAGAAGTGAGTTCTGCACTTCGAATCTTGTTATCTTCGAAAGTCAAAACCAGTGGGTGGGATAGTGGAGTAAGGTTTGCACTACACTCCTAGGTTCTCCCAAACTCCTGCAGCAAGTCACCCATGGATTGAATCTCTAGACTATATATGCAACGACACCGTACAAAAATATCTTCAAGCTTTTATCCGATGATTCCTCGACTGTATCCCAGCCAGTGCAGAATCGTTTTGAGGTCTGGCTTTGCCTTAGCCGCGGGCTGTGTAGGCCTATAACTAGACGCTGTTCTCGGATCCACATTTGAACCTGAGATTTGGCCCGCTCGATACATTCCAATACGGCTACCAGTGTGAAGCGTATCCTAGTAAAAGTATCATCTCTGACTTCTCAGCCAAGTGCTTCTGAGAAACCTCGGTGTTTTGAAAGAGAGGATGTGACGAAGTCTGGCCTTCACAGAATGTACATATTCACAATTCTCCTGCAACCAGATGACAGTTGTCAATACGAGCCTGCTATCGCAGTTTTTTCGGTGCTTGTCGTAATTTCTCCGGACCAGACCTTGAGTCCCTATAAAATAAAATCAAGCTCGTGTAACTAACAGATCTTCACAATGTATCAACCCAAGCTTTTGATAGTTCTAGCATTCATTACAGTCCTCGTCGATGGGCAGGCTTTGTCACAGTCCTACAGCTGGAAAAATGCAAAAACAGGTGGCGGAGGCGGTTTTGTCCCCGGTATCGTCTTCAGCCCATCTGAAAAGGTATGCAAGGCAACCTTCAGTATTGCAGGTGGGCTGAATATATTTCTTAGGGACTGGCATACGCCCGTACAGACATCGGTGGGGCCTACAAGCTGAACTCCGATGATACCTGGACACCTTTGCTTGATTTTGTGGACAACACACGATGGAACTACTGGGGCGTAGACGCACTAGCAACTGATCCTGTCCAACCTGACCGTCTCTACTTGGTTCATGTTTTCAACCAATCAGCTGGCATTATCCTGCTCATCCTTGCTCTCCAGGCTACCGGAATGTATACAAATTCATGGGATCCCAATAATGGACAGATACTCATTTCAACTGATCGTGGCTCGACGTTCACTCCATCACCATTATCATTCAAGATCGGTGGTAACATGCCTGGTCGCGGAATGTAAGTGTTCAATCAAGGGATCCTTGTCTGATGATCGACTGATATCATATCCAGGGGAGAAGTATGTTCTGTAAGCCTTTGGGCTCTCCACCATAGCTGATCTCAGACAGCGCCTTGTCGTCGACCCGAATCTCAATAGCATCCTTTTCTTTGGTGCTCGCAGTGGCAATGGCTTATGGAAGTCCACCAATTATGGCACAAGCTGGAGCAAGGTATCTAGCTTCTCCGACACTGGTATGTTCGCTTTTCTCAAACAATTGTCCATTGCCATCACCAACATCTTGGAAACAGGTTCCTATATTCCAGATCCTTCCGATACCACTGGCTACAATTCAGACAAAATCGGGATTGCCTGGGTCACCTTTGACAAATCCTCGGGGACATCAGGATCTGCAACTCCCCGTATCTTTGTTGGCGTTGCGAACAAAGGGACCAACAGTGTGTATGTTTCCACCAATGGTGGTTCATCCTGTGAGTAAATAGACAGACCCGGGTCTTGCAAAGTTGTGATTCTTTTTTGCTAGGGGCTGCAATCGCTGGCCAACCGACGGCCTTGTTGCCTCACAAGGGTGTCTTGTCTGCTTCCGAAAAGGCACTCTACATTTCCTACTCTGATGGCGCTGGGCCTGTGCGTATTATCTCACAGTTCCCTTGTCCAAATACCTGATATTTTTCTACAGTATGATGGAACTAGCGGCGCAATTTACAAATACCATATCGACACTGACACCTGTACAGATTTCCCTTCCCATTCTTCTTTATTCCTTATGCTTATACACCGTGTGCAGGGACTGATGTCACCCCAGTCAGCGGCAGTGATCTATACTTTGGTTTTGGCGGAGTCGCGGTTGATTCACAAAAGAATGGGACTGTTATGGTTGCTGCCCTGAACTCATGGTGGCCCGATGGTCAGATTTTCCGTTCTAATGACGGTGGATCGACATGGAGTGCGCTTTGGGCTTGGGATGGTTATCCAAACCTCAACAAGTATTATTCCTACGACGAGTCACTTGCTCCTTGGATCGGACCGGCAAATGTTGACACCACTCTTGGTGACCTACAAATTGGCTGGATGATGGAATGTAAGTGATGGATTGCAGTGTGGAAGACAGCTGAGGCAGGACATGTGTAGCTATCGCTATCGATCCCTTTGATTCTAACCACTGGCTTTATGGAACTGGCGAGACGATCTATGGAAGTCACGACTTACTCACGGTGAGGTTTGAGATGGAGTGCAAAGCTGACCTGATCTCTCACGGCCTGTAAACCAGTGGGATACTGCACATAATGTTACACTCAAGTCCCTTGCAAATGGTGTTGAAGAAATGGCCGTGTTGGGTCTGGTTTCGCCTCCCTCAGGGCCTCCTCTAATCTCTGCAATTGGTGATGTTGCAGGTCCGTGGACTTGATGCCCTACAGGACGATTTATTCATCAGCAGCAGGTTTCGTTCACTCGTCCCTCACTACTCCTCCCGCGGCCAAATTTTCGAATCCCCCCTGGGCGAGTTCTGCTGATATTGATTTTGCGGGTTCCCAACCCAGCAACCTTGTTCGAGTTGGAACTGGAGACAGTAGCACAGGGAAGCAGGTCGCACTTTCTTCTGACTATGGAGCGACCTGGAACCAGCACTATGGAGCTCCTGACAATGTCAATGGGGGCAAGGTCTCGATCTCTGCGAATGCTGATACGATTCTCTGGAGCACAAACGGGAATGGCGTCATGGTCTCTCAATACCAGGCTACATTCAGTGCCGTCTCTTCGCTGCCCTCTGGTGCTGCTATCGCCTCGGACAAGAAGACCAGCGGTGTTTTCTACGGTGGATCTGGAAATAAGTTCTATGTCTCTGGAGACGATGGCAAGACGTTTACCGTAAACGGTAATCTCGGTTCATCGACCTCAGTTTTCGACATTGCCGTTCACCCCGATGTCACTGGTGATGTGTGGGTATCCACTGACCAGGGTTTGTTCCACTCGACCAATAATGGTACCACGTTCGCTGCCATTCCTGGCATTTCTCAAGCTTGGGGTATTGCCCTTGGTGCTCCCAAGACCTCTGGCGGTTATCCCGCTGTGTTTGTTGTTGCCAACTATAGCGGTGTTGTTTACCTTCGGTCTGATGACCAGGGCGTCAACTGGGTGCAAATCAACGACGCAGCGCATGGATTTGGATCTGCGAGTTCTAATTGCATCACTGCTGACCCTCGTATCTATGGCCGGTACGTTGAAACCCATCACAAAATAAAACGATAACTTGAATACCAAATCAATTTTCTAGTGTATATATCGGTACCAATGGTCGAGGTATCTTCTACGGTGATATTGCAGGTTCTGCACCTCCTCCAACTACCACGGCTGGATCCACTACTAGTAGTACTATCATCTCTAGGACGACAACCTCTCTCACTACATCGACCTCTCTCACAAGCTCCATGGCGACTACAACCACCTCTTCAGATGGTCAAGCTCCCGCTGGAGCTTATGGCCAATGCGGTGGTCAAGGGTGGACTGGTGCCACCACCTGCATTGCAGGATACACCTGTGTGGTTCAGAACCCATGTAAGTTTTTTGCTTATGTCGTGTTCCAGAAGTAGCAACTCATTGTCTTCCTCGAGTCTACTCTCAATGTATCCCCAACTGATTTTACACGATTCATTTAAAGTCTATCTACACAATACAAATGCTCAATCGATATTACTAAAATTAACACGCTCTTTAATCATACGTCGGCTGCAGCAAAAAATATTTTTTTCATTTCAGGCAAGAAAAGCACAGAATGGCGTCACGATCATCGTCAACGGTCGTACAGTGACGTTCCAGACTGGACGTGCAATGGTGGCCCGTCTCAGTCGGGAATTTCCAACAAGACGCATGAGGCCAACCGGAACAGTGACAAGAAGTAACTCGACGATGCTGAAGGGAGGAGGGAAGGAATAATCGTCGGCATAGGCTATGATTGCACGATAAGATCTTATACGGGCTATGTGTCCGATTTCTGGGGTATAGAGGTCCCAAGCAGTCGAGGGAGAAAAAATAAGGGGATCGGATGATCCCACGAGTGTAGAAAAGCCAAGAATATAGGCTGACGCAAGAACAAGTAACCAGACGATGACAGAAAATAGGAAGAAAACTCTTCGTGTGTCTATTGGTGCGACGCCAATAACGGGTAGGTCGAAACCAGCAAGTGTGAAAATAGCCTGAGGACGCGCCAACGAACCTCCTGACATGGAAATCGAAAATGTTAAGCAAGAAACGACAACTATGGGCAAATAGAAACAGATTAAGGGTCGTACAATGCGGATTAGACGTTGAGATAGGAACACGACAGGAGGGAATGAACGTCGGTGTTGAACCAGTAATGTTGGGTTTGGAAGAATTGTAGGAACAAGATACATGAACAAGCGGAAAAATACGACGCAGAGGAGAGCACAGAAGCGTAATTCTCCTGGTTCTGGTAATGTGGCAGGCGAGAGTGTGAAGGCAACAACAGTAGCAGCAGACAATATCACATTCGCCCCTCGCACAGAAATCAACACCGAAAATCCATATATCACGATATATGCTTCCCTAGCCGATTTCAGACATGTCAAGGCTGAACCTGGTCCATTGGGAGGACAGACGACATAGCTGAAGAGAAGGACCATGAAGCCAACGTCGAAGATCAAATCCAAAAAATGGGTTTTACTATGCACGTCACTGTCAGCATCCTATTAAAACAAAAGACTCCAACGAAACCCACCACGGAGTAGCGCGAGTGCTGACGATGTCACGAAACAGTGTCGGAAGATCATTGCCATCAGGACGACCGTATCTCCATAGGCGGGACATGGTCATAGAAACGATGGGATGCCCAACCAATTTTGACGGTCCATCATCATCCACAAGAAAATCCACCACTGTAAGATGAACCGAGCCATCAGATTGAATTGCTCAGACGTGTAGCTTCAAAAAAATTCACACCTCGTATTGTACGTGATCTACCTTGTTTGAGGAGGAAGGGAGTCCAGAGCACATCATGAAGATCCAACGGACCACGGTGTTGGGTGAGAAAGCTTTCCCAGAGTTCGCTCATTTTTTCCTCCAGAATTTCAACATTCCTAGCACGAGCTTCTTCTTCTGTCCATTGCCCGTAAACATTATCTGGATACTGTCCTTTCCAACCAATCTGGCATTTTCGAAGCTGCAATAGGACAATAAGAGCGAATGCCAAACCCTTGCAAGGTTCCATTCCGAACGAGTTTTGTGGTATAAGATCTTGCCATTGCAAATGGACAAAATTGGTAGTTTCGAGGGCCTGAACGAGAGGGAATATTGGCAGGGTATCCACGTGTTCCAAAGGGTCGTCGTCGGGTAGAAGAGGACTAGATTCGGATAACGTGAAGCGACTGCTCATGCTCAGTATGGTGCTCTTCAACCCTCCTTCGATTTTCTGGTTCATCACTTTCTGCATCCGTGAGAAAATATACCCGAACTAGGCCATCACCACCGACGTTGACATTGACTTACCTGTTGCCGATTAGCAAGTCCGGGGACATGTCAAGATGGTTTCGAACAAATATGTAGAAGAAAACGGCAACCGCAGACCACGTTAACGCACACAATAGTGAATGCAAGCAACCAAGGGGATACAGAGTGGACAAGATAGTTCCATTGTGGGTATTTGCCTTGGACATATATATATTCTACTTCCGATAAAGCACATTCTTCATCCCACTATTTCTTCCGT
>Ga0153948_1000275_pt1 | contig 27918 bp, 37 predicted proteins | sample TSNJ032MetaG_FD_104696 | JGI IMG/M metagenome (GOLD analysis project Ga0153948, IMG submission 104696) | Attine ant fungus gardens microbial communities from New Jersey, USA - TSNJ032 MetaG | ecosystem: Host-associated > Fungi > Mycelium > Unclassified | place: USA: New Jersey, Wharton State... | reverse complement strand
TCGACGCACCCACGTCAATAAACATGGGATCGGCTGTCGCTGTAGCCGCGGTATTACTAGCGTTGACACCCATGGCATGTTGTTGTTGCTGGTCAAAGAATCCAATTCCATCATCGCCAAATCCTTCACTCTCCGCACCACTCAAATCCGAATCTTCACTTCCCTCCCTCCACATGCCCATCGTGGCAGGATTCAAACCCGACAAGCCGCCAAGAGTATTCATCTCAGGACCCGCACCCATTGCATTAAGATCGTCCAGACCTCCCATCTCCTGAGCAGGATCGCCCTTCAACAATCCTATAATTGTACCATCACTCCTGTCATGAATTTTGATGTGCTGATTCAGATTATCACGTCTGGAGAAATGTTTGTGGCAGACAGGACATAAGAATGGCTTCTCAAGCGTATGCGTCCTGAGATGCCTTTTCAAATGCTCCGTCCTCTTGAACAGCTTGTTGCAGGATATCATAGGACACGTGTGGGAACGGTGCTTATAGTCGATATCGTAATGTAGACCGGGGGAAGAATGAGAAGGAACAGCAGGGAATGTATCGTAACCAATTGAGGAATCCTCTACGGAGAATGGATTTGATTGTTGCAAAGTCTGTTGCTGAGCGGTAAATCCATGTGAGATGATGGGATTGATATCGGGGAGCGATTTCCTGATGTAACGATCAGTAGGCATGGAATCACCTCTGGCCTGTTGATGGAACAAAGGAGCAGTATCGGGGGGAATTTCGTCATAATGGAAGGGTGCATCGGTGGGAGGTAGGTGGGGGAGAGAATGCTGTCGGTGGATATGGGAGTAAGGAGATGGATACGGTTGGGAACGTTCGCGGGAAAGAGAGGCACTGGGGTGGTGGTGGCTAGAAGCAATATTCCTTGATCTCCCTCTGTCGACAAAATCGTCGGGGCGGATGTGAGGGGAAGAGACAGAGGAGGATCGACTGACACTCCTGCTCAGAGAACTTTGAGCATGACCCTTTTTGCGCCTCTGCTTGTAGGTAGGGGAACCTTCAAAGATGCCAAAGAGATTGGAAAAGAAGGAGGTAACGTTGGTATTGGTGTTGCTACTGTTGTTATTATCGTTGGCGTATGATTTGTAGCGAGATTGGTCTGGATCGCTCATTTCGCTGTCCTCCGGATCAATGCGAAGATTGTCGATTCCGGTTGCGCCGACGAGGGAATCAGTATCGCTTTCGCTGAGGTCGGCATCCTGGTCAGACTCTGACTCGGGGGCGTTGTTCTTTTTGGCATACTGGTCATAGAGAGTACGCTTTGGATCGTAAGTGAAGGAGAGGGCGGGTTCGCCAACGACGTGGGTGGTAGGAGGGTGGCCAATTTTCTCGCGCTTGAGATCGCGATCGAGGGCATCAAGGAAAAGGCGGTCGTGTGGGACGGAGTACCAGTAAAAAACCTTTTGTTTCTTCTGAGTGCGGATGCACTGGTACTTGAAGAGGAGATCAAGGAAGGGCGACTGTGTATGGCTGAGAATAAAAAATCAAGAGACCAAGAGGGGCATACCTTGGGCTCCTCGAGCGAGGCATCATAGCCAGGCTTGAGGTTGCGGAGGTCGCTGAAGACGCCCTCCTCGAACTTTTTCATATTCTGGACAGGACGGCCAAATGCCTGGGCCTCGGTGAGGAAGATGTAGGGGGAGAGATGAAGAGACTGACCTCGAAGCGAAAGACGAGCGCACGGACGATGTCGGTGCCAGTGATGTGGTAGAGACCATTCCAAAAGATACAGGTAACAAACTCCTGTGAGGGCAGCAGGAAGCGGTTGAGGGAGAGGTGGAGTGCATGTGTGTGACCATCCGGCGGCGTACTCCACCCGGAGCTGCCCCCGACAGTGACCGACATGGGCTGGGGCCGACCGCCGGACCACTGGGAGGGCGCGGTGGCAAGGAAGAACTTGAGGCTGTCGAGATGGGCAAGCTTCTCCTCCTCCTCGCTCGAGAAGGGCCTGGAGAGTGATACGGCCGGCGGGCGGGCATCAACGGGTGTAGCGCCGGGATCGGGTTTTGCAGCAGGATCAGGATTAGGATCAGAAGCAGGAGGAGGAGGAGGGACAGGGGGAGAAAGGCCGTCGAGGAAGAGACGGTGGTTGTGAGCATTTCCTGGACGTGCAGTCTGCTCGTTGGGATCGAGCTCAGATGCAACAGTGGAGGTGGACACAGAAAGAGCAATCGGCTGGAGCGGAAGAGTGGGCCGGGAGATCGGACGGCTCGGATAGCCGGGAACAGGATAGGTGAGGGAGTGATGGGCATTGTGGCGAGGGTCAGCCATGGGAGACAAGCAGAGAGTCAGCCGTCCTCTTCCTTTTGTTTGGCACCTATTGGTCACGTGTCATCGGACACCCTGATCCGCTATTGTATGACGTCAGCTTCCTTTCCTCTATGTCCCCCCAACTCAAAACCTCTAGTCTTGACTTTCCAGGGGCATATCCATACTCTCCGAGCACCTCTGAACCAGCTCCCTCAGGACAATACTTCCCACTACAACGCATCTCTGCTGTTCGAGGCTATATACATCCAGGTTCGTTTGAACTAGATATCTCTTGACGCGCCCCGACCGTCCACCGGCAGCAACCCAAGAAGCCACCGTCGTGTCACCAATCGAGGAGTTGGAGACAACACCAACAACTTCTGGATCATTTGTCCTCATCAATCGTGGTACAAGCGCGACTCCAACAAGCACATCCACCGTTCAGCCCGGTAATCTCTAAGAGAAATAGTCTATCCACTCTTCACTGATCGAGAGCGTGCGATTCAGATAACGCTCTCGAACCACAATCTGGCATCCACACTCGTGAACCGCCACCACTAGCTCAGGAAATCACAGTTTCAGAGACCCAAGGTGAATCTCAAAACTCTCGGTTCAATTCAGAGCACTCAGCTGTCGTAGTAACATTCAAACAGCCAGATACCCATCCATCCGAGAACCAGCCCACTAATGACGTAAATAAATCTACAAGCCCATCTATCTGTCCAACTCAATAGTAACACATAGGGGGACAACAAAGTAGATGCAAAGCAGGAAGATTTAAATCACTTGGACGAGGAAACTATTGGTGAATCAACAGGACTCGGAACCCGAGTGGAAGAAACCAGTATGCAAAAAGTTTTTTCCAGCACCGCGACAGCAGGTCATGAGAAAGAAGAGGAAGGAATGCACTCTACCTCTCCTGAACCATCCACATCACAAATCCCCGTCCAGATTGAACAATCACCTCCTCACAACTCGCATACCCCACCTCTGTCGCACACAGCATATCATGATCAACGAGGTCGGAAAAAGGGCAATTTTCTGAATAAGATTAGAGACTGGTCGAGAAGAGATAGAAAGACGAAACCACGTACAAGCGACTGACAGGCAAAGAAATCAGAGGGACGCGCGGATGTTCTTGTTCGAGGAATAATGCCTCTCCAGAAATTCAATAACGTCTCGAGCTGTATATAATAAACATCCAATTCAGTGTCTTTGGGAATGACAAACCAAATTCTTGGATACGTTCTTGCGGGACCTAAAGAAGAATGTCAAGCCACTCGTCCTGACAAGATCAAGAAAAAAAAAAAACTAGATACCAGGTGCCCTGCCCCGTTTATCCTTGTATTGGAGGAATTCTTGGGTCTCATCCATGCTCTTTCTTGTTGTGCACCAGGAGGACCAAACTCCATAACACCTTGACGCGCCGGAAATACATAATGCAACTTGATTCGCTCATCTAAGTCACTCAAACACATGAAAGCCTCCTGAGGTGCCTCTCCTCCGGCATTAACAAGTGCTTCCTGAAAGGATGTCAATTTGGTCTTGACGACCCGTTTCGCATGACCTGTGGATGTGATAGTGCTCGTTTCATACAACGCATACTCGACGAACGCCCTCAACATTTCAGGATCCCAATTGGCGTAAATTGAGGATGAAGCCAATTCAACATATGCTTCTTCCCTTTTTTTCGATGGAAGAAAGTCAACACATCGTTGAAGAGAGATAAGAAAAACGTACTTTGATTCCCATGTGTCTTGACGTGCGAGGAGGTTTTGTATAGCCCGTGAATTCCACTTGCGAACGTGCGATAAGCCCTCCGTCAATCCCGGTCGTATCAAAACAGGGTCCACAAGAATCATAGCAGAAGCAAGGTTGGGATAATGGTACGCCCCAAGGACTCTAAACGATCAAGGAAAAACAAGACAGCCAGTGAACTCGGTTCGGAGAGGTCTACCGAACTACTTACAAGCACGCCCCGCTGAAGGATTGTCCGACGAGGATGAGTTTACGCTTCTGGAACCCATGTGAAATACGCTGTTTTGTCTCTTCTTGGGTGATACGTGCTAGGTGGAGAGGAAGTGTTTCGTTTAGAGGTATCGACGGCAAGAAATGGAGCAAGAAATTAACGATATCGCGACTATTGTCGGACCAATCAACTAAAGAAAATTAGTCCCCAAAACGCTATTTGAAAAAGAAAGGTAGTCACAGAATCCTGTAAGAGCCTCGGCATTGACAAGTCCCGAATCACCATGTTGAACCGACTCCCAAGTCCACACCTCAGAAATCAACCTAGCAGCAGAAGACGAGAAAATACGAGCAAGAACAGGCTCCCAAATCTACACACACACACACAAAAAAAAAAAACCAACACTCAATCCCTTGAACAGAAGAAAAAGAAACGACAAACAACCAACCTCCTTGGGTAAACCACCAGCAGGAGCGAAAAACAGCGTGAGCCCATTCAAACTCGGTGTTCCGCTTGTCTTTGGTAGACAAGTGTTCACGTAGCGATTGAGGACGTTCCAAAGCCGATTTTCGTGTTTTCCGGCTTTGATACCCTGATCTCGCGCGTTGCTCTGGAGCTCTCGGCTTAGTTTTGCAATTCCTTCGTCTTTCAATGGGACGATAGATAGATCAGGAACAGGAACAGGAACGCGAGGTCCTTGACGAAGGTGAACAGCAGGCACGATATGCGTCGATAATGAAAAAAACTTAGAGAACGGTTGTGCTCGAGGAGGACGAGGTAAGGGAGGAGGAGAGTCGACTGAATCGGACGGCGGATAGATGGGTAGGAATGCTCGGATTGGGGAAGGTTTTTTCCATTGGCAGGGCTGAACGGCGATAGGAGGATAACTTGAAGTCATCTGTTGCGCCCGTGAGATCGATAATCTTTCTGTTGTCATTACTTAGTAATCATGGTAGAGTGTGATATTAATCTGAGGACTTTATTCACACACTACATCGCGTATCATTAATCAGCGACAAAAAATCATGCTGGAAAGTATAGACATGACCAAGGTGATACTATGGCTGAAGACATGACGCTCCATCCAAAACAGCACGTCCACCCAAAATTGGTATGATCAAATATAAAAAAGGAGATGAAAACTGCAAGCATAGGACATACACTAGCCTTGCGCGGCTCTTCTCTTTCCTAGAAACGACCGTCGCCATGCAATCAACCAGCTTATCACCGGGTTGCATCGCTTTTTTCTACCGTTTCCTGGAAAGGAAAGGAAAGGACAGGAAATCTGTGCGTATCGTCTGATAAAAGTTGGCTAAACAACCATCATACAAGGCTGTTTTTTTTCTTTAAAAAAAGTAAAAATCTACACGGCTCCCCTCCGGTTCGAGTTTGAGCCACCTAGTGGCTTCTGGCACATGCACTGCCATACATTGATTGTCTGGCTGGCCGGCCCTCCCCTTTGATCCTGACTTTAAATATCGTCTTCAAGTATTCTAACAAGGTCTTAGTCCGTAGACTGTGTACGCACCCCATTAGAAATCGATGATTTTTTTTAACAAAGAATAAATATCTTTTAAGATGTCTGAGTAGATACATTTAAATATAACAACCGATATAAACTGTCTATGTGACAAAAACTGAATGTTACAACAACCCACACCATCCTTTTTTATAAAAGGTAAAAGGTAAAAAAAAGTTATCAAACCATACACATATATATAAAGAACAACTAGGATGACGTTTGGCCAAATTCACCAACCACGTTTCTACCCTGAGGAGCAGATTCCTGGGAATACAAAGAACCACCTGTACGTGTCGTCGTCGTCGTCGTCGTCGTCGTAGGAACAGCAGCGGACGACTGAGAATAAAAACTCGAAAAGGTGGACTGGTTATCGTATAATGGACCAGGAACCACCATCGTCGAGTTCTTTGCTGCTCCAGGCGGTAGTAAACCATCCGATGCCATTTGTAATGTACGTTGATGTGGTGGTGGTGGTAGTGGTGGTGGTGGTGAAGGAAGAGGAGGAAGAGAAGGAAGAGGAGGAAGAGGAGGAGTTGGTGATAAAGCCGGTGTCGATCCAAAAGTGACATATCCAAGTTCAACAGCCGCATCCGCTGTTTCGGTTGAATATATCGATTCTGATATATTCGATGTTGTGGTTCCCACAGTATCACTTCTATCATGTCGATATTGTATGTTACCCGCTGCATGAGCAATATTATGAGCAGAAGCAGTGGGAGCAGTTGTGGGTGTATCAAATAAAGGTATATTGTCCGGGTATTCTATCCCGACTCCAGAACGATGGTTGCCCGAAGGAACGATAGATCCACCGCCCGACGATGGTGTTGCTTTCAAGATCGATTTTAGCGGTGTAGACTTGAATTTTGATCCCTGTTCAGTACGACGAGCTTGGACTTGGGGAGTGGTACTAGATGGGGCGGATAGAGGGATATAGGATGATAGTAATGGTAGTGGCGGTGGTGGTGATGAAGACCCTATCGTCTTAATTAATGCCAGCATTAATCATCGTATCAGTGGCACCTACCATAAGACGCTCGACTCCAGTCCGCCGTCGTCATTTCCTCACTGATCTTCCTGACATTACCAAGGAAGGGATCGGCGAATTCACTGGCTTCACCTGGTGGCGGCCAAACGTCCTCTTCTCTGAATATGGAACCTGATTCTGAAGCTCGAATACGATAAAGCGATGGTGCTGAGGATGTGCTGATGGAAGGACCTTGTGCAGGTAAAGAGACTGGGGAGGTTGATCGTGGAGACGAGGGTGGCAAATCTATGGATCGGATGCTCCCAAATGCCCAGTTTCTAGGACTAGCCATTGAACGGCCACTAGGCCTGCTGGAGGCTACTCTTCCTCCTCCATAGATCCTGAGGCCGAAACCTGGGCGTCCTCTGATAAGGTGATCATCAAGATCTTCATCGTCCAACAAGCCTTTCCTCTCTCTCCTACCGCTACCGCGTCCACGAGAGGGAATATCATCCCATATTTTTTGTAATCTTCTGCGTTGATAGAAGAAGATGAGGGCAAGAAGAGCGAGAAGGAGGGCAATGATAGCGACGGTTGCGCCTGCGATGATGGCTACGCGGGTCGAATTGGATTGACTGGGCGCTTCAGTTGATAATGCAGTAGGTAGAGGGGATGATGTCTAGAGTGATATAAGCTGATGAGTTGGGTTGAAGGAGATGACGCACGGTGATGATAAGTCCATCGGATTGAGTGACGAGCAGGGTGGTATGTGAGGTGGTATGTGAGGCAGTGGAAAGATTGAGTGGAAGAGCCTGAGAGAGATTGACGATTGAAGCAGTAGATCTTTGAGAGGTTATTGACGTAGATCTGTGGATTGCAGAAGAGGGTATGTTGGATGCAGAAGTAGCATTGGAGGAAGTAGTGGAGGCAGATGTTGAAGAAGTAGAAGTATGTGTTGAAGAGGTACGCGTCGAAGCAGCAGAAGTAGATGTTTCAAGAATAGGACTTGATGTTTCCAGGGCAGAAGTTGGTGTTTCCCGAGTAGAAGTACGTGTTGTTAGAGTGGAGGAATGTGCTGCCAAAGAGGTATTTGTTTCCAGAGTAGTAATTAATGATTCCAGGACAGAGATAGATAATTCCAGAGTAGAGACGGATGTTGCTCGAGTAGAAATAGATGTTGCCAGACTAGAGGACATGGGAGGAGTCGACATGTGACGAAGAGTTGAAGGCATATGTTTGTCCATGTTTGTTTTCCTGGGGTGCGCAGAAATAATTAATTAATATTCCAGTTCATGGCACGGCCTCTCCGTACAAAACGCAATTTTAAGGCGCTGCAGCTGCCGACAGCACTGACTCCTACCCAGCTCCCTGCCACCCCCCGTCGTCTCCAGTCCCTACCAGACCCATCCCACAGGAGTGCCATAAGAGCTACCATCACCCAGACCATCGCTGGCTTTCATAGCAAGAACCTCGACCTCGACGATGACAAGCTCGACCACCTCCGCGAAATTGGCCACGGCAACGGCGGCTCAGTCTCCCTTGTTCGCCACCGCGATACCGGCATTGTCATGGCAAAAAAGGTCTCTTTCTCTCCCGATTTACCCTCTCCCAGTCTCACTCCCCACCAGGTCGTTTTAATTGACGCAAAGCCCAGTGTCCGCAAACAGATCGTCCGCGAGCTCCAGATTATGCACGAATGTAACTCACGCTTCATAATCGAGTGCTACGGCTCCTACCTCGCCGATCCCAACATCTCCATCTGCATGCAATTCATGGACCGCGGCTCCTTTGAATCCATCTACAAAAAGATTGGTCCTATCCAGATAGAGGTCGTTGCCAGAGTCGCCATGAGTGTTTTGGAAGGTCTTACTTATCTCTACGATGTCCATCGAATCATCCATCGCGGTCCGTCTCTCTCTCTCAACTCACCTTCCACACCTCATCTTCCCTTAGACATCAAACCTTCCAACATCCTCTGCAATACTCAGGGCGAAATAAAACTATGCGACTTTGGCGTCTCTGGGGAACTCATCAACTCGATAGCCAATACCTTTGTCGGTACTTCCATCTACATGAGCGTAAGCCCCCTTCCTCCCTCTCCCTCTCAACGCCTTCAAAAACCATGATCAGCCTGAACGAATTCAAGGCGCAGAATACTCGGTCAAATCCGATATCTGGTCCCTCGGCATCACACTTGTCGAACTCGCCACAGGTCGTTTTCCTTTTTCAGATACAGACGAGCCCGACTTTGCTACTACATCACCACCTATGGCAACTCAATTACCTGATTTGGATGAAGACAATGTCGTCATGATCGCCGCTGCCACCGCAAGTATGCAATTGACAGATTCATCATCATCGACGCCCACCCCCACCGTCACAGCGACTCAACGTCCACCTTCCCCATCTCATCATCCCCATCATCATCGCCACCACTACCATCATACGAGAAGAAAGAGCAGTGGTGTCAGTTTACACGGTGGAGGAAAGACCATGTCCATTATAGAATTGATGCATCATATCGTCAGAGAACCAGCTCCTCGGTTGCCTGAAGGCAGGTTTACAAAGCAGGCCGAGCAGTTTGTCGATGCCTGTTTGGAGAAGGAAGTCGACATGAGAGGCACCCCGGGCGTTTTGTTGGTCAGTTTTTCTTCCTCTTGTGCATTCATAACGTCGTTTGATGATGCTTTTTTTAGAAGTATAGTTGGGTACAGGAAGCGAGGCTTTCGACGTTTGATATAGCAGCTTGGGCTTGTAGTCTTGATTAAAAAATAATAATGTTGATCTGTCACCAGTCGAGGATCTAATACGAGGAGGGGTTTCCATAGGCTGACAAAAATATCATTGTGCCCCTACTACAGTCATGTACATGCTCAATTCCTGGTCCAGATACTCCTAATGTTTGGCAAGGAGGCTGCAGCACTGCACTGTCCGGATGTAATACTGAGGGACAAATACGAACTACCGAGCTGTGCAACTGTTCAGCCAAGGTAATATTGATCTCAAATCATAATCACTTTATATTTCTTTGCCCTGCTATCTATGGTAAAGTAAGAAACTCAGAAGTCACCGCAGTGTGGACGACTGTGTACCTATTCAGAATTGATGTATATAAGTGAGTACGACTACTGAGTACCTGTACAGGCACAAAAGAGATTAGACAGAAGATGAACTAGATGTAGAATCGGATAGACTCTGGGAATAATGGGACGAAATATTAGTATTGATGTCGCACTCCATTTCAATACTATCATCCCTAGAGCCAGGATGATACCATTTCCCAATCATGACCAACCTGGATCAGTCCTCCTGCTTTACCAGGCCACTTGATTTCTTCGTTTACGTTTACAATGTAACAAACCTGATTTGCTACCCCCACCATATCAAAATCAACTATTCTGAGGTCTGGGGCGTCGCGTGGGGAATCTTTCCGAATCATGATGTTAGCTCGAAGATCTCCATGGACATATTTCTTCAACTCAAGCACAGTAATGATGTTCTCAAGGGCCTTCCGTAGTTGACTAAGAACTATGTCTGCACCAGCATCTGACTCGAGGTATCGATGCAATGCTTGCCAGGTGGATGGGTCAAGGTACTCCATTATATATGCAGTTGGTGCACCATCTACCCTTGCAGAGCTATACAACTTGGGAGCCAGTCCATGAGCTGCCAAATGCTCATGGACATCTTGCGAATATGAACCAGAGATGAGCTTGACAAAGACTTTGGTATCGTGATAAGAAGACGACTCGAGAGTTGCAAGAAAGATATTCTGATCCACACGGCCCCACTGGGACTCGAAAGTGAGTGTACCGATTTCATCTTGCGGTTGGATCAATGTACATGTCCTATATATGCGAGGAGTAGAAGGTTCGAACTCGATTCCAAGTGGTTCGGACACTAGCCTGTAATCGACACACTATGAGTAATTGATTTCATCTCACGAGACACTTACAGTCTCAAAGACGATATTCCCCTAGCTGATGCCCACAACAGCGTCGCTACTTCTGCAGGGCGGGTGTTGGTGGAATCACGAAGCATGAATACTGGGGTAGAAAGTGGCTCGACAATGGTTTTTTGGCCGTCGTAGAATCCACCACATATGTATAACATGGGCCCTAAATAACAACAAAACAATGAACGCAAAAACCAGTAGATGGAAATGCATACCTAGAACACAGACCAAGAAACATGGTGCTCCATGGCTAAGAAGGTTGATGTATGCTGTCTCAGTGCTCTTGGTGAGCACTTTCACGAGGAGATCATAGCTATGAGTGATTTGCAGGTACACATCGGCCTTTCCATGTCCAGCTTCCCACTTATCCTCACGAAGGACTATAGCTACATTCTGTTCTAGGAAACACCGACTGACTTTGCCATAGTTGGATTCAGGGCTCGGAATAATTACCTTCTTCCACTCCCCGAAAAGGCCAGCCACACAAGCGTCAAAAGCTTTTGAGCGGTGGTGTGCATCTTCAAAAGCGTCTCCCATGTGGTGACAAAGTCGTATGGCAGCAACGTGTGCGGCCGCCATCTCAGTCGGCATTGGTTCAGCTGTCGCCGTGGAATGTGAAAGGAGGACAGAGCTTTCACATTGGAATGTGCGAAAGACGTCATGTAGTATGCACAGTGGGAGACCTCCAGCCGATCCTGGACGAAGGCAAAAGATTGGAGAGTCCTCTTGATCAAAGCACCAGCCTCTGGGTAGTGCAAAAGACGGTAGTAGCTCAGATAGTAGCTTGCTCATTGACTTTGCAAATGATTCAAATCGCCTATTAAATATGTTCATCCCTGAATGAATTGAGATTTGGAACAATAGACCGCCAAATTTTTTTTAAAAAAGCATACCATTCCCCTCTGGTACGTTTTGAAGTCATAAATTGAGTGCATGTTTCTTGGACTCTCCCCACTCGGGATATTTTGATACGGTGTATAACACATCAAGCCACTTGAGAAAGACGCGAAGATTTTCTTCGCGGGTCTCTGTTGGCAAGTCCTGGATCTCGCGCAAGAGCATTTCTTTCATTAGAAGGACAAAGCTTGCTTCGCGCTTTGCGTCTCTCAAGAGCTCTACCTGAGAGCCTGCTTTGCTGCGATACATGAACCCTGACATGGATTCTGAACTGGACATACTGGACATAGGTAAAGGTTGGCGGCGCTGAGTCATTATTGACCTCCTGCATTAAATCAGTCACAAATTCATTGACACGTGAGATTGATGTTGCTTGTAGCACACTGACGTGGTGTGTCTAAGACACAAATCGACGCAAGTCGCATTTGCTAGTGACTTTTATCTCGTCAAGACATGCTCGAATCTCACATTTATTGCTCATACACCAAAATATTTTTAATACAATAATGCCATCGATGTGTATCATGACCATACTGGATAGTTAGTAAAGAAGTGGGTTATTACTGTCGCATCAGCGGATCAGGTTGATGAGTTCCATTTCCATATAAGTCTACCAAGTCATTTCTTGTTTCTGAGTCATCTACCTTATTTGGCCCCTGGGTTACTTTTTGTCCTCAGGACCAACGATGAATTGGGCCACATTAAGAGAACATGATACATGGCATCTAGGTAGCGATAGGGAAGCCGAATGAGGATAAACCAAGTGGGGCTGAAAGTAGAGACAGAGAGAGAGCAGAAATGTTCATGTATTACACTGCTCTCCCTCCACTTTTCACGCCCTCACACCCATCCTAACAGCCTTTGATAACTACTTCCACTGAAGAGATTTATGTTCAGTGCTATATGTCGGTTTCAACTCCAATCACCAAACAAATTGAGCATAAGTCTTGAAGCGTGGTTTCCAAGTTAATATCATTGTTGCTGATTTGGATCACTGCAATGTTTTCTTTGGGGTGTAAGATATGTCTTAGGGTTCGAGCGTGGTTGGACATCCGATACAAGAACAAGACAGGATTTTAGGTAGAGAATCACGGCAGACCCTTTAGTGGAGCAACCGTCCTTCATGTGGCTCCAAGGTGGACTTGATGTCATATGCTACTCCACGTCCACCATGCGTGGCCAAACGTGTTTGGATGACATTTCTTCTTATAAATATGTATCTTATGTACATGACAGTTTGTCTTGGCAAGTTGACGCTCATCGTGTCCCACTTCGCCCTAAGAGGCTCCGCACACGCATGAAGATGGAGAGCAGCTTCGAGAAGAGCGCAGTTGTATGTGCCTGACAACACCCCCTCTCGGATAATCGATAGTGACAAGCGGAGAGGAAACGGTGACTAAAAGAAACATAGCCATGATCTGTGGGAGGATTGCAAGCACCGACAAATTGGATATGTTGAAGCTTGACCAAAACCATATCGCGTAGCTTTCCAAGCCTCACAAAAATCGATTAGTCTGTGTCTGAAGACCTTTGGCAGTTCGTAACATCACGATGTTGCCAGACAAACTAGAGAACTAGATGAAATATGAGCAGTAAACTAGAAATTTAGGAAGACCACTCACTCCATTGCCAACGAACACTTCAGCTTTCTCAGCGATACTCATATCGACAGCAACAGAAACACCCCTCTGCTGCTTATCTAGCGTTAGGTCCCGTCTGGAAATGACATTGTCCCAGCCATCTTTAGCAAGTTTGTCTTTTAGGTCGGCAAGCCAGAGTCTCCTTGCGTTTGAGAGGATGAAGACTCGTCGAAGTTGATGCACGGTAGGGGAGCCTTGCTTATGAACAGTAGTATTTGTTTGACTCAAGATAAAAGTGTCATATTCGTTCCGGATTGCATGTAGGCGTTCGACAATTTCATCTTGGGTTGGAAGGCAGCGCTTGCGATAATATTCTGCGATCTCACACTAGGTTGGCCTAAATAACGGCAACAGGAGAGAACGGATTCCGAGACTCACCGGTGAAGAATGTATGGGCGTAATCCAAGGGTCGGGTAGCTCTTTGAAAGAGTTGAATCCGTGGAAGGGTGAACCCCAGCGGACTAGTCTTGGGCAATGACGAATGAAATCGCCACGCCGAATGTGCACAGCAACGAGGGATGGATATGTTCCAACTGCATGACTTGGGAAGAGTTCATTGACCCCTGCATGTGGATCGGCCTGAGTTCTTTGCAAATGTTCACGAGGGTCGGAAAGAGCGACAAAGTTACGTTCAATGACAGCTGAAACAAGAGGAGACCATCTGAATTGGGTCAGAATGGGAGCTTGGGATAGAGAGGGCCAGACATCCAGTAGTTCTGGGCCTCCGAAGAAGCTGACAAGGGACGATTAAGCGAGTGATTTAAACATCAAATTCGGGACGCACCTGAAATCGAAAATGGGCTTCTGATGTGTATCAACCTCTAGGCAGGATACATTTTCTTTCTTTGTGATCTCATCTTTCCACCATTGAATACGACTAGTGCCCCAGACTTGACTTGGGATATCTACAGAAAAGATACTATGACGTTTCTCGGGGGGACATATGGTGTCCCAAAACTTGGCATGCACTGCCCGCGGGAACGAATCTGCTGGTGCAAAGAAAGGTGCGCCAGCAATTGGGCCAGAGACGAAGGCATTCAGCGGGATACGTGCCGCACGGATCTCAAGATCATAGACGGTATAGGGAAAGGGGCCATGCGACCATATGTAATCGTCGAAGACAAATGACCTATTTGTAATGTATGCAAGGTATGAATGCATTACACTGCTTATTTGTGAGGCATTCACGAGGAAAAGTATTCACGACCCACTATTCTTGGAAAATGTTGTTCCAGCCATGTCCCCATATGTGACCAGGAAATGCCAGGTATTTGATACTGGCAGATTCTGTGAGACTCGGATCGTGCTGTGGAAATCGCTGCTCGAATTCACGGATATCACCGTATAGTGATGGAAATTCGTGGAAAAGTACCACGGAGGCAAGAATGAGAGGAATAGCAAGAAGAAAACTGCAACGGATGGAGGAGCGGCGATGAGAGAGCAACAAGGAGTATCCAAGTGCATCTGTAGCGACGGGCCCGTAGGCATTTGTAGGGAGGACGTTGCGGAGAGATGGCATGTATATCGATAGTTATTTCTCCTGGTGCGGTGTCGAATGGGTGGACTGCTGCGGCCTTTGTCATCATGTTGTGCGCTTGAAAAACTTGCGATAGTCGACATCTATCACTGAATGAGTTACCTGGCTGCAAGACTACCTTTGGGTCAGCACTTGAACGAGCAAGACCTATCTAGATTTTGGAAGATCTGAGTGTCTGCATCATGAACGAACACTGTACTAAATCAAATCTTTTGTTTCATTGCTTGACATTGGTAGCTACGTTACATGGTTTAGATACGGATAAATAGGTGTGTTGAATAGACTGCTCATCGTATATTCTGTTGCTCATCCTTAACTCAACACTCTTGCATGTGAATCAAGGAGGGTTTCCATTTTGCCGTGAATCAGGTGCCATAGTTCCGTATATTCCCCTCAACAACCCCACGCGCTTAATCGGTTTCCTCTTGAAAACAACCATGTCCTCCTCCAGTCTGTCTTCCACCAGCAGTAGTGACATGGTAACCCCACCCTCGACAGTGGACGAAGACGCCCCTGTCACACCTGCCACTTCAACCATGGCCCCCCCAACATCTGACCTTCCGTCATGGAAATCTGTCTACGACCTCAGTTCACCTCCAGACGTGGTTAGACCTTACGAACCAGAAGAAGCTCTTGAAGATATACCAGGTGTACGCTATGCACTAGAGACCTTCCTGTCCTCGCACATGCTTGAGTCGGAGGAATATTGCCATGAGGCAGATGAAATAAAGTGTGCCAATTTATCAATTCGAACATTTCCAGATCTGATCCACCCTCAAAACAGGGAGCGACTCTATTTTGCGACAGGATATGGACTTATACAATGCATCAAGGGGCTGATGTCATACGAAGACCCGGTTAGTATCTTCTCATTCCGCAGTCGCCATCCTGAGAACCATCATGTATTAGGACATTCTTGCAGGGATCCACCACACTAAACACGGAAATCGTATTGCTAGTCAACACCGCAAAAAACAGGCCTTCCTCGGTTCTCACCTCGCTGGCTATGTGGTCTCCCACCTCAGTTCAAGCGTCAATTATATTAGAGGGATGACTCCAGTGGAACGACATGCAGAGCTTGTCTATGCTGAGAGTCTTTTCGAGAGGGTAAGCAAGATCCCATTCTTCACAGTTCCACCCCTCATCCCACGATAGGCATTGTTGGGGATTATCTATTCTGGTGATTGGTTGGCATTTCTCAAAGAAGCGTGAGTTCTTCCAAGCCCGTGTGCGATGTCACACAGACTTAATGGTTCTGGAGACTCAATATGCGGACGATGATTGGCATCTACCGACAATTGGGTCAATTCCTCGATGTTGTCGATGCCGAAGCAGCGGCCCGAGGTGAAGGTCCTGTCGACATGTCGATCGATCCTCATTTTCGGTCTGGCGTCTACCTTGGTGTCGGGCTGTCTCATATCATTTTGAGCCTCATGCCAGGGAAACTCATGACTCTTGTGGAATTATTCGGGTATCGTGGAGATCGTAAACTTGGTTTGGAACTTTTGATGAAGGCTGGAGGATGGACATATGAGCAGGATCAGCCATTGATTAACGCGAGTATGTGATCGCCTTCTTTGACTTGATGTCTTGTCTCAATATCGTCCTTTTTCATAGGAGAAGAGGGCGTGCGACGTCCTATCTGTGACATAGCGTTGCTCATATTCCACCTCGTTTTATCAAGTTTCACTTTCGATGGCATCGACATCACAATCGCGGACAAGATACTGAAATGGAACTTGAAACGATACCCAAATGGTGCTATAATATCACGATCACGATCGTTTGTTGCTAATTCTCTGCAGGTGTTTTCTTCTTGTTTGGCGCTGGTCGTCTTGCTCTCTGTCGGTCACAACCTGACAAAGCTGTTTATTATTATACCCAAGCAATGGAATCGCAAAAGCAATACCGCAACCTTCACCATATTTCCTTCTGGGAAATCGCCATCGCTAACTTCGCACTTTGGGATATACCCTCGAGTTTGAGATGCTGGACAGATTTGGTCGCCGAAGCAACTGTATGTTCCATACTTGTCATGACGACCCTTTGATTAAAAGCCTGTATTAGTGGTCAAAAGCCATTTATACCTACGGAATGGCTGTTTGTTTGCTCGAAGTTGGCGATGAAGCACAGAAACAGGAAGCAGCAAAACTAATGGACAAGGTCCCAGGCTTACGGCAGAAAATAGCTGGGAAGTCTATTCCTCTTGAAGTATGCCAAAATCTTCACTCCCTGGACGATGACTCAAAAGCCTTTCCTAGAAATTTGTGGCCCGTAAGGCTCGTAAATTTTTGCTGCAAGGCAATCATTTGGCACTTTCTACTCTTGAGCTTGCATATATATTCCTTGGTATCGCACACGCACCTCAAGAAGTTGTCACCAGTAAAATGTTACCCGAAGTAGAAAAGGTGCTTGCCAAGCTTGAATCCTTTAAATCAAAGCCAAAGAAGTATGAGGGTGGTCATGGTTACTGGGATGATTATTGTCTTGCTCAGTTCCTAAAAGGAATTTGCATGCGCTATGTAGCGCATCCGGTCCGTTGACTTTTCTCTGCATGAGACTGATCTTGATCTAAGCATTTCGTAGGACGCAGACGCGATTGTTGATCCGCTGAAGCAAGCTGTCATACCTCAGGATCAAGCAGTGCGACAAGCGCAAGATGCCTTCCAGCTTGTCTTCCAGTATGGCCCTAAGATTGAGCTAGATCATTATATCGTATACCATGCTCGTAAGATGTTTCATGACTTTTTCTCCTTCACTTCTACTTGATGAGTCAAATGATGCCAGATTACGAACTCGGGCGGTTGCTCGCTTGTGAAGGGGACTATGATACTGCACGGCATCAGTTTGAGCTAGTGATTTCTGGGAAATATTTGGAAGTTGGATCATCGGGTAAAAAGGTGCGGAGTTGTATGTTCACTGATTCTCCTTGACTCAACGCTTGTATAAAAAGGGCAAATATAGCATGGAGGTATGTTTTCAGAAACGAACCTACTGTTTTTGGATTGACTTCTCGGTTCCCCCCACTGACAGAACGCTCTTCACATGAGATGCCATGCTGCCCTGGATGCTTTGCATCAGAAGCGCTTGTGAACGACATTTCTTCTGAATCTTATTAGTTGCCTGTGATCTATCTTGATCTATCTAAATATATCTAAATATATACTCATGTACAGTAGTGTTTCTGTTTCACTGACATCGCCTTTGAGATTGTGATTGACGGGGGTCTGAGAATATCAGTTTGATTATCTGCTGATTATCTGATTAGAAGTGATTGAGCACCCAAAATGGCACTAACAGCGGCGTTTCGCAAATATCGGAACCAATGGAGGTGATCCCCTTGGGTATAGTTCATTCTATCCACTAGCTCGGAGGTGAGAGTTTTATGGTAAAGATCTCTGAAGAAGTGGGGTGGATGAGAGCGTGCCTTTGTAGATTCTCCCAGAAGTGGGAGAATCTAGGAATGCAGTATAAGGTTGATGGAATCTCTGGAGTGCCCCGTAGATAAAACCGACTATGATATCACACACACACGTTTGAATGATGGCTCTTCAACCATGAGCTCAAGATTTGTTTATGATATTTATCTACTATGGCGCCCTTTACGCAGATCATACTCAGCATCAGTACCGGAAAATTTTGAGGAGAACTGCTTTGAAATCTCCGAGAGGGTATATACGCCGTGGTGGCAGCTTTGACGAGCTAGGAATGATCATGTGTTATTTTCTATTTCGCGATTCTGTTTTTCCTATACCGTAAGATAACCTGGATCTGTTTGTCTATCAAGGAAAGTAAAAAGATCTGAGTGATCTATGCGTGGTATCTGAGTCACCATCGATTCTTAGATTGCCTACCGTCGGTAATACATGTCCCCGAATTACTCCCGAGAAAAGATTTATTTTGACATGAGATTTATTATACTCAAAACAAAACAACGGAGCATCCTGTACACCTTTTTCTCACCCCCCTCTGATTTATCGGTTACCCGGAGATAACTCATTTTGATAGCAAGACTCCCCATCATTATTATATCCCTCTGTTCAAGTGTCCCATTTTTGTAACCATCGCATTGTTCGACTTATCAAGGAACGAAAAAAGTGGCACTCGCCCTGAGAAATCTAGTTGTCATATTCTTATAAGACTCTTCATAAAGTTATGGCTTGCAGTACCCTTGCTACAATATTTGGTAATTTTCTCGGCAGTGTCCCTGTGAGAAGGAGGTGATATATCTAATTTAGTAACAATGTCATGTTGTTTTGTTTATCAATTCTTTTCGTGATAAGGTGTATGTCAACAGGAGAGGCGTTGGTATTAACAGATAAGTTGCTCATGGATCTTGGCCTACAGAGGCACTTCCATAGTCGCCATCTGTTGAAGCGCCATCATTGATCATGGAGCTCGCTAAAATCGGATTTGTAATTTCATCTATCCTTGAGCTTACTAATCCATCTTATTATCCCGCTCATTTACTTCCCTAATACTACATGTCCGCCTGCCACAAGTGCCTTCCAAATCTTGGTTTGCCTTCCGAGGCATCTTCAAATACTAAAAGATTCCAGCGTGCTAAACCTTCCTATTTTTGCAAATAATAGACATAAAACAAATAATAATATATGCATCATTTTCCCCAATACTTGATATAAGTATCCTTGATATTTCCAAGACCCTACTAGACCTGATACTGGAGAAGAATAGGTGAAGACTAATCTAGCGCATGTATATGCGTATATCAGACTTCTACCTGGAAGTATTGGTTGGAAATTTTGGTAGCAGAAAGTACAGCAGCACGACTGTACTTAGTAGGAGATCATTTTTTAGGTCGGGGGTGATGTCAAGTGCATTGGATCTGGAGACAACTCTTTTTACGACAAAATGGATCACTTGTATAAAGTTACTGTCTAACCCATTTGGAACAAGGAGTAAAATGCCGATATCACCTTTTTGTTCAGCCGAGCCCTGCAGGAGTTTATGGAGCAGTGCATTCTAGAAAGGAGGTTATATGATGATCGATATGCGGCTGTTTTCAATTGAGAATGTGACAGCTTCTTTGTTAAGCATCTAAGTCGTTGGTGGTCTTGGGAGGTAGATCGTGGTCAGACTCCCATTGATCTCATTGGGACCTAATCCACCCCTCTCCAAGTGCTAAAACTGGGGGTCTTTTCTTCATATATCTATGATATAATGGTCCTATAGCTTCCAGCAATGTATACTAATATCTGCTCTACCAAAAGGGAATTTCCCATTCCAAATCAGAACGTCATTTTTACTGTCTATAACAGCGAGTTTGAGTCTCTCGGCAGCATCTCTGACCCTGGCGATGTCTTCGATCGAACCACTTGCTATTTCCTCCTTGGTACTCTGGTCACTCATTAGACAAAGGTGAGAGGCAGGAGGTAAAGCAGGACACACCTGAATGGCTTGACTAATGTCATTATCGACGACGGCGAGGAGTGCGGCTGTGTGACTTCGCTCTCTCCACCGAATACCGATTGTAGCACGCACAATTTCGGTGAGTAGGGGAAGACTCAACGACCCGAACCCGACACCATAGAGTTTTCTCGTACGAGATAAAAGATCATAAAGAGATTGGGTGGGCAGATAACAAGAATCTACTTGTTCGAATAATGTTGCTGATAAGAGTTCGGCTGCGTTGTCGGTCCTGCAAAGACGATCTCGTGCACAGGTTTTGTAACTTTGTGTCAGACAGCTAGGATGGGTCGCTAGTAGGTTCCGTGTGATTGCACGCAGGCTGGAAAGGGGGCACTATGATGCTGAAATCAAAAATAAGCAGGGCCTCAGACTCACTCGTCCACACTAGCATTCGCAATGAAGGTATCGAGCATGAGATTTCTGGCATGAAGACAATGAGTTTACTTGGCCATGGTCATTAATTTGCCCTTACATGTGTCCGAGAGCAGGGCCCGAAAGCGAAGGGGTTTGAAGTGCGGGCATGATGAAACACAATATGAGCGTATGAGGGAGCTGAGCACAGCGAGGGAAGTATGGTAAACCTCCCCCGTATTTATAACAGAGTTGTAACCCCTCGAAGAATCAGCCATTGATCGGAGATCTCAGATGGTGAACCGAGCCGGCTAATCCGGTTGCATTCAAATTTGCCGAAAACATGTATATAAAGGTAATCATGTATTATCGCCGGCAACTTTATGTCTTCTATCCCTCCTCCCAGCGAATTCTGTAAGATAGGTCCTGTACATGCACCTCGTATATGGACAGGTCTTTGGCAGCTCTCATCGTCTGCATGGGGCTCAGCCGACGTTGAAGACATCAAACAAAGCCTGAGGAAACTTGTCGACGGTGGCTATTATTTCTTTGGTGCCTGTCTGCCTTCTTTGGGTACTCTGGTATTTCTTAATCCGATTTATAGATATGGTGAGCACAAGCCAGAGTAAACAACCGGATCTGAATACCTCATTTTCGATGACTCTACTCAAAGGGCATGTAGCATTGACTTACCCCCCAGCACGTTGAGCTAATGGATCTGTAATAGCTGATCACTACGGTCCCGCTGAGAACATCATCGTATGTCGTTTATTTTGAAAAATCAACGCCCAAGTCACACCGTGCAAATAGGGTCAATTCTGTCATGGCCTTCCAGATCCAAGTCAAATGTTTATTGCCACTAAATGGTGTGTCTTCCACAAGTGTACTCCAACAAGGGAGATAGTACTTGAAGCCGTCAGAGGTCGGTTGAGAGCGCTACAGACCTCTCGAATTGATTTGCTTCAGGTAAGTCAACTCCAGATATACTCAACCATCTCTAGCTGAATGTGTCCGATAGTTCCACTGGCAGGATTACAACGACAAGGGTTATCTCGATGCTTTACAGCATCTACAATCTTTCCAGATGGATGGGTACATCAAGCACATCGGTCTTTGCAATTTTGACACCAAGAGAATAGACGAGATTTGTACTGTTCTTGGCCCTGGCGCTATTGTTTCTAATCAGGTTCAGGTCAGAAATTCAAGGTCCGACAATGCAAACTTGGCTACAAGGCTAATTGTTTCTGACAGTTCTCAATCATTGACACACGTCCACTCCATGGAATGGGCGACGTGTGCACGAAGCATGGACTGAAACTTCTTACTTATGGCACGTTGGTCAGTCTATCATTACATCTTGTGCTTCCGGATCATACAATTGACCACAGTGCGGAAATTTTCTAACTGATAAATGGCTCGGAAAACCCCTCCCCGATCCATATGGAGATGGAAATGCATTGACACCATCCCAGCGCAAGGCAAGTAGTCTCCGTCTGAACTCTTAGCTATTCTGAACTTAGTCCGGCCAGTATCTCGATGTCATCTTAATATCGTGGGGCACATGGGAGCTTCTTCAATCGCTGTTGAGAGTATTACGTGCCATTGGCGACAGACACGGAGGGAAGAGCATAGCCAATGTTGCAACACGCTGGGTTCTTGATCATCCTTTCGTTGGTGCTGTGCTGATTGGTATGTCCAACATGGAATAGTGGGAGAAAAATAAACTGAATTCTTATGTGATTAGGCACGCGACTCGGAGTTTCTGAGCATTTTGCTGACAATGCAGAGGTTTTTAACTTCCGATTGACCTTACAGGACCGCGCAGACATCGAAGATGCTTTGAGCCGCTCTAATGGTTACAATATGGTTTCCTCGATTGGGGATTGTGGTGCAGAATATCGGTCGTAAATTCATCTCCTTGAACAAGTACCATTGTCCCATATCCGGAAGGCTCGAGTCACACATATTTATCATACTTGGTACTCCCTTTAGTCCTTGTTTGTAGATGGGGACGAATACTTATTATTCCAACGTTCAATTACAACTAGTATGACCGAAAGCCTCGAGGAATTTGATATAATACACGATCGAGCTGTTCCCTACAATTTACTTGTGGAGTTCCCTGTATAGAATGTTGATGACAATCGCTGGATGGGCTGTAGTTTCCTTTTCAAATCTCGTAGAACAGATGTCTTTGGATGCCAATCTCGAAATGCATCTCGTAGATTCGCAATCTCCCCGGCAAAAAGATGCAAGACACGCTCATTCGCTATCACGTCACGCAGCGCCCAAGGTATCTATGTACAGTTCCAAATCAGACACATGCTCCGATTCCAATTCAAAACTTACTTCATAATCATTTTGTTCATGAGTAGCATCAAACGATTCAAGCACAGCTCTTGAATGATCCGCGAGCCCGTCATTGGCCAGAAACAAATACTTGACTGCTAGCCTGTCAAAAATGATTTGGACATCTTTAATTCAAAACCAATCCACAGAGATAGGGGATGACATACATATAGGTAGCCAGTTCCTCATAGGCGGTCGAATGTCCGACTCCATTCAACGAACCAGCTGTGGCCTCCGACAGATGCTCCAATAAACCACTATCGCTGATCCCCGAATTAAGGATGCGAATTAAGAGAACCAATAGATTGGATAAAAAATCCGAAGAACTGAAACAAACGTAGGACGATGATATTGAACAGAGTAGCCAAAAAACCTACTGATATACATCACCGTCAATGTAGAGGGCTCGTAATATCAACGGATGTGAGATGGCAGTGAACAAACCAGAATAAATCGGCACCACTTGATCATTCATCGAAGCGACATACACCATTTTCACCTGCAAATGATCCATTGGAGTTGAGTATTGATCTCAATTCGGCTTTCTGAAATAAGCATACACCATTGTCCAAGACATGGCGGAGAGCAGTGATATAAGACTTGGATGCTGCGCTCTCGGTGTTCTGCAAATGAGTTAGCCACTGAAACATATTCCGAGCAATGTCGGATACCTGGAACTCAAATAACTCGCGGGTAGCATTTGACTCGAAGTACTAGAATGGTCATTCTTGAGATTATGTGTGGGAAATAAATTAGAACGAACGTGAAGGTACGGTTGCACGAAGCTACTATTGCGCAGATACCGCAATGGTCCGAGATGTATTCCACATAGCGCTAGACAGCATATTTTCTGAGGATTACAAGTGGATGCAACTTGAACGCCAGCCTTTTCTGTCAATGATGACCGAAGATCAAATCCTGATGCGGTTTTTGCGGTGCGGATGTGCCGATCATGGATGAGGCGGTTTAGGAGGTGGGTCGACACTACGGAACCTTGCGAATGTGTAACAACAAAGATTGCATCAGCTGCCTGTAAGTCATCCATCCATTCTTCATTTGTTGTCAAACTGTGGTATAGTCTTTTTCGATGAGGTTGACACTACTGAGTCTGATGTTGCATGATGAATTAGTGTTACTTACCTGTCAACACGACGGTCAATTGTTCCTTCGCCTTCCAATGGAATTCTGGTAATCTTGTCTAAAGACACAGCATGTTCCTTCTGAAAATTCTCCAACGCTTTTACCATCATATTTACAAATTTGAAGCTTGTGCCTGTAGGCTGAGAATTTCGAGGATAGGCCGAACATATCGGACACGAAAATATCACTTACCTCTCCCAAAACCGTACGAACAACAGCACCTTGATGCCAACTAAGTCCATGCCACAGAAGACTCAAGGCCACTCACCGGGAAACCAGCCATGTATTCCAATTACGACCACACGTCTACAACCCCTCAACACATCATTAATTTTCTCTTCAGCATGATTACTAGTAGCTTCATGGTTGTCTTGCATAGGTGCTTTATCTCTTCCCATCGCTGCCATAAAACGCCAGGGGATACGCCGAGATAATGTTGACTGATTGGAGATTGAAGTCTTCGAAGGCGATGACAACGGAACTCGAACCCCGGATGGGTTCTTACTATTAGCACTAGGTTCAAGAATGTCCCAAGCATGAGGTAACTCCTTTCCGAAGTGCTGGAACCTCTCCAGCCGCTCTTTCATCGCTTGGGGAGGGACTCGTTCTTGAGTGTTTTGATCATCATCAGTACTTCCGTCGTGATTATCGACTGGACTTTCCAAAGATGTCGAAAATAGCACATCGCTGACAAATCCCATCGCTCGTCCCAACAGCCTTCCACTGGCAACACCATGGCTTCGTCTACTGAGATTATCTGGGGGATTCGGAGGAAGTATGTTGCGGGGCGGAGCATGGAAAGTGTCTTCCCAAGTCGGCAACACGATATTAGTAGATGGAAGTAACTTTTCCTTATCCTTCTTTGCCGATGACTTTGGAGAGACACTGCTTTTGTTGGATGTCGTGGCTTGCGCTGTCAGCGCTGTTGATAGAGGGATCATCGAGAGTTTAGAACCAGGATCACTTGTCTTTCCCATGGGAGTGTAAGACCTATCAATTGTGGGGGTGCCAGCGGGTGTTGTTAAACCGGACTTAACCTCATGACATGACATTGAGCGCAATTGTATCTCCTTGGCGCCAACATTATTTTTGCTCGCAATGCAGTCAACTACGATCGGTTGCTGCTTTACATTTTCAGAAGTAGTCGGTTGACTTCGAACTTGAGGTGATTGTGATGATGACAATGGATGTTTCTTGTCGCCTGGATTCGATTTCATTGGATTAGATCCATCAACAGCTTGAGTACCTGCACGCCTGGTTTTGAACTGTTCTGCATTCTCACTCTGATCCTGACTGCTCTTCCCATTCCCAGAAATTTCATCGGCACTGAGTTTATCTTTATCCACTTCATCATCAAAATCTACCTCCATCACCTCCACCCCATGTCCATCACGCTTTACATCTTTATCTGATACGGTCGATTCATCATAACCCAGTCTTTTCAAGACTAATCTCCTTGAACTGAACAATGCCTTCCAGCCCGAAACGTAAGCTTTATCGGTGATGCTCTGCACAATTGGATTCGAATCCTTCGACGACCCTACATCATTACTTGTCATATGTTGGCCTTCTACGTACCCTGATTTAAAATCTGTCTGATCTCCCTGCTCCCATGCGGCAGTGGTCTGGTCAACCTGATTTCGATCGAATGCTTCCTCTTGTTGATTGGTTTGGACTTCATGTTCTCGATTGTTCTCTGCACCTGCTGGATCAGTGCTTTTCCCACTCATTTTAAACTCCAAGTTGTCCACCAGACCCATTCCGAGTTCATCCTGATTTCGATGCTGATTATAGTCATAATTGTTGTCCTTGTTGTCCCAAGCGACACTAGAATGTGCTGCATACCACAACAAAGGACTAAACCAATTAGTCCCGCTTCTTACAGCAACTTTGGACGGGCTCTGAACCGTGCTCTTTGTCGAATCAATACTCGAGTTAAGCTGCGGGACCTCTTCTTCTTTTGACGAGTCCTCCAGTGCTTTTTTCGAATTGGGTTCCTGCGTCGGTGATATCATGTTTTTAACCTCGGTAGTGTTATGAACACCATCGTTACAGCCGGGGCTTGAGGACTTTGTGATCTCGGCCCTGGTAATGCTCGTATGGCTCTGCTCTGCGCTAATGTTACTCAGAGATGCCAAATTGGTATTAGCAGTGACTGTTGTGGGTGAAATATCACGATTTACGTCATGACGGGTGCTTCCGATGGTCTCCACGTCAGCAGCTACAGTTCCGAAACTAGATGTGGGTGGAGAAAGCAAATTCTGGTTCATCATCGCTCCTCCTGGTATATTTCTCGATTCATCACTATATGAGTCAGATTGGCCGAGTCCCGACAAGTTTAAGGGGGGGAGGGTTGACTCATGAGTACACTTCTTCTCAGCAATAGCCAACGTAAGATCGTTAGAATTAGAAGATGTGCTAGACCATGCACTTAGATATGACCATATTCTTGTTGCTGTGCTTGGATTTGAGGATTGGATGGTGGAGTTGACGGGAATTAACTCTTCTGTGTGATCTGTCGATGATCCCGCCGAGACTATGAGATCCGTTCCGAATCCATCAGGAGTGGGCGACGCCTCGGCTTCTGCTAATATGAATAGTGGATTAGACATAGCAGTCTGTAACGAATCTTGCGCGGCAACTTCAGAGATTTTCTGCGGCTCTACTGTGAGCGGCAGGGGCAATGTTGACGAAGCTGATATGAGAATGGAAAGTGAGAGGGTTCGAGATTGTGGAGTGGACGAAGTCGGACCCACCAGCTAATCTATTCAATGGCTTATGAATATCCTGACTGGCGGTAGATCGGTCATTCATCTGTGTTCCTACGTTTTCCTGTTTGACCGAGCGTCTAAAAAAGGTGAAACGATCCGATGACATGTGAAGTGTATTAATGTTGCTGCTCTCATCGCGTAAGGTAGTGACTGCTGAAGAGGACAATGATGGTAGCGTGTGTGTTAGGTCGACTACGGGTACGTATTCGTCTACAGAGGATGCAATTGGTTCTTGAGTCATTTGAAGTGGTAGATCATTATAGTCTGCCTTAAATGTCGTGGGTAAAGACTGAGGTGGAGATGAGGTGAAGGTAAGTGGTTGGGTGATATCGTTGGCAAATGGACTCGACAGATCGGTACTACTTTGAGTGCGGGCCATGGAATGAGGTGGTGGCATCAAGGAAGAGTGACTATTGTGGGAATGAGTGCAATCATGAACGAAAGTTGATGTGTCATTACTACGCGGAAGCTTGATGACTGTGTCCGGCTGCGGGCCAGAGGCGAAACTCATCTTTTGCGAAATCTTGTCGCCTGTTATTCGTCTGAGACTTTGGAACCAAGGTTTCCTAGTTGGTGAAGGTGTAGTGGAAGTAAAGGAAGGAAGATATGTACTACTCAAGTCGACTGGATTGTTCGAAGTAATCTCCGCAGGGCTTTCTGTCGACTCTGCCACGTCGACAGCAATATTGTCTGGGTTAAGCCGCATTTTACTTTGGGCTGTGAGCTCATGGAAAGAAGCAACATACTCGAAGGTCCCCCCTCATATTGCAGTACTATCGGCGCGGAACCCGGCTCCTGGTATGATCGCTGCTGCAAGTCCAAGTTCGATAGAGATTGCCTGCAGATAAGTCTCTGTGACAGGACAGAAGTGTCATCACCGGACTGAGTGGAGGATGTATCAAGTTGAGTTGATGCGATAAGTTGAGATGCGGATGCAAGAGGAGCTCCCTGTTCTGGCTCTGCGAAAACAAGCGTTACAGAGGCTGGAGCTAGATTCTTATGTTTTTCACGCCATGAGGGTTGAGGAAAAGGATTTGCAGAGCGGGGGGAACGATGATTAGATGACATCTATAATGTGCAGCCTCGCCAACAGCAAGACACTAATCTGGTCCTCTCGGGCACGGGA
>Ga0153948_1000274_pt1 | contig 27934 bp, 21 predicted proteins | sample TSNJ032MetaG_FD_104696 | JGI IMG/M metagenome (GOLD analysis project Ga0153948, IMG submission 104696) | Attine ant fungus gardens microbial communities from New Jersey, USA - TSNJ032 MetaG | ecosystem: Host-associated > Fungi > Mycelium > Unclassified | place: USA: New Jersey, Wharton State... | reverse complement strand
CGCGGATCTCATCATGGCCTGACTGTAACAACAGTCCACTTGCGAGAGGCCGGATACATTTATGCAGACTGGAACCGTCAGGACCATCAAACCCCTTGCACGGACGAGGCGGACCATACATTTATGAGTTCAAAATATTCCATAAAATATGCATATGAACTGCATCTTTAGGTAGTATCTCTGTTTGACACCCAAGTTGCCCTCTTGGTTCTGTGCTTAAATTCCGTTATTGCAGATATTGTTTATATAATTGGGGATATCGGGCATGGGCGACGGCGCGGAAAGCATATTTTCTTCCAAGCCATTGAACGGCATGGCGGCGGCCAGTCCAATTGTCTTTTCGGACACTCTGGGGCTGTTTCAGCGCGCTGTCGGTACATGCCTCGATACAGTTGTCGTCTTTGCAAGCCCCTGGGGGCTGGAAGAGCTTTGCACTACGCGAAAATTCTTCCGCATCATTGCGGACAGGCTGTCGAGCCGTGGGATTGCGTCGCTTCGCTTTGACTGGCCGGGCACCGGCGACGCGCGCGATGACATTGACTTTTCTTCCGGTCTGGAACTCTGGCGCAAGACGCTGATCGATGCGGCAGACAAGGCGCGGCTTTTGTCAGGCGCAAGCCGCGTGGTGATCATCGGGCAGAGTCTTGGAGCGGCAGTCGCCGCCGAAGCCGGGCCGCGTATTGAAGGTCTGGACGCACTTGCGTTGCTGTCTCCGGTGATTTCCGGTCGGTTTTACACCCGCGAACTGGCCGTGTGGTCGAGCATGGTCGATGCCGATCTGGGCCTTCCCGATGCGCAGCGGATCAAAGGGGCGGTGTCCATCGCGTCCCTGACGATGACGCCGGAAATCGCAACTGAAGTGAAGCAGATCAATCTTCTGTCGCTGCCTGAAAAGCCTGCGGACAAGTGCCTTCTGCTCGCAAGGGTCGACCGTCCCAATGACGCGAAACTGGCGGCACATCTCGAAAAGCTGGGTACGGATGTTACGGTGGAAGCTTTCACCGATTACGACAAGCTGATTTCCAACCCGGTCATTTCACGATTGCCGTTGAATGTTGCGGATCGGCTGGTCGATTGGGCGGTGGCGCTTGCCGGTTCCGGACCCGCCCGGAACAGTGCCGATGAAACTGGTCTCGGCGGGCAGATCGCGGGCGACGGCTTCGTCGAAACGCCGGTCGCATTCGGTTCACATAGCCGTTTGTCGGGTGTGCTCTGCGAACCCTCAGGTGAAAGAAAGGGACAGACGGTCCTGTTCCTGTCGTCCTCTTATGATCGGCGCGTCGGGTGGGGGCGGACCACCGTGGATATGGCGCGCAAGCTTGCGCGAGACGGCGTGCCGTCGCTTCGCTTCGATATTGCCAATGCTGGCGACAGCCCGCCCAATCCGGGCATGCCGGAACAGGTGCTCTATACCCATGCGCCGGAGGCCGATGTGGCTGACGCGCTCGATTATCTGGACGGAATTGGGCTTGGGCGTCCGGTGTTGGCCGGGCGTTGCAGTGGGGCTTTCCTTGGGCTGCACTGTGCGGTGCTGGATGAGCGGGTATCGGGCGCGGTGCTGGTCAATCCGGTGACATTCTATTGGTCGCCGGAGCTTTCGGTTGACGATGTCGTGCGGGAGGGCAATCGGACGCTGGAAGATTATGGCAGCCGCGCCATGCGTCTCGATACGTTCAAGCGTCTGTTTCGCGGGGAACTCGATATTCGCGCCATCCTGCGCAATCTTGTGCGGGGTGTCAGTGGGCGAGTGCTTGGGCTGGCGCGCAAGCTCTTGCGCAGTCGCACGGTTGAAGGCCGGGCGATCTATTCCGCTTTCGATGAATTGAAGCTGCGGCAGGTGCCGTTGACGCTGGTCTATGCCGAAAAAGACACCGGCCGCGAGCATTTCAATTATTATTTCGATCAGGCGGGCGACAAGGTGCAGGGCTTCGATAATGTGAGTGTCGCGGTCATTCCCGACGCCGATCACAATCTGACGCCGGAACATGCGCGCACGGTCTATATTGATGCGATCCGCGCGCTGGCGCTGAAAACTCGTTAGAACCAGACGGTTCGCGCCGATCCGGCCATGCGAATTTCGCCGGACGGTTTGCCGTCGAAACCATGGCGGGGAAGAAGCGCGACACGCTTTGTCTCGCCGGGGGCGAGATGGAACCAGTTTTCAGCTGCTCTCCAGCCTCCCGCGTCGATGCTGACCGATTGTGCCAGCACGGATGTGCTCAGATCGAGAAACCAGTTGCCGCTGTCTTCCACGACGCTGCATTCAATCGCGGCATCGTGGAAAGCTTTGGTGCGTCCCTGCGGAAAATGAAAAGCTTCCGCGATGGTGTTTTCGCCACGTTTCAACCGGGCAACCGTCACGTCATGGGCCGGAGGGCCGAAGCGATAGGCATAAGTCGTGTCGAAAAATGCTCCAAACAATTCGGTAGCAGTTATTGTAACGCCCGAGCGTGCTGAGAGCGAAAGATCGCGGCGACCGCTCACGACGGCTTGCGCACCGGCGCGCAGGCAGGCGAGCTCCAGTGTCAGATCGGCGTCATGGGGTCGTTCGTTCAGGACGTGAACGGCAAGCCCGTTGACGCCTTCGTCGGTCAAGGCAACTTGCACCGGGCGAAAGGCGCGTCTCAACCCATGCCATGAGGCCTTGGGTTCCAAGGTCGCATCGACCACGCCCCAGCCCGCACCCGGCAACACATCCTGAAACGTCCAGACCAGAGCGCCGAAGCAGGTGCTTGTCGGACGCCTCCATTCGGCGAAGGTCGCCTCCATCACTTCCGCCGTGACGGCGCGGGAAAGATGGAGATACTGCTCCATATCCTCCCGCCGCAAGCGAGCCGGATCGTAGCCATAGAGCATTTCCAGATAGGCATCGCGCACGTCTTCGAAATCCCACGAGACGCCGCGATCCCGCGGAACGCGGGCTTTCCAGCGCGGATCATGGACTGCGGGCACGTCGAGATGCGCCTTGAGCGTGCGTGCTTCGGGAACATTGGAGAAGGCTAGACTTTCGGTCGCAAAGCGCACTTCGGCGCGGCGCGCGTCGTCCAGTGGCCTGCAATAGGCGCTCACGCCATAATAATGGCTGACGCCTTCATTGCTGATGAAGGGCAGTGCCCCATCGCAGGGCGAATTCGGCACATAAGGAATGTCTGGGCAGAATTCGCGCACGATGGCAGGCAGAATTTCTTCGGTCAGCGCGCCTTTCCAGATCGTTTCGGGCAGGCCCATCATGGCGCCCTGCTGGTAAATTTCGCTTCCGCCGCACAATACTGTCAGTGACGGCGCATGGCGAATGGCGCAAAGAAGCTGTCGTGCTTCATCCCGTACCTTGGCGACGAAGCCCTCGTCTTTCACCGGGTAATCGAAATTGGCGAACATGAAGTCCTGCCAGACCATGATGCCGAGTTCGTCACAAAGGGCATAAAAGTCAGGCGTTTCATAAGCGGTGATGCCGCTGATGCGCAGCATGTTCATGCCCGCATCCTGCGCGAGTTGCAGCCAGGGTTGATAGTCGTTGCGTGCGCCCGGCAGTCGGACAATGTCGGCAGAACTCCAGACCGCGCCGCGACAAAAGACTTTCTCGCCGTTGATCATCAGCGCGAAGGATTTTCCGTCCGATCCGCGATTCACGCCGATGTGGCGAAAGCCGGTGCGCCCGAGCGGTTGTTTGCGGTCGTCGATGGACAATTCCACATCATGGAGTGTCGGGTTGCCATGAGTATGCGGCCACCACGGTTCCACGGCGGGGATGGTCAGTTTTGCCTGCCAGCGACCATCCGCTTGTCTGTCACAGACGGTCCGTGATCCAGCGCAATACAGAGTCAGATTTTCAGCCTTGCCCTCATAGGTAAAGCTGACGGCAAGTTCTCCATCACCATTTTCATGAAGCGTGGATTGGAAGGCAATGTCGGTAACAGCTTCTGCATCGGCTCTGCTGATCGTCACCGGACGCCAGGGGCCAACGGCATGAACTTCCGGGCACCAGCCCGGCATATGACCAAGCGCTGTCGTGCGGATGAGGCGTAAGCCCTGCGTATTCATCAACTGCGTGCGCCAACGTGCACGCGGGCCCTTTTGCTCCAGCCGGGGACCGAGAGCACGGAAACAGAGCGCCAGCTCATCCGCGCCCGTCAGCGTGACCGGCAAGTCGTGGGCGAGGAACATGCTGTCGCTCTTGTGAACCAAAGCGCCGTTCAGATAGACTTCGCAAATCGTGGCAAGACCCGCAAAATGCAGCATTGCCTCACCGGGCGGCTCGGAGAGGTCGAGAAAATACCACGCATCCTGATTGTTCAGCGGCGTCGGAGCAGTGCGGCTGAAATGGCCTGCTTTTTCAAGCGCTTCCGCCACTGTGCCCGGAACCGGCGCATCGAGATATGCCCCATCGCGCAAGACATCGCCCGGCGTTGCGGCGGCGTTGGCTGCTGTCAGGAAAAGCCGCCAGCCCTCAGTGAGCGGGCGGCTTGTGGCAGTTTGTTCAGGCAGCATCGCGACCAAGTTCTGTTTCAAGCGCTCCTGTCATGCGATCCCACGCATCGGCGGCAGGCACCAATGCGCTTGCCAGCGTATCGAACTTCTTGCGCATCACTGCGCGGGCAAGCTGGAACTGCACGGCCTTGGCGGTTTCGGCAATCTGGATTGCGTCGGCGGCAGCGGAGGTAAAGCGCTTGCCTTCGCCCAGCCATTGCAGATGGCTTGCGGCCAGTTCGAAATTCGCGCCAAGCTGGCGCAGCGTGTTGAACGCATATTTGTGAAAGAAGCCGAAGGGACGTTCGGCGATGGCTTCCACCTGTGCCGGAAACACTGCGGCGAAAGCGCGGATTGGATTGTCCTTGGGTCTGCGTGCGAAGTGGCGCGGCAACAGAATTTCCGCCACGCGCTGCTGATGCGCTTCACTGGGCACGTCCTTCGGGAATTTCGCAAATTCCGTATAGGGCAGGAAGGGCAAATCCTCTTCCGTCAGATGACGCTGGAAAACGCCGTCAAAATCCTCGCCCTCCAGATGGTAGAAGCCGCCATTATGGAAATAATCGAGCGAGCGGTTCTCTACATCCATGCGGTTGATCGCGATGGTGGTTTTGCCATGTTCGGTGCGATAGCTCACGCCATGCGTATCAGGCATGAAATAGCTGTCCATCTCCACCATGCACAGCCGCCCGCGCGAGATCTGTTCCGCGATATGGCCTTCTACATTGTCGAAAATCGCAAGTTCCGTCGCCCGCACGCCATAGAGCGCTTCGAGGTCTTCCAGCGGCACCTTGAAGAAGGTGAACTGGTCGCCCTCGAAATCCTGCGTCAGCGTAAAGCCCAGCATGGCTTCGGGGGCGACCTGAAGCGATGACAGCACCTCAATCCAGAGATCGACATAGCAATTGGTTTCAGGCCAGATGCGTGTCTGCGCATGCAGCGCATGCGGCGCGTAGGTTTCTGGCGAGATATGCGGAAAGACTGCCTGCATGTCGCGCTTTAACCCCACAATTCGTTGCGTACGCTCTCCGGCCAGGCTTTGACGTCGAGGCCGTGATGATGGAACAGCGCCAATGCGATGCGCTCCAGTCCGAAGCCAACGCAAGCCGTGTGTGCAACTTCGCCGTCATGCTGCGACAAGCCCCATTTCACGCCGAACTGGTCCTGATGATAGTTGAAGCTCATGCAGGCGGTTGGCTTTTCGACGCTGGTGATCGGGATCAGCAGTTCGAATTTCAGGTTCTGGTCACGCTGGTTATTGACCAGCATGCGTCCTGCGCGTCCGAAGAAAGGATCGTTCGCCACGTCGATTTCGACTGGCAGGCCGACCTTCTTCATCATGTCCGTGCCGCGCTCGATCCAGAGCTGGCGGAATTCCATCACATCGGCTTCCGTGCCCATGCGCACATATTCGCGCATGCGGAACAGCTGCTGGCGGGCAGGGTCGACCGATGGTTCATGACGGAAGCAATAGGATTGCAGGTCATAGAGGCCACCGCCCTGCGGCAGCGGACCGCGCTTGGCAATCGTCGGATAGAGCGGGTAGCAGGCGGCCGGCGTCAGGACGATGTCTGTCGCCTTCTGCTCCAGCGTCCAGTCTTCGCCAGCATCCATGCATTTGATGAGGTTGATATGGTCCAGCTCGCAACCGCAGAAGCTGTGCACCGTGCCAGCCAGCTGCGGGAAGCTCTTCATATAGCCGCTTTTTTCAAAGTAAGCGCGATTGAGGCCAGGCGGGAAGCGGATCGCTTCTGCGCCATCAGCGCCGCCGGTGCGGTCAACAAGGCGCTCGAAGGCGACGATGACATCTTCAAACTGGCCGGAGCGTCCGTAAAGGCCGTCCACGCCGGTTTCAATCAGCAGTCCGGCATCGAAAAGCCGGTTGAGAAAAGATCTTTGCGCGTCCATGGCGTTATCCCAAGAGGCTGGTGTTCTGTTTGTGAATGAGCAGCATGGTGGCGGTGTTGCCGAGGATGCGCTCGTTGGAAATCATGAGCTGGGCCGAATGCGCATCGCGCAAATGACGGCCAAGGCTGTAGGGCGTGCCGTTCTTGTAGCCCATGATGCCGCACACCAGCATGGCGTGGTTGATGACCTGCAAGATCGTCTGCGAGGCAGCCACTTTCAGATTGTTCATCGCAATGGCAAAGCCCATGGAAGCAAGCTTGTCCGAGTCGTGCTTCGCGTCCTTATAGGTCTTGAGGCAGGCGACGATTTCCGATTTCAACATTTGCAGCATGTTGGAGGCTTCGGCGACGCGCAAAGCGCCCGGTTGTGGTGCGCCCGGATTGCGCCGCGCTGCGGCACGCACGAAAGCCTGCGCGCGGTTCACCGCATCGACGGCGATGCCGTACCAAAGCGAACTCCACAATGTATGCGACTGGGCCAGCATGGATTGCGCGGCAATCTCCGCAAACGGATGCGGCAGGATTTGTACCTTGTCCGCTTCACCCCGGAACATAAAGCCTTCCGAACAGGTGCCACGCATGCCGAGCGTGTCCCATTCATTGGTCTTTTCCAGCGTGTACTGGTCTTTCCGGAAAACGGTCATGACCTGATCGGATGAGGCCGCACCTTCATGCGAACGCGACGTGATCAGGATGGCATCAGCATAGACGCCATAGGAAATAACCGTAGCGTTCTTTTCCAGACGGCAGGTGTCGCCGTCGATTTCGATCGCGCAGATGGAATTGCGCAGATCGCCGCCAATGCCGCCTTCTGTCGTCGCCGAGGCCAGCAGCAACTGTTCGTCCGCGACGTCACGCATGAAGTTGCGATGCCATTCGACCGATTGCCCGTGCTCCACCAGGCTGGAAAGCTTGATGTGATGCATGGCGAAGATCATTGCGCTTGCGGCACAGGATTGTCCCAAAATGCAGCACAGTTCTGCAATCTGGTCGATCTCCGCGCTTTCACCGCCCAGATCGCGCGACACCTGAATGCCGAGCAGGCGCTCGGTCTTCATCGCATCGATGGCTTCCTGTGGAAAGCGTCCTTCCTTATCGACGCTATCGGCAAATTTTCCGGCGATGGCTGCTACGCGACCGGCACGCTCGGAAAGACTATTCCCCCCGCCTGCATTCATTACGCGGCCTCATTATCCTTGAGGATACTGGTGATCGTCTGTTCAATCGCGCTGATGCTCGCAAAGGATTTGCGATTGAGAAACTGGTCTGGAAATTCGATGTCGAACTTGTCTTCAAGGCCAAGCATCAATTGCACCGACGCGAAGGATGACAGGCCAGCCGTATAAAGATCTGCATCGTCAGCGATGTCGGTTACGGCTATGGGCAAGCCGCCAACTTTGGTCAGAAGTTCCCGAATGGATTCATTCATGATTCATTTCCCCGCGTTTGGTGCACAGATCGACGGAAGCGTCTAATTCCGGCGCACCATTTGCTTATGATAGCTCTTGAAGGTCTACAACCCCTGCTTGAGGTGATATTAGTATCAGGAAGCCTTTATATTATGTTGACAGGATGGGGCGGTTATCGGTCAAATGTGCAAAGCGTCGCATATAGTTAAATATTGATGATGGCTGTGGCCGCCGTTGATCTGCAAGGAAAAACCAAAGTTGGGAGAAAGTTGCGCAGCGTTTCTTTTCTGAATATTAAAATTTTTCAATAGTAATATTTATATTCCTTTATTGAGAAAATAATATTATTTGGTAAATATAAGAAAAATACAAAATAGAATGGCCATGAAGTCTTGAAATGATCGATATCATATACGTTATTACGCCGATATTCGCGCTTATGGCATTTGGTTTTCTTGCGGTGAAGGTGGGTTTGTTTCCGGCCGCGGGTGTAGGCAGTCTCATCTCCTTCGTGAATAATTTTGCAACGCCCTGTTTGCTTTTTTACTCGATTACGACGAGCGACTTTCGTTCCGCCTTCGATCTCAAGATCATCGGGCCGTTTTATGTGGCGGCTATCATCTGCTTTGTGCTGGGCATTACGATTGCCCGCAAAGTCTATGCGAACCGTCCGGGTGAAAGCGTGTCCGTTGGCTTCACCGGCACATTCACCAATACCGTGCTGATCGGCTTGCCGATCATGACGCGCGCCTATGGCGATCAGGCGCTGCCGGTCACTTTGTCGATCATCGGCCTGCATGGGGCCATCCTGCTGACTGTCGGCATGATGACGATGGAGCTCGTGCGTCGTGACGGTGAGGTTTTGAGCAAGACAATTGTTGTCGCGCTGCGCCGTATTGGTTCCAACCCGCTCATATGGGGTATTGCCACCGGCATTATAGGCTCCAGCCTCGGCCTCCAGCTGATAGAGCCTGCGGATGCATTTTTCTCGATGATGGCGCAGTCGGTTGTACCGGTTTCGCTGTTCGGCATCGGTGGTGCGCTCACCCAATTCAAGCTGTCGGAAAACTGGAAACAGGCCCTCGTTGCATCGATTATCAAGCTGATGGTGCACCCGGCGCTGGCCTATATCCTGATGGTCTGGGTGCTGAAGGTGCCGGTGGAAACTGCGCGTTATGGCGTGCTGCTCGCCGCTATGCCTGCCGGGGTGAATGTCTATATATTCGCGACCTATTACAACCGCGCCTCCGGTGTGGCGGCCAATGCCATCCTCATCGGGACGCTGCTGTCGGCGGTCACCATGTCGTTCTGGCTCTATGTTCTCGGCAGTTAGGTGTGGGACCGTTTGGTCCCGCACGCGTCAGACTGCGCGCCTGCGTTTCACGGTGATTTCGTAGCGTTCCCATCCGACAAGCACAAAGCTGGAAGCGACGATTAGCAAGGCGCCGACGAACACGTTTGTCGCCGGAATTTCCGCCCAGATCGCGTAGCCGTATACAAAGGCCCAGATGAGGCCGGTATACTCCACAGGCGCAAGCGCGGAGGCGGGCGCGTGGCGAAACCCTTCATAAAGAAGATATTGGCCGAGCGTGGCGATCAGGCCGAGACCAAACATGAGCGCCCAACCCATGGCATCGGGCCACTGCCAGATCCACGGAAATGAGACTGCACAGGCGATGCCGAAAATCAGGCTCGTGGCGAACATCTGGGTCAGCGTTGTTTCACTGCGGCTGACAAGCCGGATCAGGATCGTGCTCCATGCCCAGCAAAAGCCGGCCACAACGCACATGATGGCGGGTATCAGGTTTGGCGAATGACCCGGATTGGCCGCGATGAGAACACCGACGAAGCCGCCGAAACAGGCGATCCAGCGACCGGTTCCAATCCGTTCCTTCAAAACGAGAATGGACAGGAACATGACCATGATTGGTGCGGAGAAATAAAGTGTAGTTAGCTCGGCAAGGCCAAGAAACTTGGCTGCATTATAGAACAGCAGCCATGCAAGCAGCATCAGCCCGGCGCGCAGAACAAGCGTCCCGCGATAGGGGCTGTGCATGATCGACGGGTGACGATACTGGCGCACCAGAATGCCGGTAATCACCACGATGACCAGACTGCGCATGAAGAGGATTTGCGGCACAGCATAACTCGCGACCAGCCACTTTACTAATGCATCCTGCAAGGCAAAACAGGCATAGCCAGCCGATGCCAGCGCAATTCCGACCAGCGGCTTCGTTTCCTGCATGCCCGTTGACATAATGACCCGCCAAACCCGTTATTATTCAACGAGCTGTTACTCCTGGCGCGGAGCAATGTCATGTCAAAAATAATGATCGATTGATCAGGGTTTCTGACAGGATGTGCATGCTGTTTTTTCCACTCATGCGTGCGGTTATATTCAGACTTCCATGTAATGTTGAAAATTGTTTTCCGAAGACAATGTAAAATACGACATGTGCCGTATTTTGTTAAATGTTTCTGTATGTCTATTCGATGACCTCTTGTCGCAAATACATTTTAGTGACAAAGAAAATAAGAATTTCGGGGCAAGGGGGATATCGTGCGGTCGGGGACACTGGCGGGGGCGCTTGGCGCGTCGGGATGGCGTTATTTTTGCACGGCATTGCTGGGGCTTTACGCAATAATGATCTGTTCGATATCGGCGCATTCTGCCCCGATTATCTCCTCGAACTCTTTCGGTGGTCCGAAAAATACAGCAGTGACGGGCACGCTGACAGCCACGGGAAGCGGAGGCGTGCTTACGTTCAGCCTCGTTACTGCTCCTGTGCATGGAACTGTTGTGCTTAATGCCGATGGAAGTTTTACATATAGGCCTAATGCCGAATACACGGGCGGTGATTCATTCAAATACCTGGTGGAAGAAACCGGCGGAACGACCGGAGGATCTTCACAAGGTACTGCTTATTTCACAATATCTGATGTGTCTCCGCAGGTAACTGCCGTGAGTGTTCCTGCAAGTGGCTATTATGGAGAAGGATCTAAACTGAATTTCTCCGTAGCATTTGATCAAAATGTTTTTGTTACGGGCACGCCATCTTTGTCACTTACTATTGGTTCGACTGGTCGATCCGCCGGATATGCAAGTGGCAGTGGCACATCGGTCCTTAGTTTCACCTATTCAGTTCAGTCCGGTGATATGGATATGGACGGAATTACACTTGGTTCATCGATCGCAATGAACGGCGGGACGATCCTCAGCGACACAAGTCAATCGGCCATGCCATCGCTCAATAGTGTCGGGTCTATGGTCGGCGTGCTCGTGAATACGTCGAAGCCTACAGCCGTAATCACGACCTCATCGCTACCATCCGATACGGTTCAACGCTTCACTGTGACGTTTTCCGAAGCTGTCACGGGGTTATCCTTAAATGATTTTGCTTTTATAATGACCGGCAATGTCGCAGTAACGCCTGTTCCAATACAAACGCAAAGCGGTATAATTTATACGCTTGACGTTGGTGTAACCGGCAACGGCACGCTCGGCGTGCAGTTGCTATCGGGAGGTGTCGAAAGTAAGTACGGAAATCCAAACACTCATTCCAACACAATGACTGTGCCTATACTGCAATTGTCAAATGCAGATTTGCAGAACCTCACTCCCAGCGCAGGTACCTTAACGCCTGCCTTTGCTCCCAGCACGACCTCATACACACTGAATGTAGCAAACGACGTCGAGGATATTACGTTCAGGCCCTCGCTTGCAGATGTAAACGCAACGATTGTCGTCAACGGGGCAACAATACCCAATGGAACGGCCACCCCTGCAATTAATCTGGCGGTTGGAAGCAATACGGTTACCACCACAGTAACCGCGCAGGATGGCACCACCAAGAAAACCTACACTGTCAATGTCATACGCGCGCAGTCGGGCAATGCCGATCTTGTGGGGCTGGCTCCGAGCGTCGGAACTCTGGACCCTGCATTTTCGCCGAGCACGGCCACGTATTCGTTGACGGTCCCCACAAATACGTCGTCGCTCCAATTGACACCCACATCAGCAGACCCGACGGCCACCATTACGGTTGATGGAGCAACCGTATTATCTGGTAGTTCTAGCAATGCGCTCCAACTAGGTGCTGGTACCACGACCCTGACAGTTATCATCACGGCGCAAAATGGAACGACACGCAGCTATACGGTAAACGTTACGAAAGCTGCATCAGCGGATGCAACGCTTGCAAGCCTTGTTCCCAGCGTCGGAACACTGGATCCGGCATTTGACAAAGAGACGCTCAGCTATTCTCTCAATGTTGAAAACACGGTCGAGAGCATATCCTTCGCCCCAACGGTTTCAGAACCCTCAGCGCGGGTCAGTGTTGCTGGTAGCGGTGTTGCGTCTGGAAGTTCCAGTGCACCCGTCGGACTGGGTGTTGGTTCGAACACGATTTCGATTGTTGTGACTGCGCCAAGTGGGGCCAATCGCAGCTATACGGTTGTCGTCAGCCGTGCGGCCATGGTTTTTCCGGACCCGTCGCTCGATCCGGAAGTGATCGGCTTGTTGAATGCGCAGACAAGTGCCGCACGACGCTTTGTGCAGGTTCAAACACGGAATTTTCAAAACCGGCTTGAGCAGTTGCATGATGAAGGCGACAGACGACGGTCCAGCCTCGGCGTGCGGCTTGGTGGTTCATCGTCTACGCAGCAACCGGAAGACCCGGCCAATCCCTCTTCGTCAGCATCGTCGGCAGGGATTTCACCCCTCGGCTATGCCCCCGAGAAGCGCGATAGCTTTCCGGGCAAGGCGATCGGCTTGAAAGAGCCGGAGCAGCCTGCGCCGACTATCGATCCAGACCTTGGACCGGTCGCCTTGTGGAGCAGCGGCTTTGTCAATTTCGGCCAGCGCGATAGTGGAAAGCTCGATCTGGACTATACGCTTGTCGGCGTGAGTGGCGGCATCGATTACCGGTTCTCGGAACGCTTCGTGGCGGGCTTCGGTGTCGGTTATGGGCGGGATCGCACAGATATTGGCGACAACGGCACAGAAAGCCGCGCCAATGCATATAGCGCCGCAGTCTATGGTAGCTTCAAGCCGATCGACAATTTCTTTATCGACGCGCTTGTCGGTGGCAGCATTCTGGATTTTGACTCAACGCGCTTCATCACGGCTGACGCAAGTTTGACGGATGGCCAACGTGATGGCCATCAACTGTTCGGGTCCGTCACGGCTGCATACGAGTTTCGTCAAGAAGCATGGCTGGTTTCGCCCTATGGCCGGATGGAAATGTCACGCTCCTGGCTTGATGGCTATTCTGAAGGCGGCGATAGTATCTATCGTCTGACCTATGGCGATCAGACAGTGGACACCGTCACGGGTGTGGTTGGTTTGCGCGCAAATTACTCCATCGACTACACGTGGGGGCGTTTGACACCGGGTGTCCGGGCTGAATATGCGCATGATTTTCAGGGGGCAAGCCGGGCCGCAATGGGGTACAGCGCGCTTGGCGGGCTTCCCTATGCACTGGATGTTGAAGGCGAGAGCAGCGACAGCGGCAATGTGGGCCTGTCGCTCGATTTCAGCTTCGATAATGCCTGGGCAACCGGCATCGAATATCGAACCGGCTTCGGCGGTTCTGGTGCGAGAGACCATGCAATTGCACTGCGGGTCGGTGCGAAGTTTTAATCAAAAGGCGGCCGAAAGGCCGCCTTTTTATTATTATCCGGTCCAGTTTTCCGTTCGACGGAACAAAATCGGCGCAACACTATTTATAAGGTGAGCAATTATTAGCCGGATGCACTATGGACCGTTATGGTGGGGTTCCTAATCGAAATCTGCCTTTGAATGCAGCACACACCAGATTGCCCACTCTGGCCGCGATGGCTGGCGTCATTGCTGTGTTCTATTTTGCCAAAGATGTTTTCCTGCCGCTGGCAATTGCGATCCTGCTGACCTTCATGCTTGCGCCAATTGTGGCCTTCCTGCGGAGGTTACGGCTGCCGAGGCTGGTGGCACTCATCACCAGCGTTGCTGGCGGCTTTCTGATCATTGCAGTTTTCAGCGCAATTCTGGCCTTTCAGGTAACGGAAGTCGGGCAGAATATAGCGACTTACCAGTACAATATTATCGAAAAGATACGGAACCTGAAGAAGGCAGGCACGGAAGGCGGGATTATTGACCGTCTGAACCGGTTTGCCGAAAGGGTGGGGGCCGAAATCAATAGTCCGGAAGATAAGCCGAACGTTCCGGGCATTAATCCGGAGCCGGAAAGAAAACCGGTTCTGGTCGAGGTATTCTCGCGTCGAAGCCCCATTGAAACACTGGAAAGCATCATAGGGCCGCTGGTCAGCCCACTGGCGACAACCGGGCTCGTCATTGTGGTCGTTGTGTTTATGCTGCTTGAAAGGGAGGAGCTGCGCGACAGGTTTATCCGGCTTGTTGGTTATGGCGACCTGCACCGAACGACCGAAGCCCTTCAGGAGGCTGGTAGTCGTGTGGGCCAATATCTGCTGACCCAACTTATGGTCAACATCGCCTATGGTGTTCCATTGGGTATCGGCTTGTGGTTGCTTGGTATACCCAATGCGCTGTTGTGGGGCATGCTCGCCATAGTCTTGCGGTTTGTCCCCTATATCGGACCAGTGATAGCTGCGGTCATGCCAATATTCCTGGCCTTTGCGGTTTCCCCCGCCTGGACATTGCTTATCTGTACGATTGCGCTTTTCATTGTCGTGGAACTCATCAGCAACAATGTGATCGAACCCTGGCTTTATAGTTCCAGAACAGGACTGTCTCCACTTGCAATCATTGTATCCGCAATTTTCTGGGCGTGGTTGTGGGGGCCTGTAGGACTAGTGCTTTCCACCCCATTGACGGTTTGTCTTGTTGTTTTGGGTCGGCACGTGCCGCAGTTTGAGTTCTTTGAGATATTGTTCGGAGACGAACCGGTTCTCGATCCCGAGGAGAGGCTCTATCAACGCCTGCTTGCCGGAGACCCTATCGAAGCGACAGACAACGCGGAAGAGATACTCGAAGAGAAGTTTCTGGTTGAGTATTATGGCACGGTCGGAATTCCAGCTCTTCTACTTGCGGAACAGGATAGGGCGCGTGGTGCACTGAACGACAAGCAGCTCGACGACGTGACGAGCAGCGCAAATATGCTTGTTGCCAATCTTCGCATGATCGCTAGTGAAGAACTCGACAATGATGAAGATGTGACTGTGGAAACCGCATCGGACGAAAAGGCCAAGATCGAACTCCCATCCGGCGATGGAAAGGTGATCGTCAGTATTGGGGGGCATGATGCGCTGGAGGACATCACCGCCGAAATGGTGGGGCAGGCGCTGTCGGTTCAGGGTGCGCAGGCCACTGTGATTGGCCATGCGGGACTGTTGCCAAGCCAGTTGAGCAAAGAGGCTATTGCCGCGGCGTCAGCTATCGTCGTCTGTTATCTGAATGTGGAATCTGCAATACGCGGGAGATTTTCAATCCGCAGATTGAAGCGCTTTAATCCAGATGCCCTGATTGGCATTGCAATTTGGTCGCTGAAGTCAGCCAAAAATGGCAAGGAAGGTGCGGAACTTCAAAGTCGAATACAAGCAGACTTTGTTTCGTCTGATATCGTTGACGTTGTGATCAACTGTCTTTCGGAGCAGAAGCCCTCAAAGCTGCAAGCCTCTGCATCAGCAGGTGGAAAGCGTTCATCATCGCGCGATTAGTGTCGTCTCGACCAATCGGTCGATGCGCAATACATCAGCTCACCACTCTGCCGATTGGACAGAAATCTGCGTGCTCGCCATTTCGTATCGAAACCGCTCCGCGATGGACCAGGCCAGAAATAGCGCACAAGCCACAACCACCGTGGCCACATAAGTGTTCGGGCTCATTAGATTATCCGATGTTCAGTAATTTCAGCGTAAATACTTATCAGGTTCGTTACCGACAAGCTTCAATAAGACATGGCTGCTATGCGCGGCCGCTTAAAACCTCGCCTGTGCTAAAAAGGCGCTGCTTTCAATTCCAGCGATAGCCAGACACCAAGCGTTCTTTCCTTGTGGTCGCGGCCATTGGCGGTATGATCAGGCCTTCAATGCAAATCAGCGGGAGAGCAATCATGGCCGATACACCAGCAAACATTGCGAAACGAAGCGTCGTCGTTGACGGTTTCACCAATAGCGTTCTGGACCCGTCCCAACCGATGATGGGCCCGTTGCAAAATGGTGGAACGATCATCGCCAATACAGCGCCGGGCTGCTGGGGACCAATGATTACGCCGCGGCTGCGTGGCGGGCACGAGGTCACGAAGCCGGTTTATATTGAAGGCGCAGATGTTGGTGATGGTGTTGTCATCCGCATTCGCGACATATCCGTAACTTCGCTGGCGACTGCATCGGGTCATGACGCTGTTTCGAACAAATATTGCCTTGGTGACCCGTTCGTCGCCGCGCGTTGTCCCGTTTGTGACGAGGTATGGCCTGAAACGCACATTGAAGGTGTGGGTCAGGATTCCGTGCGCTGCAACAAATGCGGAACTGCAATCAAGCCATTCGAGATTGTGCACGGCTACACGGTTGTTTTCGACGAAGCGCAAGATGTCGGTTTGACGGTGAATAAAGACGCTGCCGAACGCATTGCAAAGAACGCGAACCATTATGCATCGTTGCCCGATCAATCCGTGCAGCACTCGGTTCTGAATTATGCTCCGGCTGATCTGGTTGGTGCGATTGTGCGCATGCGGCCCTTCCTTGGGCAGTTGGGCACTACGCCGTCGAAGGCTATGCCGGATTCTCACAATGCAGGCGATTTTGGCGCGTTTCTTGTCGGCGCGCCGCATCCTTATGCTTTGACCGAGGAGGAATTGCAGAAGCACAAGACTGATGGGCATATGGATATTGATGCCGTTCGCGCTGGCGCTGTGCTGGTTTGTCCGGTGAAGGTTCCGGGTGCTGGCGTCTATATGGGCGACATGCACGCTGCCCAGGGTGACGGCGAAATCGCTGGCCACACGATGGATGTGGCCGGAAGCGTGACCCTGCAGGTTGAAGTGCTGAAGAAATACAACAATGACGGTCCCGTGCTGTTCCCATTGCTTGAAGATCTGCCGCCATTGGCGAAACCCTTCACGGAGGACGAGAAAAAACGTGGTGCTAAATTGGCTCAGCAATGGGGTGTCAAAGCCGTCGAAGACGTTGCGCCGATTTCCGTCATTGGTACTGCGGCCAACATGAATGCCGCTATTGCCAACGGTCTGGAAAGAGCGGCCAAACTGCTGGATATGTCCGTTTCGGAAGTGCGGAACCGTGCGACGATCAACGGCGCGATTGAAATCGGGCGCGATCCGGGCGTGATACAGGTGACATTCCTCGCGCCTTTGGACAACCTGGACAAGGCTGGCCTCGGGGTTATCGCCCGCCAACAGTATAACCTCTGATTGCCGATCCTGCCCGCGCCGATAAAGGGCGCGGGCAGGAGGCTATAGCCATCCGTTCCATGTCAAATTAAACTTGACTATTATAGTCATATATAAGATGAGAAGCAGACACGCTGCCTTGTGGCGGCGCGCCAGTTTGTTCATTCCCATTCGACCGGGTTAAATAAAGTTTCGACCAATGTGGAACTTGCACCGTCTCTTCCAGAACCATGCCCGGGAGCTGAACCGGTTCTTCCGGCGCAGGGGGCATAATGCAGAAACGGCTGCCGATCTCACACAGGACACATTTGTCCGGGTTCTGACTGCAACGCCGCAGACCGATAACAATCCCCGCGCTTATCTGCATCAGATCGCTCGCAACCTGTCGATTGACCTCTACCGGCGTGAAAGGCTGTTCCAGCAATCCGATCTCGCGGACGACGAATGGCAGCGGATTGCCGACACCACGCCAACGCCTGAAGCCGTGGTCTATGATCGGCAGCGCCTCACCATTATCGAAAGCGCGCTTCTTGAATTGCCGGAAAAGACGCGCAGGGCCTTCGAGATGCATCGTCTCGATGAAAAGACGATTGCTGAAGTTGCATCCGAGCTTGGTCTTTCCGTCTCGCGGACATGGACGTTGATCAAGCGCGCCTATCTGCATTTGCGCCAGCGGCTTAAGGAAGACGCTTCCTTTTGATCGCTGTTCTGCCGCTTGCAGGTGAAAATTTCCGCCGCTCGTCCGTTTCACCAATTATAGAGAGATTGCTCCGGCTTGCGGAGTTGCAGCGCCACGAGGAACCGTTCGTTGATGGATGACAAAGTGTCGAAAAGCGAAAGGCTGTTCGAGGAAGCGCTGGACCTCGTCATCCGCATGCAGGACGATCCCGGTAATCCGGTTGCGCTCGACCTCGTTGCGCGCTGGCGCGCACGCAGCGCCGACCATGAGACGGCCTGGCGTGAGGCAATGGAAATTCACGGCATGGCCGGAAAGGTCATGCAGGCGCAGCGCAGCACAGCAAGCGCAGGCCGGGGCATGTCGCGTCGCTCAGTTCTGTTTGGCGGCGCAGCTGGTCTGGCTGCCATCGGACTGGGTTCCATGCTTGGACCACAGCTGGTCTTGCAGGCGCGCGCCGACTATCTGACAGCCACCGCCGAACTGCGGCGCGTCACGCTCAAAGACGGAACGCAAGTGACACTCGGACCCGATAGCGCCATCCGGTCGCGCTTCGACGAGCACTCCCGCAATGTTGAGCTTCTGGCTGGCATGGCTTTTTTCGATGTCACGCCGGATACGGCGCGGCCATTTCAGGTGATGACGGGCAATCTGGTGGCGACGGCGTTGGGAACGGCTTTTGATGTCAGCAATGATGCAGGTTATCTCGCTGTATCTGTCGATCATGGCGCTGTGGATGTGAAGGTTCAGCCGGATAGCCTGCCTGCGCAACCACCGGTCGGTGCAGGCGAATGGCTGTCCTTTGATCCACGCAGATCAAGTTTCGAGCGCGGCATTCGCGACGTCAGCCAGATCGCAGCCTGGCGGGAAGGGCTGCTGGTGGCGGATCGCGATAGCATTGCCTCGGTTGTGGCGCGGATTGCGCGCTGGAAATCCGGACGTGTGGTGTTGGCCCAGTCGAGTTTCGGTACCGAGCGCATTTCCGGTGTGTTCGACCTCAACCAGCCGCTGTCGGCGCTTGAAGCCGTCGTTGAACCCTATGGCGGCAAGGTCCGCCAGATATCACCCTGGCTTACGATTATTTCCACCATCTGATTTTTCGCCCGCTTTTTTTGAAGCAAGGGGAGAAAATTGCGGGGCACCGTCCGTTTCAGATAACAGGGCCGGAAGTTAGCTGCTGCCATACGACAGCCCATTTCCATAAATGGCGGATTGGAGTGGTTGAGCTATGGGGCTTGATGTCAATAATCGTGTTCGGCGGCAGTTTGGAATAGGTATTCTAACCACGGCGCTTCTGGGGTCGACCTGCGTTTTCGCACTGTCATTGGCAACAAGTGGCGCCGCGCAAGCCCAGACAACAAGGCAGACTGCATTCAACATCCCCGCCGGGTCGCTGTCCGGTGCGCTTGCCGCATTCGGCAAGCAGGCGGGATTGCAGGTGACCTATCTGCCGGAACTGGCTTCGGCCAAGCGTTCTGCCGGTGTTTCCGGCACGATGACATCAGAACAGGCGCTGACGAGGCTTCTCTCCGGGTCTGGTATTTCCTATCGTTTCACAAGCGGCAGCACGGTCGCACTTTCCGGCCAGACGGCAGCGGGGCAAGCACCGCTCGATGTGGCTGGAACCACCCTTCTCGATACGATTACGGTGACGAGTGGCAGCGGCGTCGCCGCGTCAGACGCGCCTTATGTGACACCGGCAGCGACGAACTATATTTCGGCCGAGACGATTGAGCGGTTCAGGGGTTCCAGCCCCGCAGATATCTTCCGCGGCACGCCGGGTGTGATGTCGGGCGAAGCCCGCAACGGTGCGGGTGCGGTTGATGTGAATATTCGCGGCATGCAGGGCTTCGGGCGCGTTGCCACCACCATCGATGGCGCAGAAAACGGCGTCACGGTCTATCAGGGCTATCAGGGCCTTTCCAACCGCACCTATATCGACCCTGATTTTATTGGCGGTATTGATGTGCGCAAGGGATCGGATGCGACGTCGCGCGGTATAGCGGGCAGCGTCGCCATTCGCACGGTGAATGCAGATGATATCGTCAAGCCGGGCGACACCTGGGGTCTCCGGGTGAAGGGCGAATATGCCGGAAACTCCTCAACGCCGCATGGTGGCGCGAAGGGCGGTTACGAATGGCCCTATTCTCCGGGGAACAATCCGGTCGCCGTTCCCTCCAGCGATGGCCTGGACAGGCCGTCCCTTCTCACGCCGACCGCCGGTTCAGGCAGCATCGTGGCAGCCATGAAGGAGGAAAACTACGATCTCCTTGCAGGCTATGCCTATCGCAAGCGCGGCAACTATTATGCGGGCAAGCATGGCCCTGCGGCGGAGCCGATCAATGTCGGGCCGCGAAGGATCTGCAACAGTTCGGGCAGCTGGTGCGAAAACTGGCCGTCTTATATCGAGAACGGTGGTCTGACGAATTACCGTGCCGGTGAGGAGGTGCTGAACACTCAGCTTCAGACCGAATCTTATCTGACCAAGGCGACGCTGCGTTTTGATGGCGGTCACGAACTTCAGCTTGGCTATAATGGTTTTCGCAGCGAGGCGGGCGATCTTCTCGCCTCACGCTTCACCAGCGAACGCACCCAGCCGACACAGCAGGAGCTGACATCCGGCACCAAGCTGGATATGGGCACGCTGCGCTATCGCTGGAACCCGGACGACAATGACCTGATCGACATGAAAGCCAATCTGTGGCTGACCAGGCTGGAGATGCGCAATCCGCGACGCGGTTCGCCGATACCGACATCGGAATCGGTGGGTCTTCCATCTGATTACAGAACAGGTTCAGATACTGTCATGTGGGGCGGCGATGTGTCGAATACGTCAAGTTTCGATTTAAGCCGCTATGGTTCGGTCGATCTCACCTATGGCGTTTCGTATCTCTATGAGGATACCAAGCCGAGCGGATATACCGAGTTGCTGGAAGGCTGGTTGCAGCTTCCAAGCGTCTATCGTGACGAAGCCGCCGTCTACACCAAAATGTCCTACAAGCCGGTGGACTGGCTGACATTGAATACGGGTCTGCGCTACTCGCATTATTGGTCGCATAACCGGGGCGAGAGCTCGAATGTGGAAGCGGAACCGAGCGAGCGTTCGCAGGGTGGGGTAAGCCCGACCGCGGGCGTTGTGGTGGAGCCTTTCGACGGCGCGCAGCTCTATGTGAATTATTCGAACGCGCTGCGTTTCCCGAGCGTTGTGGAGTCCATGGGTGTCTTCACCGTCATCCAGCCCGATCTTGCTCCGGAGCGGGGCAACAACTGGGATATCGGTGCAAATCTCAAACGGAGTGATGTGTTCCAGAGCGACGACACGCTGATGATGAAGCTCGGTTACTTTAACTGGGACATCAAGAACTATATCTCGCGCGAGTGGTGGAGCAGCCCGCTTGGCTATTCGAGCATGCGCATCCACAATATTGACCGGGCCCAGTTTTCCGGTCTTGAGTTTTCCAGCCGGTATGAGGCTGGTGGTTTCACCGCCGATCTGTCTGCGAACTATTATCTCGATGTGGAGTTTTGCCGGACGGCTGACACCTGCGGAAGCAAGTCGCTTTATGGCGACTATGCAACCAACCATGTTCCGCCGAAATACTCGGTTGATCTGACACTGTCGCAGAAAATGCTCGACGACAGGCTGACACTTGGCGGGCGTGTGTCCTATATCGGTCCGCGCGCCATCGGCCATGGCGATGTGACCGCTACCGGCGCAAGCGAGTTCATCTCGCAGACGCGCTGGAAGCCTTATACGCTGGTGGATGTATTCGCCGAGTACAAGGTCACCGACAGCCTGACCGCGACGGCCCGTATCGAAAATCTGACCGATCAATATTATGTCGATCCGCTGGGGCTGGTGAACCAGCCGGGACCGGGGCGTACCTTCTATGCGGGTCTGACGAGTACGTTTGGCGGCGATCAGAAGCTGCCGCAACTGTCACCATTCTCCCGCTCGCAAGGCGGTTCGCCGGGGATCGACTGGACCGGGTTCTATGCCGGTGTTCATACCGGCATGTCATCGGGGCGGACATGGGGCACAACCACCGCTCTTGATGGCACTGTGGACCCAATCTCTTCATCTGAATCGGCTGATCGCGGTTTTGGCGCTGCGCCGCTCTATGGTGTGCAGGCCGGTTACAACTATCAGCTTGGCAACCGTGTTGTGCTTGGCATTGAGGCCGATGTGAGCAAGACGCGGATGCGTGGTTCGCAGACCGCCATGATGCAGGAGGACTGGCTACAGCCGGTCAATGACACGGTGGGCATTCAGTCCGTGACCCATTACGACGTCGACTGGACAGGCTCGGTTCGAGGTCGCCTCGGCTATGCGCTCGACAATCGCTGGCTGGTCTATGGCACGGCGGGCGTTGCATTCCTTCATGAGAGGCAGACGCGCGATCAGTATCGCTACTCGATGGACATTATGGGCAAGGAAAGCACGACCATGTTTGCCGTTGACCAGTCTTCGGCGATGCGCGCCGGACTAACCATCGGTGGTGGTGTGGAATATGCGATCAATGATCGCTGGTCGGTGAAGGCCGACTACAATTACAGCCGGTTCGGAAACCGCAGCTTCGCTTTTGAAAACGGCCGGAGTGGCACCAGCAGCAACTATACCACATCAGAACAGGTTGGGACGGAAATCGTGCCGCCGGAGCCGATCATCTGCGAAATTCTGGGCGGAGAGTTTTGCGAACCGAGCGAGCGTCCGATCTACGAGACTGTCGAACATCAGGGAAGCTCCAGTGTCGTGAATGGGCGCAAGGCTTCGAACTCGCTTGATACGCATACGGTGAAGCTCGGCCTCAACTTCCACTTCTAGGCTGAGGTCCAGAACGGCTCGCATCGTTGTCCAGACGGTCGCGCCGTTCCTTCGTATCCACGCTCTTGTGAAGAAGATGTTCCAATGAATGCCATCGAACTATCAACCTGCAATGTGGATGTCCCATCCAGTGAAACAATCCGCTATCCCGATGAAAGGCAGCGCGCCGGTTATCTGTCGCTTGGCTTCATGCTGAGTGCGGCTTCCTTGGTTGGGCTACAGGTCCCGCTGATGCCGTCAACCCTGTTTGCCTTCTGTGCGCTTCTCTGCCTTATCCAGCTGTCATCGCGCGCGTTGCGCTGGTTCGAGACGAACGGCGTTGCGCGCCATGCGCTTTCGCTCTGGCGGCGGCTCGGCGCGTTTCCTCGTTTTATCCGGTTGGCGATGTTCGCCTTGGTAGCCATGCTTTGTGTGGTCACACTGGCGCTCGGTCCGCGCCCCTTCTGGCATTTTGAAATGACGATCAACGCGTTGCTTTTTGCAGGACTGCTGCTCTTTGTCGGGCCGCAGCGACGGGCAGCGCCGTGCGCCTGATGTGTCACAGGATGCAGGCCAGCGTGACATGAACCATATGGACGACAACCGGGGACTCGAGACCAGTTTTGCAGAGTTTGTCCTATGGGCTGCGGCAGGGTGCGTGGTTCTGTCCGTTCATGTCGGGGTTGCGCTTTGGCTCCTGCGTGAGCCTGCAATGGCGGCTGCCGACAACACACCGCCTGCCGCGATCATGATAGAGCTTGCGGAAACGCCGGAAGCCCAGATGACGGAAGAAAACGAAATCTCTCCCGATCAGGAAACCGCCGATGCAAGCACGCCTGCGAAGAAGCTGGAGGAGCCAATTGAAGAGCCGGAACAGCCGGAGGAAATAGTGGAGCAAGAGCTTGAGCCGGTTGAAGACGAACCGGCGGAAGAGCTGGTGCAGCTCGACAAGGTCGAGGTTCCGCTGCCGCTCGCAAGGCCCAAGCCGCAGGAACCGGAAAAGCAGATCGTCCGGAAAGAAGAGCCGAAGAAAAAACCGGTTAAACAGCGCCAACAAGAGCAGGCCGCATCGCGGCAGGCCAATCAGGCGCAGGCGCAGGTAACACAATCCAACCGCAATGCAGCTCGCCAGTCGGCAACGGGCATGTTTGCCTCTTCAGTCAGTCCGGCCCGCTGGCAGTCACGGCTGATGGCACATCTGGAGCGGCGCAAGCGTTACCCGGCGGGCGCGAAGTCTCGCCACGAGGAGGGTGTCGTCTATGTTCGCTTCCGCATCGATGACGCGGGCAAGGTGCTGTCAGTTTCGCTGGCGCGTTCGTCTGGCTTCGCTGAACTTGATGAGGAAGTTCTGTCGCTGGTGCAGCGCGCTTCGCCGGTTCCTGCACCGCCGCCCGACGTCAACAGGACGGTTACGGCTCCCGTAAAGTTTTCGCGGCGCTGATAGTTGCCGAACAATTAGGACCAGCAAGGCGGATAGTGACAGCGCGTCTGGTCATGCTATCACTTGTCGAGCAAAAACTTGCTATCTGGGAGGAGCAATGACGACGAATTCTGTAAAGGGCCCCGCGTCCTATTTCCCGTCTATAGAGGCCAAATATGGGCGTCCGATAGCGGAGTGGAAAGAGCTGATCCGCAGCCAGGGCGGAAAGAAGCACATGGAGCTGGTCGCATGGCTCAAGCAGGAACATGGCATGGGCCACGGCCATGCGAATGCCCTTGTCGCTGACACATTGCGCGAGTGATTACCTGCTAACCTTGGTTCAGTAGATTTTGTATCCGTGTAGATAGCGTCAATCCAACGAGTTGGATTGACGCCTGTGGTGACTGATTAAAGGTGATCGCGCGGAATGGTCTGGTTCCATTCGCGGGTCGTCACGGCTTCACCATTTTCCTTCGCCGTCAGCACGCCGGATATATAGAAATTCGTGGCGTCCGAATGCATCCTGGTGGTGCTTTCGATATCGATCATCCAGCCTTCGCGGCCCATCTGATATGCCTGTGTCAGCACATAAGACGCAGACAACGGATCATTGTCATTGATGCGCAATTCACGCTTGAGGCTGTGGCTCAATTGCGTGCCGAGATCGTCAAAGCGCAAAATGCCTTCGCCGAACAGACCACCAATGCCTTCCGTCACATAGAGCGTTTCGCCGGTAACGTGATCCTGTTCGGTCCAGCGGCGCACGCTGCCCGGGTCAAGCTGGGTCATTGGCGTTGCCGGGCCATGCGCGGGCTTCTGGAAGGAAACCTTTGCATCGTCGGCAGACGGGAGACGCACTGGCAGATCGAGAACCGACGTGGCGGTGTCGAGCGTCAGGGTCACGCGCTTTGGCGATGGCCAGACCATCGGCCAGTAGCCGGTCGCAACCGAAAGACGGATGCGATGGCCCTGCTTGAAGCTGTAGCCGCTATCGTTGAGCTTGATCGCGATCTCATAGGTCTTGCCGGGCACCAGCATTTCCGGCTTATCGTGGCCGTTGATGTGGTTGAGGTTGAAGACCTGATAGCTGACGCGGGTGATACGGCCATCGGGCAGAACATCGCTCAGACGCAGCGAAACCTGTGCAACCGGCTGATCGACGGTGAATGTCACACGTGCAACCGGTGCACCCAGAATTTCCAGGTCTTCGGTCAGAACAGCGGTGTCGAAGTTGAGCGAGCCGCCGTCGTCAAGACGCTGATCGGTCGGGTGTTCGCCGGGGCAACCTGTCGCCATCCATTCGCCACCGGCCTTGCCATGGCTGTTTGGTGATGAGATTGAGAGTACACCCTTGGCTGCATCGGCCTTGCCCAACGTGAAGTCAGCGCCAAGCGCGAAAGGCTTCGGCGTGATTTCGGTCGAAGGCCAGTTCTGTTCGCCAACCCAGCGACCGTTGGTAAAGTCGCGCGAGCCGGTGGGCTCGATGGTGTCGCAGATATAGGCGCGCAGCTTCGGCTCGTCCATGATGCCGGTCTCTTTGCCCTTAAGCCACTGGTCCCACCAGCGCACAGCTTCCTGCAGGAAGCCGATTGCCGGGCCCGGGGCAGGCCGTCCTGCGGATAGACATGGCCCCATGGGCCGATAATGCCACGCGCAGGGACTTGCAGGTTTTCAAGAAGGCGCGGAACGGCATTGGTGTAGCTGTCGGCCCATGCGCCAATGGTGAGAACCGGGCACTGGATTGCAGACCAGTCTTCGCAGACCGAACCATGCTTCCAATATTCGTCGTAATGCTGGTGTTCGAGCCAGAGCGCCGGGAAGAACGGCAGACGCTCCAGACGTTCAATCCATGCATCGCGCCAGCCAGCACCCACAATCGCCGGGTCAAGCGGACGCGACTGATAGGCGAGCATGATCGTGCCCCACCACAGATTATCATTGAGCAGCAGACCGCCCATGTAGTGGATGTCGTCGCGGAAACGGTCGTCGGTCGAATAGGCGGTGATGATCGCCTTCAACGCGGGCGGACGGCAGGCTGCAACCTGGAGGCCGTTGAAACCGCCCCAGCTCTTGCCCATCATGCCGACATTGCCGCTGCACCATGGCTGTTCCGCGATCCAGGCGATGACTTCTAGCGCATCATCCTGCTCCTGCTGGATATATTCATCGGCCATATGGCCATCGGACTCACCCGTGCCGCGCATATCAACGCGGATTGCGGCATAGCCGTTCTGCGCGAAATAGCCGTGCATCGGCTCGTCGCGGCCTCGCGTGCCGTCGCGCTTGCGGTAGGGAATATATTCGAGCACGGCGGGAACGGGATTTTCCTCGGCGCCTTCAGGCAGCCACAGGCGCGCACCAAGACGGGTGCCATCCTTGAGAGTGATCCACAGATGCTCGGTGATGTTGACGGTCATGATCGGTTCCAATTTCAATAAAGAGGAGCCGGTGCGGCATTAGCGCCGCATCGGTAGTTTAACTGGCGGCACGAGCCTTCAGGATGTCGTCCAGCCAGTCGCGGCGCAGCTCTGGAACGGATGTGATGAGCTGCTCCGTATAGGGCTCGTAAGGCGGCTCGAAGATTGCCTTCGTGGTGCCGGTTTCGACCACCTTGCCCTTCTGCATCACCATGGTGCGATCGGCGAGCCGACGGACGACGCCAAGGTCGTGGGTGATGAAGAGATATGACACGTGCAATTCGTCCTGCAACTTACGCAGAAGTCTGAGAATTTCCTCTGCCACAAGCGGGTCGAGTGCTGAAGTTACTTCATCGCAGATGATGAGATCAGGCTTGGCAGCCAGCGCACGGGCGATACACACACGCTGCTTCTGTCCGCCCGAAAGCGCGCCGGGCAGGCGGTCTGCAAAGTCGGCAGGCAGGCCGATGAGTTCAAGCAGGCGCTTGACCTCAATCTCGCGCTGGTCCTCATTCATACCGAAATAGAACTTCATCGGACGACCGATGATTTCACCAACGGTCTGGCGTGGATTCAACGCCACGTCAGGCAGCTGGTAAACGAGCTGAATGCGGCGCAGTTCTTCGCGGCTACGCTTTTTGTAGTTCGCTTCCAGCCGCTGCCCGGCAAGCGTGATGATGCCGCTTGAGTGCGGCGGCAGGCCTGCAATGATGCGCGCAAGTGTCGATTTGCCGGAACCGGATTCACCCACTACCGCAAGCGTTTCACCGCGACGGATATAGCAACCCACATCGGTCAGAACGAGTTTCTTGCCGTAATAGGCGGTTGCATTTTTCACTTCGAGCAGGATTTCGCCGGTCTTGTGTTCGGCCTGTTCGCCCGAAATGCTGGCTTCACGTTCAGACACCAGACGCTGGGTATAGTCCTGCTTGGGTGCTTCGAGAATGTCTTCCGCAGAGCCAAGCTCCACCATCTTGCCATGACGCAGAACCATGATGCGGTCGGCGATCTGCGCCACCACGGCAAGGTCATGCGTGATGTAAAGAGCAGCGGTGTTGTAACGCTGGATCAGGCTGCGCAAGAGTGCCAGCACCTCGATCTGGGTCGTCACATCAAGTGCGGTGGTCGGCTCGTCCAGCACCAGAATATCCGGGCGGCAGGACATGGCCATGGCGACCATGGCACGCTGCAACTGACCACCGGAAACCTGATGCGGATAGCGATCGCCAAAGGTGTCGGCATCGGGAAGCTGCAATGTATGCAGCAGTTCCAGCATCCACGCTTTAGCTTCCGCCTTGGTCATCAGGCCGTGATAGAGCGGGCCTTCCATGATCTGATCGCCGATGCGGTGCGCAGGGTTAAACGATGCCGCTGCACTTTGCGCCACATAGGCGATGCGTGCGCCGCGCGCCTTTTCACGGGTCTCGCGGGTGCCGTCCATCAGCGAAATATCGTCAACGACAACGGTG
>Ga0153948_1000272_pt1 | contig 28025 bp, 25 predicted proteins | sample TSNJ032MetaG_FD_104696 | JGI IMG/M metagenome (GOLD analysis project Ga0153948, IMG submission 104696) | Attine ant fungus gardens microbial communities from New Jersey, USA - TSNJ032 MetaG | ecosystem: Host-associated > Fungi > Mycelium > Unclassified | place: USA: New Jersey, Wharton State... | reverse complement strand
GACCTTGCTGCTGCTGTCGACCCGCAAGGGCCAGCGCAGCGAACAGACGGAAGAGACCGTGGGCCACTCCTTCGACGGGATCGAGGAGTACGACAACCCGCTGCCGAAATGGTGGTTCATGCTGTTCGTGGGCACCATCGTGTTCGCCCTCGGTTACCTGGTGCTGTACCCGGGCCTGGGCAACTGGAAAGGCCTGCTGCCGGGCTACAACTACCTCGATAACGACAAGCAGACCGCGTTCGCCAACGGCCAGACCGGCTGGACCGGCGTACACGAGTGGGAAAAGGAAATGGCCCGCTCGGACGCCAAATTCGGTCCGATCTTCGCCAAGTTCGCGGCGATGCCGATCGAAGAAGTCGCCAAGGATCCGCAAGCGCTGAAGATGGGTGGCCGCCTGTTCGCCTCCAACTGCTCGGTGTGCCACGGTTCCGACGCCAAGGGCGCCTATGGTTTCCCGAACCTGACCGACGCCGACTGGCGCTGGGGCGGTGAGCCGGAAACCATCAAGACCACCATCATGGGCGGTCGTCACGCGGTGATGCCGGCCTGGGCCGAAGTCATTGGCGAACAAGGCGTAGCCGACGTCGCAGCGTTCGTGGTGACTCAACTTGATGGCCGCAAACTGCCGGAAGGCACCAAGGCTGACCCGGCCAACGGCCAGAAACTGTTCGCCGCCAACTGCGTGGCCTGCCACGGTCCGGAAGGCAAAGGCACCCCGGCCATGGGCGCACCGAACCTGACCCACCCGGCCGCGTTCATCTACGGTTCGAGCTTCGCGCAACTGCAGCAGACCATCCGTTACGGCCGTCAGGGCCAGATGCCTGCGCAGGAACAATTGCAAGGCAACGACAAGGTGCACCTGCTGGCAGCGTACGTGTACAGCCTGTCCCACGGTGAAAAAGCGCCGGAAGCCGAGGCGCAGTAAGGCCAGGGCTTGATGTAATGAAGAATCCCCCGCCAGTGCTCTGGCGGGGGATTTTTTTATGGGTTACTGGCCCGGATCGACTTCACCGGCACGGTGGCCACCGGCGTACGTTTGCGCCACTGATTGTCCTCGACCAGACTCACCTCCAATTGCTTGCGATCCTTGGAAAAAGTGGCGGTCAGGTACGTCTGCTGAGAAGCTGAACCGCTGAGAAACATCGGCACGCTCCCCATATAGGTCTGGCTACCACCCTCGTCGTGGAAGTGGCCGGCGAACATCGCCGTCACCTGATACTTTTCAATCATTTCGCGAAAGCGCTTCTCTTGATCCCAACTGCCTTTCCACTCATAGGGCTTGTGCATGTTGATAATGATCGCGTAGCCCTGCGCTCGCGCTATTCGCAAATCATTTTCCAGCCAGTCCAGCGACGCCGTGATATCGAATGTGGTCGGATTCAACGCGTGAGAAATCTTCACCGCATAAGTGGGTTCATTGTTCAACTGCACCAGATGCACTTCACCAATATTCTTTGAATAAGCAAGACTACCCAGATAGTGTTTATTCAGAAAACTGCCAGTGACTTCCAGATCAAATTCATCGACTTTACCGACATGATGATCACGGTAATCAACAATACTGCCCGCTGCGCAACTTTCACTGAAGCAGTCACTCACGTTGTTCTGGTAGTCGTGATTGCCCAATCCGTAGAGCACGTGACCGGTAAAGTGTTTCTTCAGCATCGAACCGATGAAAGAGCGCTGCCAGCCGTGGCCAAACGCGGTCATGTCACCGTTGATCATCAATGGCACGGCAGCCTGCCCGCCCATCTCGGTGCGGAACTGGGCAATGCTCGCGAACTGGGTTTCCACCAGCCATTTCGCGCGCTTTTCGAAATCCGCGCTCGATTCATCCTCGCCACTGTCCGACTTTTCTGTCCACGGGTATTGCGGGTCTGATGCAAATACCATGTGCTGCGGCATACCTTCATCGGCACTGGCGAGAGAAGTCAGGGACATCAGACACAGACAAGCGAAAAGCTTTTTAACTTCCTTGATTTTCATAACACTCCATTATTCCGTTAAATTTCAAAACATGAACATGCAACTAGCACGCTGCAGAACAGCCACTAAGCTATTCGAAAAAAACAAGAAAACAAAAGCAACTAATTAACTAATCATATTTCTGAAATACTAAATCGCCTTCGAAATTAATACTTTGAGACACATGCCTGATGGACTCGATTCGCTATGCTCTGTAGGGTCGTCCACAGCCCGTTGACCCTCATCGGAGCCACTTCAAGGATGAAGCCGCTATGTTGAATGACAGCACAGACCCTCTGCCGGTTGATCAGAAACTCACAGACAACGATCAGGCAATCGATCCATCGAACCACCCCGTGGAGTCGATTGCCGTGACACTGGGTAATCCGTTGCAACCCGACTCCAGAAGCACCACAAAGCCCCACAGAAATACCGGCAGTCTCGAGAGCCTGGGCGGCGGCAGACTTCCCTGAGTCTTGACGCCACGTCTGAATCAATCCGAGCCGGTCTGCGCCTTGTGCGAGGCTGGCTCGACTGATGCCTGCCACGGACCGACCAACGGACGGCTGAGTCATGTCTTCCTCGATTGCCGCCCCCAAGGCGAAGTAGTAACGTTGCTATATCTGTATTGCGAGAGGTCAACCATGATGGCAATCACCACCATCTCCAGCCGTGAATTCAATCAGGACACCAGCAGCGCCAAAAAGGCTGCGCGTCTGGGTCCAGTGATCATCACCGACCGTGGCAAGGCCTCTCATGTTCTGTTGAGCATTGAGGAATATCAGAAACTGAGCGGCGCAAACACGAGCATTGTCGATTTGTTGGTCATGCCGGAGGCTGCCGACATCGATTTCGAAACCGAGCGCGCAGTCATCATTCATCGTCCCGTGGATCTGTCCTGATGTATTTACTCGACACCAATGTGATTTCCGAACTTCGCAAGCCGCAGGCCGATGCCAATGTGGTCAGTTGGGCCAAAGGCGTCATCGCCCCGCGCCTGTACATTTCCGCCATTACTTTGAAAGAACTGGAAACCGGAGTACTGCGAATGGAACGGCGTGATCCTGCTCAAGGAAAGCTGTTGCGCAGTTGGCTGACGCGTCACGTCATTCCGGCATTCGAAGCCCGAATCCTGCCGGTCGATGCCGCGGTGGCACTGCGTTGTGCCAGCCTGCATGTACCCGACCAGGCCAATGAAAGCGATGCATTGATAGCTGCCACGGCCCTGGTGCATGGACTCACAGTGGTCACGCGCAATGTCGGTGATTTCCGCTCGAGCGGCGTCGCCCTGATCAACCCGTGGGAACATTGAATTAGCCGCCACTCCAAAACCGTCCATACTCAACAAGTCAATTGATCTGCATCAGGCTTTTCTGCATTCGCTACACCAATAATGCTTTTTCCCCAACGCGACCAAAGGTCGCACCCTTGAGTTAGAGCGACAGGCGTATCATTGCGCCACTGCGACACCCCTTTCTGACCGCGGTCGGCACGTATCGACCGAGGCATTTGTCCACTGCCGTGGGATGCAATGATGAGCAACCAGATTCCGGTACACGACGTCACACCACCGAGCAAAAACGCGAACAACAGCGTCGATCTTTACGCCTCTCGAGAAAAAATCTACACCCGTGCTTTCACCGGCCTGTTCCGCAATCTGCGGATGATCGGCGGCGCCGCGCTGTTCCTGTTGTATTTCGGTACGGTGTGGCTGAACTGGGGCGGGCATCAGGCGGTGTGGTGGAACCTGCCGGAACGCAAGTTCTTCATCTTTGGTGCGACCTTCTGGCCGCAGGACTTCATCCTGCTGTCGGGGCTGCTGATCATTGCCGCGTTCGGCCTGTTCTTCATCACCGTTTACGCCGGCCGCGTCTGGTGCGGCTACACCTGTCCGCAAAGCGTGTGGACGTGGATTTTCATGTGGTGCGAGAAGGTCACCGAGGGCGACCGCAACCAGCGCATCAAGCTCGATAAAGCGCCGATGAGCGGCAACAAGTTCCTGCGCAAGCTCGCCAAACATTCGCTGTGGCTATTGATCGGTTTCGTCACCGGCATGACCTTCGTCGGCTACTTCTCGCCAATCCGCGAACTAGTGTTCGAGTTCTTCACTGGCCAGGCCGATGGCTGGTCGTATTTCTGGGTCGGTTTCTTCACGCTCGCCACCTACGGCAACGCCGGCTGGCTGCGCGAGCAGGTGTGCATCTACATGTGCCCGTACGCGCGTTTTCAGAGCGTGATGTTCGACAAGGACACTCTGATCGTTTCCTACGACCCACGGCGCGGCGAAGCCCGTGGCCCGCGCAAGAAAGGTGTCGACTACAAGGCCATGGGTCTGGGCGATTGCATCGATTGCACCATGTGCGTTCAGGTGTGCCCGACCGGCATCGACATCCGTGACGGTCTGCAGATCGAGTGCATCGGTTGCGCGGCGTGCATCGACGCCTGCGACGCGATCATGGACAAGATGGACTACCCGCGCGGCCTCATCAGCTACACCACCGAACACAACCTGTCCGGTCAGAAAACCCATAAACTGCGGCCACGCCTGATCGGCTATGCAGTGGTGCTGCTAGCGATGATCAGCCTGTTGGTGACGGCGTTCTTCATGCGCTCGCTGGTCGGCTTCGACGTCAGCAAGGACCGCGTGCTGTACCGTGAAAACGCCGAAGGCCGGATCGAAAACGTCTACAGCCTGAAGATCATGAACAAGGATCAGCGCGACCACACCTACGTGCTGGAAGCCGCCGGCCTGCCGGATCTGCGCTTGCAAGGAAAACGCGAGATCAAGGTCCCGGCCGGCGAAATCTTCAGCATGCCGGTGGAGTTGTCAAGCGCACCGGAACAATTGCCGTCGAGCACCAACGAGGTGAAATTCATCCTCAAGGACGCCGACGACGACAGCGTTCACGTTGAAGCCAAGAGCCGATTCATCGGCCCACAAACCCGTTGAGAGAACTGAACATGCCTGCAGCAAACGCCGCCAGTCCTTGGTACAAGCACCTTTGGCCATGGATCATCATCGGGATTCTGGCCTGTTCGGTGACCTTGACCCTGTCGATGGTGACCATCGCGGTGAACAACCCGGACAACCTGGTCAACGACAACTACTACGAGGCCGGCAAAGGCATCAACCGCTCGCTGGACCGTGAACTGCTGGCGCAGGATCTGAAGATGCGCGCCAACGTCCATCTCGATGAACTCACCGGCGAAGTCGACCTGCGTCTGAGCGGTGCCAGCCAGCCGAAAACCCTGGAACTGAACCTGATCTCGCCGACCCAGCCGGAGAAGGATCGCAAGATCGTCCTGACCCGCAGCGAAACCGAGGCCGGTCGTTACATCGGCCAGTTGGGCGACAAGGTTGAAGGCCGACGTTTTGTCGAATTGCTGGGCACTCAGGACGACCACGTGTGGCGCATGTTCGAAGAAGAACAGGTCAGTCACGACAAGGATCTGCTGCTCGGCGATGAACCGCTGCAGGGCGCCGAAGACCTGGATAAATAAAAAGCTGCACTGTGGCGAGGGAGCTTGCTCCCGCTGGGGTGCGAAGCGCCCCTATAACCAGCTTCCCGGTTCATTCAGGCAGAATGAGTTCGCTGCCATACGACTGCTTCGCAGCCGAGCGGGAGCAAGCTCCCTCGCCACAATAGATTTGCACGGCATCACAAATGACCACCCCACTTCCCTGCTACCACTGCGCCCTGCCCGTCCCGTCGGGCAGTCGCTTCACCGCCGTTGTGCTCGGGGAGTCCCGCGAGTTCTGCTGCCCCGGCTGCCAGGCCGTGGCCGAAGCCATCGTTGCCGGTGGTCTGGAAAGCTATTACCAGCATCGCAGCGAAGCCTCGGCCAACCCCGAAGCCTTGCCGGTGCAACTGACCGATGAGCTGGCGCTGTATGACCGCGCCGACGTGCAACAACCCTTCGTCCGTCACGAGGGCGAACTCGCCGAAACCACCCTGTTGATGGAAGGCATCAGTTGCGCCGCCTGCGGCTGGCTGATCGAGAAACATCTGCGCACTCTGCCGGCAGTGGCCGAGGCACGGCTCAACCTGTCCAACCATCGCCTGCATGTGCAATGGGCCGACGGGCAATTGCCGCTGAGCCAGATCCTCGCCGAGCTGCGCCACATCGGTTACGCCGCCCACCCGTATCAGGCCGACCGCGCCAGCGAACAACTGGCCAGCGAAAACCGTCTGGCCCTGCGCCAACTCGGCGTCGCCGGGCTGCTGTGGTTCCAGGCGATGATGGCGACCATGGCGACCTGGCCGGAATTCAATATCGACCTCAGCCCCGAGCTGCACACGATCCTGCGCTGGGTTGCGCTGTTCCTCACCACGCCCATCGTGTTCTACAGCTGCGCGCCGTTCTTCAAGGGCGCCATGCGCGACTTGCGCACCCGCCATCTGACCATGGACGTCTCGGTGTCACTGGCGATTGGCAGCGCCTACATCGCCGGGATCTGGACCTCGATCACCGGGGTCGGCGAGCTGTATTTCGATGCGGTCGGGATGTTCGCGCTGTTCCTGCTCGCCGGCCGCTATCTGGAACGCCGGGCCCGCGAGCGCACCGCCGCTGCCACCGCGCAGCTTGTGAACCTGTTGCCAGCCTCGTGCCTGCGCCTCGACGCCGACGGCCAGAGCGAACGCATTCTGCTCAGCGAATTGCGCCTGGGTGACCGGGTGCTGGTGCAACCGGGTTCGATCCTGCCGGCGGACGGCAAGATCCTCGATGGCCAGTCGAGCATCGACGAATCGCTGCTGACCGGCGAATACCTGCCGCAACCGCGCACGCTGGGCGATGCGGTCACTGCTGGCACGCTGAATGTCGAGGGCGCGCTCACCGTCGAGGTACTTGCGCTGGGTCAGGATACGCGGCTATCGGCCATCGTCCGTCTGCTCGATCGCGCCCAGGCCGAGAAGCCGCGATTGGCGGAAATCGCCGACCGCGCTGCGCAGTGGTTCTTGCTGTTGTCGCTGATTGCCGCGGCGGCCATCGGCCTGTTGTGGTGGCAGCTGGATGCGTCGCGGGCGTTCTGGATCGTGCTGGCGATGCTGGTCGCGACTTGCCCTTGCGCGCTGTCGCTGGCAACCCCGACGGCGTTGACCGCCGCCACTGGCACCCTGCACAAACTCGGTCTGTTGCTGACGCGCGGCCATGTGCTGGAAGGCCTGAACCAGATCGACACGGTGATCTTCGACAAGACCGGTACCCTCACCGAGGGGCGGCTGGTTTTGCGTTCGATCCGTCCACTGGGCACGTTGAACAGCGACCAGTGCCTGAGCCTTGCCGCCGCTCTGGAAAACCGTTCGGAACACCCGATTGCCCGCGCCTTCGGTCGTGCGCCACTGGCGGCTGAAGAGGTGCACGGCACGCCGGGGCTGGGTCTCGAAGGACTGGTGGGCGCGCAGCGGTTGCGCATCGGTCAGGCGGAGTTTGTCTGCGCCCTCAGCGGTTCGCCGATCCCCGCGATGCCGGATGAGCCGGGTCAGTGGCTGCTGCTCGGTGATGACTCGGCAGCGCTGGCGTGGTTCGTTCTCGACGACCGCCTGCGCGACGATGCCCCTGCCCTGCTCGCCGCGTGCAAGGCGCGTGGCTGGCGCACATTGCTGCTGTCCGGCGACAGCTCGCCGATGGTCGCCAGCGTCGCCGCGGAACTGGGCATCGACGAGGCCCGTGGCGGTCTGCGACCGGATGACAAACTGAAAGTGCTGCAACAACTGCACGCACAAGGGCGCAAAGTGCTGATGCTCGGCGACGGCGTGAACGACGTGCCGGTGCTGGCTGCTGCCGACATCAGCGTGGCCATGGGTTCGGCCACTGATCTGGCGAAAACCAGTGCCGACGCGGTGCTGCTGTCCAACCGCCTCGACGCGCTGGTGCAGGCGTTCACACTGGCGCGGCGCACCCGTCGGGTAATCATCGAGAACCTGCTGTGGGCGGCGCTGTACAATGGCCTCATGTTGCCGTTCGCCGCCCTCGGCTGGATCACCCCGGTGTGGGCTGCGGTCGGCATGTCGATCAGTTCGTTGACCGTGGTGCTCAACGCCTTGCGCCTGACTCGCCTGCCGAGTGCGCCGGTCGCCAGCACCCGCTCAGAAACCCGCCCGTTGCCGGCTTGAGCCGCACGGGCCTGGAGTACCGATGCCAGCTCTTTACGTGATGATCCCGGCCGCCCTGCTGATCGTGGCCATCGCCGTGTACATCTTCTTCTGGGCGGTGGACAGCGGGCAGTACGACGACCTCGACGGCCCGGCCCACAGCATCCTGTTCGATGATCAGGACCCGAACCATACCGCCGCCGTGGACGAAGCCAAAGCCGACAAACCGCAGGACAAGGCGCCACCCCATGCTTGAGCTGGCGCCGCTTTTGGTTTCCGCGCTGATCCTCGGCCTGCTCGGGGGCGGGCATTGCCTGGGCATGTGCGGCGGCCTGATGGGCGCGCTGACCCTGGCGATTCCCAAGGAGCAGCGCAGCCGACGCTTTCGTCTGCTGCTAGCGTACAACCTCGGACGCATCCTCAGTTACGCGACCGCTGGTTTGCTGATCGGCCTCGCCGGCTGGGCGGTAGCGAACAGCCCGGCGGCGATGGTCATGCGCATCCTCGCCGGATTGCTGCTGATCGCCATGGGCCTGTATCTGGCCGGTTGGTGGAGCGGATTGACCCGCATCGAAAGCCTCGGTCGCGGACTGTGGCGTTACATTCAGCCGGTGGCCAATCGTCTGCTGCCGGTATCGAGTCTGCCCCGTGCGTTATTGCTCGGCGCGCTGTGGGGCTGGCTGCCGTGCGGACTGGTTTACAGCACGCTGCTGTGGTCGGCGAGCCAGGGCAATGCGCTGGACAGTGCGTTGTTGATGCTGGCGTTCGGGTTGGGGACGTGGCCGGTGCTGCTGGCGACAGGGCTGGCGGCCGAGCGGGTCACGGCGTTGCTGCGCAAACGCAGCGTGCGCATGGCTGGGGGGTTGCTGGTGATTCTATTCGGGATCTGGACCCTTCCTGGCCCTCACCAACATTGGTTGATGGGTCACTGACCCGGCCACAGCCCTGAGAAGATTCATTGTGGTGAAGGATTTACTTTGGTGAGGGGATTTATTGTGGTGAGGGGATTTATCCCCGATGGTGTGCGAAGCGCACCCCGGCATTCCTCCAGTGACACCGCGCACATAGGCTTTACGACTGCTTCGCAGCCGATCGGGGATAAATCCCCTCCCCACAAAGCAGTCACCTCTCGTCGCCGTTGATGCAAATCAACAGCCCCGTCGTCGCACCCCGATAGACTCGCCACACTGCCAGCCTATCCGGGGGAATGCCCGCATGCTCGACGCCATTCGTTGGGACACTGATCTGATCCGCCGCTACGACCTGGCGGGGCCGCGCTATACCTCGTACCCGACGGCCGTGCAATTCAACAGTCAGGTCGGCACCTTCGACCTGTTCCATGCCCTGCGCGACAGCCGCAAGGCGCAGCGCCCGTTGTCGCTGTATGTACATGTGCCGTTCTGCGCGAACATTTGCTACTACTGCGCCTGCAACAAGGTCATCACCAAGGATCGCGGGCGAGCGCAGCCGTATCTGCAACGGCTGGAGCAGGAAATCCAGTTGATTGCCTGCCATCTGGAACCGACGCAGAAAGTCGAGCAGTTGCACTTCGGCGGCGGCACCCCGACCTTTCTCAGCCACGACGAGCTGCGGCAGCTGATGGCGCACCTGCGCAAACACTTCAATCTGCTGGATGACGATTCCGGCGACTACGGCATCGAGATCGACCCGCGTGAGGCCGACTGGTCGACCATGGGCCTGCTGCGCGAACTGGGTTTCAACCGGGTCAGCATTGGCCTGCAGGATCTCGATCCGGCGGTGCAACGGGCGGTCAATCGCCTGCAGAGCCTGGAAGAAACCCGCGCGGTGATCGACGCGGCGCGCACCCTGCAATTTCGCTCGATCAACATCGATCTGATTTACGGCCTGCCCAAGCAGACTCCGGAAAACTTCGCGCGCACCGTTGAAGAAGTCATCAGCCTGCAACCGGACCGGCTCTCGGTGTTCAACTATGCACACCTGCCGGAGCGTTTCATGCCGCAGCGGCGGATCAACAGCCACGAGCTGCCGAGCCCTGCGCAAAAACTCGAAATGCTCCAGCGCACCATCGAACAACTGACCGCCGCCGGCTACCGCTACATCGGCATGGATCACTTCGCCCTGCCCGACGATGAGCTGGCGATTGCTCAGGAAGAACAGACTTTGCAACGCAATTTCCAGGGCTACACCACCCACGGCCATTGCGACTTGATTGGTCTGGGGGTGTCGGCGATCAGCCAGATCGGCGATCTCTACTGCCAGAACAACAGCGACCTGAACCAGTACCAGAACACCCTCGCTGCCGCGCAACTGGCGACCAGCCGTGGCCTGGTGTGCAATGCCGACGATCGCCTGCGCCGCGCGGTGATCCAGCAGTTGATCTGCAATTTCAGCCTGGAATTCGCCGAGATCGAGCAAGCGTTCAACATCGATTTTCAGGGTTATTTCGGCGCGCTGTGGCCGCAACTGCAAGGCATGGCCAACGATGGACTGATCAGTCTGGAGCGCGAGCGCATCGAAGTGCTGCCAGCCGGACGCCTGCTGGTGCGCTCGGTGTGCATGGTGTTCGACGCGTATCTGGAACAGCAGAACCGCCAGCGCTTCTCGCGGGTGATCTAGTTTTTCGTCAGCAACGAGCCGAGCTTGAGGTTTTGCTCGGAGGTGAGGCCGGACTGATCCATGACTTTGGACAGAGCCAGATTGGCGCTGATCAGCCCGGTATTCAGTGCGGCGATGGCACCGCGCAGCGCGGCGAGCATGTTGACCTTGGCTTCGTTGGTCATGGTTTTGTCAGACATGACGGCGGCCATCCGGGCTTTCTTCTCGGCAATCTCTTTTTGCAGTTTGCGGATCATCTTCAGCAACTGCTGGACGTTCTCGGGCAAGCCGCTGTCTTCGATGTCGGCGTTCTCGCCCCCGGCGCTGTAGGATTTTTCGATGGAGGCGCCGGACAGCGACACTTTGACGCCCTCGACCAAGGTCGGGGTTGCCAACGGCGCAGAGGCGGGATTCTGCTCGCTGTCGGTCCCTGTTCTGGCAGTGCTAGGCACAGACGCAACGCCGTTGTTACCGGGATTCAGCGTGTCAATGGCGGCCATCGAGAGGTTCCTTGCATGCGTGTTGATACCTGTTTATCGGCCACTTGCCCTGCGGCTTTACGCCCGTGGGACAAACTCGCCGCAGACTGGCCTGAATGTCCTCCCGTGGGTTACCCTTACGGCTTATGTGTGTTTTCCCACAAGGATTTAAGAAATGTCCGAGCCAGTCAAACTGCGCGCTCACAACCAGGCCCATTGCAAGGATTGCAGCCTGGCCCCTCTCTGCCTGCCACTTTCTCTGAATCTGGAAGACATGGATGCGCTGGACGAAATCGTTAAACGTGGCCGCCCGTTGAAAAAGGGCGAATTCCTGTTCCGCCAGGGCGACACTTTCGATTCCGTTTATGCAGTACGCTCCGGCGCCCTCAAGACCTTCAGCCTGAGCGACAGCGGCGAAGAACAACTGACCGGTTTCCACCTGCCGAGCGAACTGGTCGGTCTGTCCGGCATGGACACCGAGAAACACCCGGTGTCGGCTCAGGCTCTGGAAACCACCTCGGTCTGTGAAATACCTTTCGAACGCCTCGACGAACTGGCCTTGCAACTGCCGCAGCTGCGCCGTCAGTTGATGCGGGTGATGAGCCGCGAGATCCGCGACGACCAGCAAATGATGCTGTTGCTGTCGAAGAAAACCGCCGACGAGCGCATCGCCACGTTCCTGGTCAATCTGTCGGCGCGCTTCCGGGCTCGCGGGTTCTCGGCCAACCAGTTCCGCCTGAGCATGTCGCGTAATGAAATCGGCAACTACCTGGGCCTGGCGGTGGAAACCGTGTCGCGGGTGTTCACCCGCTTCCAGCAGAACGAACTGATCGCCGCCGAGGGCAAGGAGATTCACATCCTCGACCCGATTCAGCTCTGCGCCCTGGCCGGCGGTTCGCTCGAAGGCTGATCTCGATCCGCGGTTGAGCGAAGCGTTTCAGCCGCGGGTATACTGCGCCGTTTGCAGCCCTGCCAGGACACCTCGACGATGGTCTTCGACTCCTTCGACATCAAATCCCTGATTCGCCCCGTGATCGACTTCCCGAAACCGGGCGTGATCTTTCGCGACATCACCCCGCTGTTCCAGTCGCCCAAGGCCCTGCGCCTGGTGATGGACAGCTTCGCCCACCGTTATGTGGAAGCCGATTTCACCCACATCGGCGCGATGGATGCGCGCGGTTTCCTGATCGGCTCGGTGCTGGCCTACCAGCTGAACAAGCCGCTGGTACTGTTTCGCAAGCAGGGCAAACTGCCGGCGGACGTGCTGGCCGAAGGTTACGCGACCGAGTACGGCGAAGCGTTCCTCGAAGTCCATGCCGACAGCCTGTGCGAAGGTGATTCGGTGGTGATGTTCGATGACCTGATTGCTACCGGCGGCACGCTGATCGCCGCGGCCAACCTGATCCGCCGCATGGGCGCGCGGGTGCATGAGGCGGCGGCGATCATTGATCTGCCGGAGCTGGGGGGGTCGCAGCGTCTTGAGGACATGGGGATTCCTACTTTCTGTCTGACGCAGTTTGCTTTGACCGATAAATAAGTAGCGCCCTTCAGACCGCCTTCGCGAGCAAGCTCGCTCCCACAGTTGAATGCATTCTCCTGTGGGAGCGAGCTTGCTCGCGAAGGGCCAGTAGCCTCACCAAAGATTCAGAGCCCCATCTGCTTGCTGATGACCTCGTTCATCACCTCCCGCGTCCCGCCGCCGATCGACAGAATGCGGTTATCCCGGTACAGCCGCTCCACCAGGCTTTCACGCATGTAACCCAAGCCGCCAAGAATCTGCACCGCTTCACTGGTGATCCGGTCGGAGGTATCCGTGGCGAAGTTCTTGGCCATGGAAATCTCCTTGATCACGCTCTGCCCCGCCGCCATTTTCGCCGCTTGCCGGTAGGTGAATTCCCGCGAAACTTCCAGCGCCGTGGCCATCTCCGCCAACCGGTGCTTGATCACCTGAAACTTGCCGATCGGCTTGCCGAACGCTTCGCGCTCACGCGCCCACTTCAGAGCTTCTTCGAGGGCCAGTTGTGAAGTCATGTTGGCCATCAGCGCCAGCGCCAGCCGTTCGCTCTGGAAATTGCCCATGATGCAGGCAAAACCCATGTTCTCCGCGCCGATCAGATTGCCCACAGGCACCCGACAGTCGTCGAAGAACAGTTCAGCGGTGTCCGAGGCCCACCAGCCCATTTTCTTCAACTGGCGGCCTACGGTGAAGCCTGGGATGCCCTTCTCGATCAACAGCAGGCTGATACCGCCGAAACCCGGCGCACCGGTGCGCACCGCGACGGTGTAGAAATCGGCACGTACGCCGCTGGTGATGAAGGTTTTGCTGCCGCTGACACGATAGAAGTCACCGTCACGCACGGCACGGGTCTGCAGGTTGGCGACGTCGGAACCACCGCCGGGTTCGGTAATCGCCAACGCGCTGATCTTCTCGCCACTGAGCACTGGCGGCACGACGCGGTCGCGCACCTCGGGCCGGGCCCATTTGACGATCGGTGGCAGGCCGATATCCAGCGAACCCAGCCCGGCGACAAGACCACCGGAGCCGCAGCGCATCAGCTCTTCGCTGGCGGCGACCTTGGCGAATACATCACCTTCGTGGCTGCCGCCCAGCGCTTCCGGGTAGCCAATGCCGAGAATCCCCGCCGCCCCGGCCTTCAGGTACAGCTCTCGGGGGAAGCTTTCGGCTTCTTCCCACGCATCGATGTCCGGCAGGATCTCGCGCTCGACGAAACGTCTGACGCTGTCGCGGACCATTTGGTGGCTGGGGTCGAAGTATTCCTGGAAGGCAGGCATCGGCGAACTCCACTGGAGGGTTGGCCGACGTTAACCGAGCGCTTGCTTGGTTTTCAACAACATTGTGTGAATCAGATAAACCGAATCGCTCCATTCGCGAGCAAGCTCGCTCCCACATTAGTTTTGTGTCATTCACAAATCCCCTGTGGGAGCGAGCTTGCTCGCGAAGGCGCCAGTCAACGCACCGCTGAACTCAGAGAGAGATGGGTTTACGCCCGGCAAACGAATGCGCCAGCGTCCCGCCATCCACCAACTCCAGCTCCCCACCCAGCGGCACACCGTGGGCAATCCGCGAGGCGATCAGGCCTTTGTTGGCCAGAAGTTGGGCGATGTAATGCGCAGTAGCTTCACCTTCCACCGTCGGGTTGGTGGCAAGGATGACTTCGGTAAAGGTGCCCGCCTCTTCAATGCGCGCCATCAACTGCGGAATGCCGATGGCTTCCGGCCCCAGACCGTCGAGCGGCGACAGGTGGCCCTTGAGCACGAAGTAGCGGCCACGGAAACCGGTTTGCTCCACCGCATACACGTCCATCGGCCCCTCCACCACGCACAGCAGCGTGTCGTCGCGGCGCGTGTCGGCGCACTGCGGGCACAGATCGTCTTCGGTCAACGTCCGGCACTGGCGGCAGTGACCCACCCCTTCCATGGCCTGGCTCAAGGCCTGGGCCAGGCGCGTGCCACCGCTGCGATCACGCTCGAGCAACTGCAACGCCATGCGCTGGGCGGTTTTCTGACCCACACCCGGCAAGGTTCGCAAGGCGTCGATCAGTTGGCGAATCAAAGGGCTGAAGCTCATGGGTAAAAAGTCCGACAAAACAACGAGACGCGGTTTATACCCGCGCCTCTGGCCAGCGTCAAATGCTCAGTCCTGGGCAACCTTCACCACCAGTTTGCCGAAGTTGCGCCCTTCCAGCAGACCGATAAACGCCTCGGGCGCCTGCTCCAGGCCTTCGACCACGTCTTCGCGGAATTTCACCTTGCCGTCGCGCACCCACGGCACCATATGGCTGATGAATTCCGGCTGGCGGTCGCCATAGTCGTCAAACACGATGAAGCCCTGAATCCGCACGCGCTTGGTCAGTAACGTACGCTGCAGCATCGGCAGACGATCCGGACCTTGCGGCACTTCCGTGGCGTTGTAACCGGCAATCAGCCCGCACAGCGGAATCCGCGCCTTGGGATTGAGCAGCGGCACCACGGCGTCGAACACATGCCCGCCGACGTTTTCGTAATAGATGTCGATGCCGTTCGGACAGGCCTTGGCCAATTGTTCGGCAAAGTCCGGCGCCTTGTGATCGATGCAGGCATCGAAACCCAGTTCCTCGACCACGTATTTGCATTTGTCGGCGCCACCGGCCACACCGACGGCGCGCAGGCCCTTGATCTTCGCCACCTGACCGACCACCGAACCGACGGCACCGGAGGCGGCGGCAACGACGAGGGTTTCGCCTTCTTTCGGCTGACCGATGTCGATCAGGCCCATGTACGCGGTCATCCCCGGCATGCCCAGCACACCGAGGGCCATCGACGGACTCGGCAGGCCGGACGGGATTGGCATGATGTTGCGGCCGTCGCTGATGCTGTGGCTCTGCCAGCCGGTGAGGCCGACCACCAGATCGCCCTGATGGAATTTCGGATGACGGGAATTCTCGACACGGCTGACAGCCCCGCCGGTCATCACTTCGCCGATCTGTACCGGCGCGGCGTAGGACGGTGCGTCACTCATGCGTCCGCGCATGTAAGGGTCGAGCGACAGGTACAGGGTCTTGAGCAGCACCTGGCCATCTTCGAGATCCGGCAAGGCTTCGCGCTCCAGACGGAAGTTTTCCGGGGTCGGCGCGCCGACCGGGCGCGAGGCGAGGACGAAGCGTTGATTGAGGGTCAGAGGGTCGGACATGTCAGCGTCTCCTGTGAATGATGAATTCAGGGGTATAGGGAGCAGACCTTGGTGACATCACAGCGTTCGATGTTTCTACTCGACTCCTGTGGCGAGGGAGCTTGCTCCCGCTGGAGTGCGAAGCGCTCCCCCTGCTTTCTTTCAGGTATACCGGGTTTTCAGGGTTTACGACGACTTCGTCGCCGAGCGGGAGCAAGCTCCCTCGCCACAAATGAATACGGAACGCCTGAGGAACAGAAACAAAAATGCCAGGCGCTATGCCTGGCATTTTGTGTAGCTCATCCAACCCGCGATGGCGAATCAGAATGGCAGTTTCATACCCGCTGGCAGGTTCATGCCGGCGGTCATGCTGCCCATTTTTTCCTGGCTGTTGGCTTCGATCTTGCGCACGGCGTCGTTGACGGCGGCGGCGACCACGGCTTCGAGCATTTCCTTGTCGTCTTCGCTCAGGCCTTCAACCAGGCTTGGGTCGATGCTGACGCTTTTCACGTCGTGACGACCGGTCATCACCACGGTGACCATATCGCCACCGGCCTTGCCGGTGACTTCGGCGTTGGCCAGTTCTTCCTGCATCTTGGCCATTTTTTCCTGCATCTGCTGCTCCTGCTTCATCAGGCCGGCCATGCCACCTTTCATCATGGGAATCACCTCAAAAGTACTTGGATCAAAACAGCGCCCGGCCAGCGAGGCCGGACGCCCTCAGTTATTAGCCTTGGGCGACCAAGGCGTCGACAGGTTCAATAGTATCGTGTCGCACTACCGCACCGAACTGCTGAACCATCTGCTGGATGAACGGATCACCGTGGATCGATTCCTCCGCCTCGCGCTGACGGTTGGCCCGGCGACGGGACGCGGCCTGGGCCGGGGTTTCCTGCTCGGGCTTGATCAGTTCGATGGTCAGGGTCAGCGTGCGACCATGGAACTGGTTCAACGCATCGTTCAGGCGCCGCTGTTGCGTGGCGTTGAACAGCGCGCTGTGCGCCGGGTCCAGGTGCATCAGCCAATGGTCGCCATCGACCGCGATCAGCGTGCAGTTGGCGGCGATGCTGCCGGTCATGCCGGAGATCGGCAGTTGCGGGAACAGCTCCAGCCATTGCAACGCCAGACCGGTGGCCGGCGCGGCGGCAGGCTCCGGTTCGGGTTCCGGGGCCGGCTCGGCGGTGTGTTCGCTGGCCAGATCGTCGAGGTAGCTGTAGGCCGAATCCATGTCCGGCTCGATGTAGTCTTCGTCCAGCGGCGGCTCGTCGTCGAGGTCCATGCCTGGAGTGGCGGCATCGACGTCGGCGACCGACGGCTCGGGAATCGGCGCGGCCGCCCACTCCGGCGCATCCAGCACCACGCTGTCCGGGGTCGGCAGCGGCATCGGCGGCAACTCGGGCTGCTCGCTGGCGGTTTCCAGCACCGGCTCGACGGCTGGCTGCTGCACCGGCTCAGGTTCCGGCTCGGGTTCAACCGGGTCGTTCCACGGCAGGTCGACCACCGCTTCGGCGACGACTGGCTCTGGTTCCGGTTCTGGCGCATGGGCCACCACAGGCGCTGGCTCTGGAGCCGGCGTTGGTGCTGGAACAACAACCGGTGCAGGCGCAACAGCCGCAGCGACTACCGGCGCAGGCTTGGGCGCGGCAGCCACTGAGTTTGCGGAATCAACTGTGGCCTGGCTGATCCCCACTGGCTTTAGCGGTTGCCTCGGCGCGTCCGCGTTGTCCGCGGGTCGGAAGGCCAGCATCCGCAGCAGGACCATCTCGAAACCACCGCGCGGGTCCGGCGCCAGCGGCAAATCGCGGCGACCGATCAGGCCCATCTGGTAATAGAACTGCACATCTTCGGCCGGCAGCGCCTGGGCCAGCGCCAACACGCGGTCACGGTCGCCATGGCCGTTATCGACACCTTCCGGCAAGGCCTGGGCGATGGCGACACGGTGCAGCACGTTGAGAATTTCCGAGAGCACGCCGTTCCAGTCCGGGCCTTGCTCGGCCAGATGGCGCACGGCTTCGAGCAACGCCTTGGCATCGCCTTCGATCAGCGCGTGCAGCACGTCAAAGACCTGGCCGTGATCCAGCGTGCCGAGCATCGCCCGCACATCGGCGGCCAGCACCTTGCCTTCACCGAAGGCGATGGCCTGGTCGGTCAGGCTCATGGCGTCACGCATCGAGCCGTCAGCAGCGCGACCCAGCAACCACAGCGCGTCGTCTTCGAACGGCACGTTTTCCGCGCCGAGCACGTGGGTCAGATGCTCGACCACGCGCTCGGGTGTCATGTTCTTCAGGGAAAACTGCAGGCAACGCGACAAAATCGTTGCCGGAAGTTTCTGCGGATCCGTCGTCGCCAAAATGAACTTGACGTACGGCGGCGGCTCTTCGAGGGTTTTCAGCAGCGCATTGAAGGAATGGCTGGAGAGCATGTGCACTTCGTCGATCAGGTAGACCTTGAAGCGCCCGCGGCTCGGCGCGTACTGCACGTTGTCGAGCAGTTCGCGGGTGTCCTCGACCTTGGTCCGGCTCGCGGCGTCGATCTCGATCAGGTCGACAAAGCGCCCTTCATCGATCTCGCGGCACACCGAACACTCACCGCAGGGGCTGGACGTGATACCTGTCTCACAGTTCAGGCATTTGGCAATGATCCGCGCAATGGTGGTCTTACCGACCCCGCGCGTACCGGTGAACAGGTACGCATGGTGCAGCCGCTGGCTGTCCAAGGCATTGATCAGAGCCTTGAGCACATGGGTCTGGCCGACCATTTCGCGGAACGAGCGCGGACGCCATTTACGTGCAAGAACCTGATAACTCATCGAAAACCGTCGCAACGAAGGAAGCTGAAGCGGCTAATGCTAGCGGAGCAAGGGCAAAAATGCATCCGGTGTGCTCGTCTAATCTGGCTAAGCTGCTTTTGGCGGGGAAATTTCGCTCGGGATCGGAACTCATCGGAGCATTTATGCGTTGCCCGACTCAGGGCATTCTCCACGACATCATGCTCAGCCTGGCGACGCAGGTCGGTATGCCGGCCGAATTTCACGTGCTGCCGCGCACTCGCGTGCAAAGTGCCATGGAGCGCGGCGAAGTCGATGTGCGCTGCTACGCCGCACAATCGTGGCTGCCGAATCAGTCCGGGGACTACATCTGGAGCATTCCGCTGCTGTTCCAGCGCGATTTGCTGATCAGCGGCCATGATCAACCGCTCCCTGTCGATCCCGACCGTCTCCCCCGCCAATCGATCGGCACCGTGCTCGGCTACACCTACCCGACCCTGCAACCCATGTTCGACGCCGACCGCCTGCAACGCGAAGACGCGCGCAATCAGGAGCAAGTGCTGGAAAAACTCCTGGCCGGGCGCTACCGCTATGCGGTGAGCAATCAATGGACGCTGGACTGGTTCAACCAGCGCCTGCTGCCCGAACAGCAACTGCAAGCGGTGGCGGTGCTGCAGGAGCAGCATGTCGGCTGTTATGTGAGGAATGACCCGCAGGTGCCGGTGCAGCGGATTCTGCGCACGTTGCTGCGGATGAAAATGTCGGGGGAGATTGATGAGATTATCCGGTTGTATACCGGAGGCTCGGGTAGTGAACCGTAAGCAATCTGACGAAAACAAGAAAGGGACTTATAAAACAAGTCCCCCTATTCACTCACCGGACCAATCAAAGCAGAGCACAAGAACCTGACATTGGAATCTTAGCTACGCCCCCCTCAGAAACACAGCTTATTCCAACCGATACTTCCTAAAAGCAATATATTTTGTAAAACCGAATTTTATATACGGCTTCCCATTTGCTGCCTGAAAGGCCACGCCCACCACAATAAAATCAGCGCCTTGCAAATCATCTATATCTTTTAGCCGAAAATCGGCGACAAGCTGTTCTTCAAGATCATCATCATCCACCAAAATACTTGGTTCTTTCTTATAATTTCCACAATTAAGCCAAAGACAATCGCCTTGTCTATTGACGTTATTTATCCTACCCCAGAATACTTTAGGTTCACCTAAAGTTGCATTCAACACTTCCGACTGAGAAACCAAATGCTCTGCAAGCACTCCTTCAAGAACAACCCTACCGCCATCCGCTATCATTCTGACGAGCTTATCCGGTGGAGGAAAATCCGGATCTCGACCTAGCCTTGTCAGTATTTGTCGAAGTGATTTATTTTCCGGATAATCACCAATATTTGAATATCTCCGCACAGTCCCCCAAGCGGATTCTTTTTTCGCCTTGCGTTGTGTGACTGCAACACCAATATCCTGCTTACGCTGCTTATCCAAATCTACATTAATAGCAGACAACATACCGGTGATTGAGGGCGCATCCTCATCCACAATCAAAACTATCTTATTTTCACATTCATCAGTGTGATGCGCAGCAAAGCATGGAGCCCGGACATACTTCTCAGTTGAAAATCCTTTTACAAACCATGATTTCTCTAAGCATTTATCACATATGATATTCCCCCGATACATGTCCGGGTTCTGTTGATATTGAAAAATAGTACATTCCGTCTGATCAGGCACGTAACAAACACTTTCCACCTAGCCATCCCCGCTAAATGTCGCCATAGGCGCTTAAGTCATAACGTAGTTGGGCAAGCACGTCCCAGCAAGAGGAAGACTAACAGCTATGCTGAGAAATCGAAATGCCACCATCAGCTCGAATATGAGGATAAGGAAATTGCAGGCATTGTGAATCACGCAATCAAAAAAGGGGCTCATCTGATCAAGTCCCTTTACGTTACTGACTGGCGATCTAGCTCACATCAAGCTTCAATACTGAGCCTTCACATAACCTTCGATCGGTTTCTGCAGCAGATCCTGTGGATGATCGCCGCCGAAAGTCAGCCACTTGCTCTTGCCTGACACCACGGTCGACGCCAGAGGTTCGTCGCCCTTTTCGTCGTAAATCGCCAATTTCACTTCGATCCGGTCCGGGATGCCCGACCACTCTGTAGCCCGGTCTTCCCAATGCAGGATTTCCGGCACAACGTAGTACTCGGCATTCCCCTGCTGTCTGATACAGGCAAGATCGGCACAGGATTCGAACACTTTCACCTGATTGGCATAGCGGGCAAATGCCGACCGGACCGCGCCCGCCGTCATGGCGCCCGACGCTTTATAAACGGTGGTCTCGTAACGACCATCGACGGGCGTTGCGATAGCGACCGACTGACCTTGAATCAACTTTTCAGGGCTTGTCGCCAAATCCTGCTGAACGTACTTGGCGGAACAGCCTGAGATCAGCACAGATAAAACGATGATTGAACGCTTGAACACAAATGTCTCCCTGACTTTCGATACGAGAAGAGTTCAACCCATTAATGGCTGGGTTGAAGCGCGCGAATGCTAATAAGGCACCATCACCCTGTCCATCACCCGCGACCCGATCGCTCGTCGCGAAGCGTAATCCCGCCAAAGTAAGATCAATTAGTGTCCATGCGACTCGCGGAATTTCTGGCCTTCGTGATAATCGACCCACTCGACCACATCGAACGGAACATACAACTTCGCTTTGGCGCGGGAGACCGCGATATATACGGCGCATATGCGCTGGTCGAACTCATAGGCATCCTTGAATTTCACGGTCGTCAGCAGCCCGGGCGTCAGCAAGACTTCATCAAACTCCATCCCCCCCGCATCTTCAGCCTGCATCAATATGCAGCGCTTACCGGGATTGCCAATCATGCGGTTCAAGCGGGTCAAATCGGCGACCTTAAAGCCTTTCTCCAGCTCGGCCTTGACCAAGTGAAAAGACTCGTCGAACCGATTGGCATCACATACGGCTTGCCAGTCGGGCATGTCGCTGAAGTATGGATGCACAGCATTTTCGCGGTGCTGCGAACTGTAGAAGTCCGGCTTGAACAACTCGATGGCGCTTGTCATGAAAAGCGTCAATTTATCCTGCAGAGTTTTTTCGGCAAAGCTGAACGCACAGTTGGCATCACGCAGTTTGATGACCCACAACATCGTGTCCCAGTGGGATGCGGTCAGCACCACGCAACCTTCCGGTGGAACGAAGCCCATCGGATACATCTCGATAGTCACGTCCGCATCACGAGCACCCTCAAAGGGTACCTTGCTCTTATGTGTATGCCGGAAGATCAGAGGATTGACCAGACGTTCTACATTAAGGCCTGAGCGCACGGAAAAGCTGATATCACTCTGCCGAACCTCACGCTTTCTTTTGACCACGACACCGCTGGCTTGTTGATACTCGTCTCCGAGGGTGATCAGCACTTGTCGGCCACGCTCGATGATTTGTAGCAGCGGAGCAGGAATATCTTGGCTCTCGTCGATAAGCACATGTGTATAACGCGTCGGCACCATGCAGTCGGCCAAGCTCGCTCGTTTCAACATCAACAATGCGTCGAATCCAGTCTGACTGCCCCATACTGGATTCAGCTCAAGGTAGCCCCAGAGTCGGCTCGAATACTCAAGCAACACAGAGGCGTCCGACCGGGACAATGGCTGCGCAAAATGCGGTAGATGGTTAGTCGAGAAGCTGTGTTCTCTCGAGCGGCAGTAACGCTCGAGCACCTGGAGGCAGAAATCCAGAGTAGCTTGCCCATCGTGGTGGCGAAACCCGATGATGTTCAGCTCATGCGCCACGGCCTGCTTGCTCGCAATCCTCGTAGGAGTATTCGTGAACCCGGGTCTGCGGCCAAGCATGAGCGACTGCGCAAATTGCTGAAAGGTTTTACCAGCCTTTCGCTCTACAACCCCCTTCATACGCTTACGCAAGTTTTCCAGCTTTGCATCGGTGTGCGCTAGCAATAACGTCCGCTCGGGTCGCAAGTGCTCCAGCAACGCTACCAGCAGATGGCTCTTGCCGATTCCCGCATAACCCTGGACGTGCAGGTCTTCGTCCAGATTAGCGCGGAAGGTTCTGACCAGTTTGTCTTGCGCAGTACTCAGCCAGCGCTCGCGATGCTTGGGCGTAACCATCTGCTGGCTGAACGGATTGTTGTCGGTATGGTGGCGAATCTTGTAACCGGCATCCCACTTCCCATCAGACAATAGATATTTGCGCGCGGCCACTTCTTCCGCCAGCAGAAATCGCAGGTTCAAACCTTTGATAGCCTGCAGACCAAAGTACAGCTTGCGTTGATCAAACAGTCGTCGTGCCTCTGACAACAATACTGTGCCCGCTGAGCGCCGGCTATCGACAGCCCACCCGATGAGTTTGCCCAGAATTTTTTCCGCCGCTGCCGCGTTCAGGTCAGCTTCCTTCGCTTGCGCCAGATTCTGAATGACTAGCACCGCCGCCAGTTCTGGATCTGTCAAGGCGTCGAGAGCTGCTGCGCCGCCGGGTAGCAGCAGGTTTGCACAGACCTCGTCAGTGACAGGTAAGAATACGGGGCTGGATAAATCAAAGTGTTCCGGGTGCATAAAACCTCGTAGTCAGGGTCGAAAATGTCACAAGGTCAATCCTGACTAATCTTCATTCATTTCGAAGTCATGTTCCTCGAACTCGTCATCAGACCAATACACGAACCTTTCAACAACACGAGTTAATCTATCTTGAGCAGGCGAAATGCTTCGGACATCGATGAGCCACTCAAATTCGATCAGACGGGATCGGATGAGCTCAGCGGGAACGCTGAGAGTCATACTTAATTCAGCAGCAATTGTGTCAGCGGTACTGACATTGCCGTGCTGATGGTCAACATAGATGTGCCCATGTCCACGCCATTTGACATCGTACTTTTTAAGCAACGGCTCCAAATGCTCCCAGAGCGTTTCCTTGATCATCCACTGAGGAATTTCCACTCCGACGAAGTCACTCACAGTTCACCTCGTCGCTGACACGGAACTCAAAATCGTAGTCACCCAAAGTACCAGACATGCTTCCGGGATATATCCGTTCTCCGTGTGTCAACTCAGTACCGTTTGTACGGATTTGCGCTTGCAACTCATAGACCGCTATTTCGAGCAGCCTGCTCAGGTCTTCAGGACTATTCGCCGCGACGCGCAACTGCAGATCAAACTCGCCTCTGCCCCGGCTTAACGTTTGGTCGGTAATTGGTGCGCAATAAGGCGTCTCGCCTGAATCAACATCGCTGCCCGTCGATCCACCTATAATCGCCGCATGCTCCTCATCCATGAGATCCAGCACTCGCGACAGCTCCAGAGTCTGCTCGGGATGCGCTTGCATCCGGTCTTTGATCTCCAGACGACGGAACTGCCACTCCCGAATCTTTTCTCGGGTCAAGTCATCCATTTCAGCCACTTCAGCCACTTCCAATCTCTCGATGCCAGATACGAGAGTATGCCACTCTTCCACTGTGGCGGCTGAATCCGTATGAGTGGACCGACAAATCGCGGGCATAAAAAAACCGCAGTGGGCGAAACCCATGCAGTTCTTTTGTAGCGTTCTTCGTTCGTTAAGGTGGTAACCCCACCAGCCACACCCCGGCACACAATGTTCCCGCTGTGGCTGCTGCCTTCCGGCTCTGACCAGGTTCACGGGTAATCGTTGCGGGGGGACCGATGGGGTCACCATAACGACACTCACCTGTCGGCGAGCCGCGCCATTGTACCTATCTGAGATGAAGATACAACCGTTGGTTGCAGATAAAAAATATGAACGGGTTCAAGGACATGCGCTGTGCCCGAAAAGATCGCAGCCTGCGGCAGCTCCTACAGGGTCAGCACCTCGTCCGCCTTGCCGCCCGCCTGCTGGATCACCAGATGGATGAAGTGCAGCTTGGCAATCGCCGCCGCCGGCAGCACGAACGGGTAGAAATCCGGCTGCCCCATGCTGCGTGACAGCTCGTTGAGCATGCCCGCCAGTTCGATCCACGCATTGACGAACGACAGGAACGCCGCGCCGCCGGGGTGCTCCGGGTCGTACAGCGTGCTGGACGGGAACGGCTGGTAGTCGAAGTCCATTTCCCGCGCGCTCATGCCGAAACCCAGCGCGGTGTCCACCGCGTCCATCATGTGCAGGTAATGCGCCCAGGTCTCGGCCCAGTCCTCCCACGGGTGCATGGTCGCGTAAGCACTGACGTAGCGTTGCGGCCAGTCCAGCGGTGCGCCTTGCTGGTAGTGACGTTCGAGCGCTTCGGCGTAACTGGCGCGCTCGTCGCCGAACAGCTTGCGAAAAGCTTCGAGCCACGGACCGTTGGCGATCAAACGATCCCAGTAATAGTGCCCGACCTCATGCCGGAAATGCCCGAGCAACGTGCGATAGGGTTCATGCATCGCCGCCCTGACCTGTTCGCGATGGGCGTCGTCGGCTTCTTTGATGTCGAGGGTGATCAGGCCATTGGCGTGGCCGGTCATCGGCGCATTGCCCTCAAGGTCGACGCCGATGAAGTCGAAGGCCAGACCGGTGGCCTCATCCACGCTTTTCGGGATGACCGGCAGACCCAGGGTGATCAGTTGCGCCACCAGCCGGCGTTTGGCGATCTCGACCTTGCGCCAGCGTTCAGGGTTTTCCGGCACCGAGAGGTCGGGGATGGTGCGATTGAGGCTGCAGGCGATGCACAGGCTGTCGCGGCCGTTATCCGGCAATAGCCAGTTGCACGCGGCGGGGGTATCGAGGTTGGCGCAGCGGCGGAACAAGCCGGCGTCGGGATCGGCATCGAGTGTCCAACTGCCGTCTTGCGGCCCCGGTTGCAACGAAGTCAGGCGACTTTCTTCAGGCTGATAGCCCAACAGGGCGCTGCAAGCCAGGCACTGGCTGTTGCGAAAGAACAGCGACTGGCCGCAGCGGCACGGCCAGATTTTGCTGTTGCGTGAAGATTCGCCCATGAACGGCGCGACGATGCGAGAACTGAGCTGCTCGAAAAAGCGGTACATGGCGATCTCTCCCTGGGGCTTGCCAAGACTAGATCATTGCCGAGCCGACATCGTTCCCGAATACTCCACGGCTATTGGCCGATACCACCCTTGTGGTGAGGGGATTTAGCGAAACGTCGCACCGCCCCGATGGGTTGCGAAGCAGCCCCAGAACCCTACCACTCAGTTGAATCAGACAAACTGTGTGCTCAGGTTTTACGACTGCTGCGCAGCCGGTCGGGGATAAATCCCCTCACTACAGGTTTGAGCCCTATCAGGCAGAGATGCCATGGGTTTTGAGGAATGCGATAAACGCCTCTTCATCCATCACCTTCACGCCTAGCTCATTGGCCTTGGTCAGTTTCGAGCCGGCACCGGGCCCTGCGACCACGCAATGGGTTTTCGCCGATACAGAACCGGCAACCTTGGCGCCAAGACTTTCCAGATGCTCTTTAGCGACATCACGGCTCATCAACTCGACCTTGCCCGTCAGCACCCAGGTCTCGCCGGACAGCGGCAGGCCTTCGACGACTTTCTTCTCGCTCAGCCAGTGCATGCCGAAATCACGCAGCTGTTTCTCGGCGGCCTCGGCGATCTGCCGATGTTCTGGGGAAGCAAAGAATTCACGCACCGAATTGGCCTGCTTCTCCGGCAGCGCCTGACGCATGTCCAGCCAGTCGGCATTCATCACCGCCTCCAGCGAACCGAATTTGTCCGCCAGTTTCTGCGCACCGCCCGGGCCGACAAAGGGAATGTGCAGCTTGTCGAGCAAACCGCCGAGCGTGGTGCTGGCGGCGAACTCAGCGCCCAGTTCGCCTTGATCCTGAATCTGCAGACCATGCCCCAGCAATTCGGCAATCACCTGCTGGTTATGCGTATCTTCAAAGAAGCTGTGAATCTCGTGCGCCACTTCCAGGCCGATGTCCGGCAGGTAGGTCAGCACTTGCGGCAACGCCTGCTGCACGCGCTCCAGCGAACCGAGCGAGCGCGCCAGGACCTTGGCCGTTTCTTCGCCGACATCGGGAATGCCCAGCGCATAAATAAACCGTGCCAGCCCCGGTTTCTTGCTGTCTTCGATAGCCGCCAGCAGTTTGTTGCTGGAGACTTCGGCAAAGCCTTCCAGATCGACGATGTCATCGAACTTCAGCGCATACAGATCGGCCGGCGAACTGACCAGACCTTCATCGACCAGTTGCTCGACGCTCTTGTCGCCAAGGCCTTCGATGTCCATCGCCCGGCGCGAGACGAAGTGAATGATCGCCTGCTTCAGTTGCGCACCACAGGCCAGACGACCGACGCAGCGGTACACCGCGCCTTCGCTGATGGTCTCCTTGCCCTTGCTACGCTTGACCAGTTGCGTGCGCTCGACATGCGAGCCGCAGACCGGGCAGCTCTCGGGAATCTGTACCGCGCGCGCGTTCTCGGGACGACGATCCATGACCACTTGCACCACTTGCGGGATCACATCACCGGCGCGGCGGATGATCACCGTGTCGCCGATCATCAGGCCCAGACGCGCCACTTCATCCATGTTGTGCAGGGTGGCGTTGGCCACGGTGACGCCGGCGACCTTGACCGGTTTCAGCCGCGCCACCGGGGTGACGGCGCCGGTGCGACCGACCTGGAATTCCACATCGAGCAACTCGGTGAGTTCTTCCATGGCCGGGAATTTGTGTGCAATCGCCCAGCGCGGCTCGCGGGCACGGAAGCCCAGTTCGCGTTGATCAGCGATGCTGTTGACCTTGAACACCACGCCGTCAATTTCGTAGGCCAGCGCGTTACGGCGCTCACCGATGTCGCGGTAGTAATCCAGGCACTCGCCGATGCCTTTGGCCAGTTTCAGCTCGTGGCTGATCGGCATGCCCCACTTCTGCAATTGCTTGAGGTTGCCGATGTGAGTATCGGAGATATCGTGGGAGACCTGACCGATGCCGTAGCAGCAGAATTCCAGCGGACGGTTGGCGGTGATCTTCGAATCCAGCTGACGCAGGCTGCCGGCAGCGGCGTTGCGCGGGTTGGCGAAGGTCTTGCCGCCGACTTCCAGTTGCGAGGCGTTGAGGCGCTCGAAACCGGCCTTGGACATGAAGACTTCGCCACGCACTTCCAGAGTCGCCGGCCACCCTGTGCCATGCAGCTTCAACGGGATGTTGCGCACGGTGCGCACGTTGACGCTGATGTCTTCACCGGTGGTGCCGTCGCCGCGAGTAGCGCCGCGCACCAGCACGCCGTCCTGATACAGCAGGCTGACCGCCAGGCCATCGAGTTTAGGTTCGCAGCTGTATTCCACCGCTGCGCCGCCACCGAACAGATCACCGACCGGCAGATCCAGACCCTCGGTCACCCGGCGGTCGAATTCGCGCATGTCGGCTTCTTCGAAGGCGTTACCGAGGCTGAGCATCGGTACTTCGTGACGCACCTGGGTGAACGCGGTCAGTGCCACGCTGCCGACGCGCTGGGTCG
>Ga0153948_1000271_pt1 | contig 28040 bp, 25 predicted proteins | sample TSNJ032MetaG_FD_104696 | JGI IMG/M metagenome (GOLD analysis project Ga0153948, IMG submission 104696) | Attine ant fungus gardens microbial communities from New Jersey, USA - TSNJ032 MetaG | ecosystem: Host-associated > Fungi > Mycelium > Unclassified | place: USA: New Jersey, Wharton State... | reverse complement strand
TGCACAGACTGGTATCAGACAGTTGGCATAGAATGTGACCTATATATATGAACTTCTCATTATTCGGGTCTTGACTCCTGGTTATTATATAATGTGGATGGTGTCGTAGGATTCTGTGATTCTGACTAGCCCCTTACCTCTGAGACACTCCCAACATTCAAGCTCCGGTATGAGCACCATTTTATGGTTGATCGCCATCATTTGCATTTTCCTTGGGCTCAAACGGCTCGCATCGGCATCAAGATCAAGGCACTCTCTTCCTCCGGGGCCTCCCGCCGATCCATTTATTGGTCACCTGCGATATATTCCCTCAGAAAATCCGGAGGATAAATTCTCAGAGTGGTCGAAGCAATATGGTATGTATTGAGGGTTCAAAACTGCGACGGCGAGTAACTGAGCATGTCTTGCAGGAGATGTTATGCTCTTGCACGTGTTTAATCGCAAGATGATCATCCTCAACAGTGTTGAAGCTGCTGTTGATCTGATGGAAAAACGAAGTTCGAACTACAGTGATCGTCCAAATTTTCCTATTTTCCAATTGTATGCATTCTTTGACAACTCCACACTGGGGTTAACACTCATATGATACCTGTCGCACAATAGAATGGGCTGGGGTCGGAGCCTTTCATTTTCTGGTTATGGTAAAACATTCCGGAAACATAGGCGTTTATATCAGCAGCATTTTTCCTCGCAGAAAGCTGTCCAATATCAACACACACAGCTTCGGGAGGCACGGCGCCTTGCCTTCAACCTTCTTGAAAAAGGGGCAGATAAGATAGAACCAATTCTCAACCGGTGAGAAATCATCATGTTTAAAATATGATATCTTTCCTGACGCATGTCCTCGACAGCTTTTCAACCTCAATCGTCTCTGCCATCGCATATGGATATGAGGTTCTTTCTGACGACGATCCTTATTTACAACTTGCAAGGGGAAGTGGATATGCATTAAGTCATTGTGGACCTCCAGGTGGCACACCTGTAGATCTATTTCCTATCTGTACGTCACGTTCCGTCCTCGCTGTCATGTGTGCTCACGACTCTTTTTATAGTGCGGTACCTACCATCCTGGTTCCCAGGTACTTTTTTTTGCATGGAAAGCACGAGAATACAACCATATCATTCAACAAATGCAAAATTATCCGTTTGATGAAGTCCGAAGACAGATGGTAAGGCATCCATAGGCATCATGACTGGACTAAAACTGCTATAGACCGAGGGAACAGCAAAGCCTTCCTTTCTCTCTCACCACCTTGAGCGTTTGCATCAAGAAGCCAACGATACTCCGGAAGAGCTCTTGGACATTAAAATAGCGGCAGCAACTATTTATGCTGCAGGCGCAGAAACTGTAAGTAGAAAGTGTTTAATTGTGCTTATGACTATATTCAAACACATTGATGAACTCTAGACTTGGTCTTCTGTGTCCATTTTCATGCTTGCAATGGTTTTACATCCAGAATGGCAGCTCCGTGCACACCAGGAGATCGATGCACACCTGAGTGGTTCGCGGTTGCCCGAAATAGGAGACAGAAATGAGCTTCCCATCGTAGACTGCATACTACAAGAAACATTCCGGTAAGTTCGTTGATTCAGCGAGAGTCCTCAGGCGAACTCAATTGTGGGCTCAGCTGGCTCAATGCACTCCCACTTGGTAAGCTTAATTCGGCTACTCGGTCCAAAGTACACCCAAACTGTATAACGTCAGGGATTCCACACCGTGCGCTCAAGGACGACATATATAGGGGCATGTTTATTCCTAAAGGGTCTCTGGTGATTGCGAACATACGGTGGGCCACAGACCATGTTTCTGAGCTGATGTCCCTTGAACCACTTCCTCAGCGGTATGTCTATGAATGAAGCGGTATATCATGATCCGTCTTCTTTCGATCCATCCCGTTATCTCTCAAAATTGAAGGGAGGTCAAGAAGAGCCCTGGCCTTTGGCACATTTCGGCTTCGGACGAAGGTGAGGATGCATTTTTGTTTTCTATCGGACCTGTGAGACTATAATAATGCCTAACCAGGATATGCCCTGGCAGACATCTCGCAGATGTCAGTTTATGGCTTGCAGTAGCTACTATCCTCAGTTTATTTGAAATCAAGAAGATCCAGGGTGAAGATGGACAGGAGATAACACCCAAGGTTGGGATGGATTCAGGTTTGACAAGGTCTGAGACTCGCATATTCTTCCCCGCAAAATAATGACATTATTAGCAGCCATCCAAAGCCGTACGGATGTTCTGTGCAGTTACGAAATGACAAGGCTATGGACCTGATTGGTCAGATAAAGGTTGATTTGATGGACGAGTAATATTGGTAACAAGTCGATCTGATTACACTTATTTACAATGTATGGCGACAATCAAAGGAAAAAGAAGCCAATATATGAAATATGCAGTCAGGTAAATATTGCTCGCATTCGTAAGGTTGTCAAGGTTACTGTTAAGCATTTCGCTACTCACGGCTTTAACTGTCGTATAGATAGCTCACAGTCAAAGTAAGTAAACGTAGACGACCAGTTCTACAACACGGAGGTGGGAATCTGTAATGGAGGGCTCTGAAAGGACCAACGATGTACGTGACAGTAGTCCTTTGTTCTCAGGCGCACCGTTTGGCTCCTATGTCCAGATTTCTCAGCGTATCTGCAGATGTCAAATGCATCTGGGTGAGGCCCGGTCAAAAGGCAGACCATTGTGACACAAGTGAGGCAAGAGCTGAAAATCCTCCTCCAATAATGTACTTAACAATTTCATGGTACCCGAGTCATACAGACATTCTTGGGAAGATCATTTAGCAGAAGAGGCAGCCACACTCTCAACGACCGCAGAACCGATGATCATATACAACTTGATACATGAGATTGTCGATATCAGCTGGACCATTCCATGGAAAGACACTGAGGCAGGTCAACTACATAGTACCATCCCTCACCTATCTAGTCAAAAGAAAGTGAAGTCTTCGAGCGACTTCTGCCATGTAAACTTCAAAAAGCGCACATTTGTTTATTATTATAACTTTGCTAACTTTTCCTGCCCATGTTGTTAATAGGATTTTGTTTTTAAAAAAAATCAACGATATATTACACGGAGCGCGTTGGCAGGCCGGTTGTTAATAGGATTTGTGTCTACTATTTATAGAGGTTTTGAAATTATGAAGTTTTCGCGCTAACTTGGGTAACCCCTACCAAAGATTCGTCCCTTCTGAAGATCCATAGCACTATGCGTCTGGTGGTTTCACAAAGAATAATAATCCCTCCCTGCATGCGCTCCATCACAAATAGGTATCTCTCACAGACTCTATGACGACCAAGTTATAACTTAACAGCCAACACATGGCAAGACAGCCCACACTACTGACAGCTCATCTTTACCATATGCACCAACCTGCACAAAAGACCCACGTCACCTACTATATTAACGTCTGAGTCGGGATGAGTGTAGCAGTCCGTGTAGCAGTCCACCCAGAAGCTCAGGTGTAGTCATTAACTTTCTTCAATCACGTGAGGGGACGGGTACACCCGAACCTGAATTATCGCGCGTTGCAGGTTGTTACTATCCGACCAAAATGGCCCTTTCTGATTTCTTTTCTTCCTTGAAGTCTACCATCTACGCAGACTCAGAAGAAAAGGGCATGGAGGAGAAGGAATCAGAAGAGATACCAGAGACTGTTGCTGAGGAGGAAGAGGAGGAAGAGCCTGAAGATGTAGGACTCAGCACTTGCGTCCTGGTCTACTGAACTGACGTGTCACAATGGGCTTGTTAGCTCCATCCAGCCATCCGCGAAGAATGTAAAGAGACGAAATGCCTGCAGCTCAATAAACATTTTGACCATTGTCAAGAGAAGGTTCATTCAGGTCAGGGTTTTAAGGGAGAGGACTGTGTTGAAGAATTGTGTGTCATTCCTTCAGTTTCTCTGTTACTCTATCCATGGACGCTAATAAAGGTTTTAGGTGTATGTATTTGATTTATGTTGTATACTCCTTCGGGCTCATGTGTATCTCCCGTGTGGTACTGTATGATCTTCAGTCCAGTACGTGTAGTTTTCTTTGTGAAAGATGCTATTCGTTAGTTAATGCCAAGCATAGCATGATGCATTGCGTAGATGTGAGTCCTTGACGTACTCTTATGCGTCCTGTCTGCTTATGTGCTTGTAGAATTGTGCTGGGTCGAAGGTCTTCAGCAAGCTTCGCTGATTTCAAGATCTTTGGAACTATGGGTATGTCTCCGATCCACACTGGATTATTTAGCTACAATCACATCTATTTAGCTATACTTATGTGTTTCTCCGTGGGTGCCATATAGATCATTAAGTCTGGCATCTATGGATGTGAATACATTATTAATCTTTGCCATCTCGCTCGTACGAATGCAATATTAATCTTTGCCATCTTGAAATATTATTTGTGTAATCCTTTCCCGTATGAGAAAGTATTTGTATCTATACCACAGTTTGTAGTCTAAAAGCATTAACCCTTGATTATCAATCCTGTATTGCTCGCCATGCTGACATGAAAGAAGGCTACGGAAAGAAGCTAAACGTGAGAGAAGGACAAATACATTATCCTACTGCACGCCTCGTGTATCACGTCTTAGAATAACAACAGGCCAAGCCCTTCCCATTTTGTGAGAGTATATATAGGAATGTCTGAGTATGCTGTTGATCTGAGACACTATACATGACACTACTTACATGTGGTTTGTGTGTAACAACAGAGCTGATGATAAATCAGAGACCCTGCCTTGTTCTTAATCACTCACCACGTTATGTAAGGCGCTGGTTTAATCGGTGAACTTTAAATAGCTCTGTGGGGTATGCCCTTAAATTGGCTTTTTTTGACTCTTATTACTTGATCTACCATTGTCGATTCTCTGCGGTTTCTTTCCCCTTCCTTTTCTTAGTGCCCTGTAGTCCTCCATTTTTCTTTTCCTTGTTTTCGCTTCGGGACGCAAGAGCAGGGACAATGCCACTGAACATGGGGAGTGTGACATTGAGTAATACAGTGGGAGCATTATTCTCTGGAGGATTGGTTGCAATGTTGTGAGTCCCTTCGCCGTTCCCAGAAATCGACTATCAGGGATCAGTGATTATGTAATTAAATGATAATCTTGAGTACAGTCTCTTCGGGATCACGACATTGCTGACATATTGGTACTACTTGCTGTATCCAAACGATTCGCGGCTACATAAGTCTTCGGTTAGTCAAATTTGTATTACTTTTCTAAAATTGTAGAACCAGAATTGACTGACAGACTTGTATAGGTTGCAGTTCTATGGTGTGTACTGTTCAGTCGATTCTACAATCTCATCAACCTGAGATATGCGTAGGATCCTCGATGCGCTGCACCTCGGGTTGACGATACAAGCTGTATATACCTACATCGTTACTGGATTTGGCGATCTTCTCGGAATGGTAGTCATAACATGGTATGTGTCCCGTACCCTGTCGTGCAGTTCAAATAATAGACGCACATAGCACTTAGGTCTATCAAGGTATAGATTTCTATACGCCCTACGTACTCAATCTCTTAATTTGCACAACTATTTAACTCAGCTCCAAGTTCTGGTTAACGTGCGCACCTTGGCTTCATTGATGTAGTGCAGGCTGATCTTGTCACTGTAGGTCGTGATCATTCTGATTGTACACAGTCTGTACGCACACAGACTATGGATATGTACGTTTATGTTTTCAACTACTAGAAACTACGTTCATAGAAAGCTTGACTGATCAGTGGCTGAGTATGATCGGGGGATAGTGAAATATCTAGTGGTACGAGCCTAGTGTCATCCATATCCTGATCTTTGCCGACAGTGTTTTAGGTGCTCCTTATAGCGGGTGGTTTTGGTAAGCAGAATGTGGCTCAAATTTTGTAGTCTCGTAATTGACTTTTTCCATGGTGGCTTTCAGCCATTGGAGTTGGTGAGCTAATAATTCCCAAGATCCATTCTTGCTCTGACTATCTTTACTTTATAGTTCTCTCTTATCATTTGTACGCATTCCACCAGCTGCTTTGTCTTCCGTTCTCATGATCATTTCCAATTCCTCAGATACCAGACCCACACTTATCTCGAACTTGATAATATATCCGTGGGTCACAGATTTGTGCTCCAATTTCCCTTTTGCCTTGCACTCAACTTGTTCTCTCCACAGTGGGTTATCATTGCCGCTTTTTCGACTGTCACAGGTATTGACTTTCTTATCACATGGGGGATGTGTTATTATCTCTGGAGAATAGGGGTTGCGGTTTCAAGGTCCTCGTTCTGATTTACTATCTTATATATACCAACTGGCATCACTCTAGGTTGAGCGAAACAGTCTCTACTATTATACAATACACCTTAGGCTCCGGCTTGATTACAAGGTTGGTTTTAAACACACTTCGAGAGCCAATTATATTCTTATCTTTAACAGCGCCTTTTCACTCTCAGCGCTGTTCACTGTAAGTACATTTTCTGGGAAATAGAAAGCTGATCACGACTCTACATCCAGTATATCCTTTTACCTGATACCTTGATTTTCCTTAGTCTTGAGTTCCTGCTTACAAAAAGTACGTTTAATCGACATAGGCAAGGAGAAATCTCATATCAAGCTGACAGTTTATTTCCTCTCGTTCCTTACAATGTTACACACTCGCAAAAGAGCGGTTACCTTGAATCCTCCTAGCAACGACGCGGACGCTGGTCAGCCCAGAGCATCTATCATCCAGTATATGTCTCGCCGCTATAATGCCCTTCTGAACAAGCTACTCTCCCATTCGAGCACTTCAGATGCTAGTAGCCAAGCTCGCGTACCAATCAACGACAAGCGAGTCAACTCACCTAGCTCAGGCCTCCGCAGCCCTCTATCGCCAGAATCGGGTTATGGAGAACTGCATCATCTGCCAGCTGTCGATGTGGAGTCTGGTCCTATTTTCAGGAAGAGCGAACCGAGCATCAGTGATAGCAGTCAGACAATCCGAGGAGTTCGGATGCGACCCTTGACTTTGATGGGTCCCCCCAGTGGCAGTGATATTCAAATGTCACCTTTACTAAGCCCCTCGTCAATTTATGGTCGCAGTTCAAAATCGGTATATTTATCTTCATCTTTCTGACGTTTTGAATCCTCACTACAGATCAGAATAACTCATCCTGGACCGATATGAAAGCACGCCCTCAATCAACTTGCTAACTTGGACACAGGAAAAATCAGTGGAATCCAGTAACCCTGACGTGCTCTTTTACTCAGTTCTATGTCAAAATCTTGTCACTCCAGTCTAATTCGTGTTCTATCGTACTCATACTGTTGCACCCGCATTACGAGCATATCCTTACTTTCTACCATCTCTTGCTGCTCTGTCGATGCTTTCAACCTGGGCCGTTCCCCATTGCTCTCAGCGCTTTCACCCTCGAAACTATCTTGATAGCCGCATAGAATTTGATCTATTCTCAAGATTGATTCATTTGTAACTCAACCACGATTTCCTTTGTTTTTTTTTTCTTTGAATATACGAAGACTTTGCTATAGTTACGCATGATGATTAAATGATATTCTTGAGTGTGGTAGACAACGCAGGAGACCATCAGTTTCTGGGACACTGTTTCAAGTCAGACTGATTGTAGTGATACACAAGTAGAGATATTAGAGGAAAAAAACTAAAGGTCAATAGTAAACATTTGAGGATCTGCAGACGAGCGATCTTTATATGGATGCAGAGGATCGATAGACGAGCAAAGGCGAAATAGGCGTTGAATTCCGCTAACTAAAGAATTGAAAGGTGACATAGTTGCATATGCCAGGTGATGATCGATAGATGAATCAGCATTATCGGACGTATTAGGTGATGGATCAGAAGAGGAAAAGGAGCCGGACTGCGGAGCGGGGCGCAAGGGGGGATATGAAGATGTGTAGCGAATGCCACAAGAGTCTTCTATCGTTGCTGATTGTGGCACCTCGATTTCATTCGAGTCGTTAAGACAATCATCGTTAGACGATTTAGTAAGGTTTTTCGGATGGGTTTTGAAAGGGCGCTTGGGAAGTTTGGGTGGGACGTTGACCCTGGCATTTCCTCTCTGAGTTCCAGTGCCAAGGTCAATCCCTGTCTCCCAAGGACATCTTGCGACATTTCCCTCAAAAACCGCGTCCCTCGAGTAGAATGTGTCAAGCTGAGTGATAGCTGAACGGATCTCCCGGACAGATGGTCGAGCTCTCCATTCCGTGTTAAGCATTGTAACGAGGATGTCGTTGAACTCAAGAGAGATAGGTAAAATTTTCAGAAGAAAATGGAGGGGACTATGGCTGTAGGAACGGAAAGTCGCGTCGTTGCATGTAGCAGACTTCCACGGATTACGGCCAGTGACGATATTAAGAAAAACAATTCCAAGAGACCATATATCGCACGACTGAGGGGAGTAAAGTCCTTCATCGGTAACATCGCTTCTTTGACATTCTGTTGCAGTTGTCTCAATGCCCTAACCACAAAAAAAAATCAAACAATGCATGCCTGGGCTCATATGATACACGCTCCCTGTTTTAAATTCCCCACTTGTGTTCTGGGCGGTGGCCAGCCCGAAGTCCGTCAAAGCTAACCTACAACCATCCTCAAAGCAAACTACATTTTCTGGTTTCAGATCGCGATGGTATATTCCAAGCGAATGGCAGTGCTCGATGGCATCGAGGAGCTGAAGGAAAGCGTCCTTGACCAGAGCGTTGTTTCCAAGATAGCGGCATTTATGTAAGATTTGTACGAAGAGATCTTGATCGGGAGCATATTCCATGATGAAGTAACGATAGATGTCTTCTTCAACGACTCTATGGAGTGTAACAATACCAGGATGAGAACATGCTAATCCATGAAGGGCAATTTCGCGGGTGTGTGATTGGCTTCGTTCATCGGCTTGAATCAAGCATTTCACAGCGTAAGAGCGGCAGTCAAAGCCATGCGCATCGACGGCATGGTATACAACACCATAACCACCAGTACCAATGATTGATACAAGTTTCAGTCTTCCTGAATCGACAAAGGTCCCAACTGGAGGGAAAGAAGACTGCCTGACCTCTGAAATTCCCAGGTTAGCCATGAGGAACTTGCAATTTCTATGCTGTAATTCGTCAATGGCATATTAGCGCTTGATCGATGACTAAAGCATACTAGCAATAGCAAAAATCGCCAAAAAATGAGCCCCCTATGTGAGTTCCCCCAGTCCGTGAAAGAAGACGCGTGCACAAAAGTGAGCTAATTGAGCTCGAGTTCAAGGAGGTTTAGCAGGCGCCATAGCACTGTTAAAGAGACAAGAACTGAATCAAGGCTCCAAAAACAATTGGAGTTCGGAATTAGCTTGGTCAAAGCGCGCGCACCAGACTAATGACGCTACGCCAGATTACGAGTTTGATAAACATAGGGGTTCTGGGCGATCAGTCAGTCGATCAGGATAGAGCGTGACTGGGTGACGAGTCTTGACATCACACTGTCATGTGACTTGAGAGCTTGACACTGCCGTGTGCAGTTTGTTGCAACATATTAATTCAGAATTCTCTTCCTTTTGACCCTGCATGTGATCATCGTCACTCAAAACTGCTGAATAAACAAAGACTTGCTCATGGCGAGACTGGTTTCACTCAATGACGATTCTCTTATCTATATTCTTTCCTTTCTTGAGCCACTCCAGCTTATTTCTGTTCGCAAGGTGGGCTCCATGAGCCAGTGGAATGTTCCTTTTAACACTGAGGTAGACATGCAAGCGCATGTATGCACTTACGGCATTACGGATCGTTTGGAAAAATGCATGTCTGGATTATATCATTGGAAAAGGGTACCCCTTCCCAGAATTATCGTTAAATAGATTCCCTGTCTGGGAACTCGAGCGATATGTCTGTCACTCCAGCAGACTTGCAAACACATGGTTATCTGGCAGCTGGATTCCCCGAAGATCATGGTCGAACTCTGCAACAGCGAGCATATCGGTAGCAGATGTCCGCCTTATCCCAGGATCTCGAGGAACCTTATTAATCACCCTCTCCAAAACTATCTGGTCGGTCATAACACTTTGGAAACTGGAGCCTGTTGTATCGCCTGCGTCTAGTGAAAATTGCTCTTTTGAAAAATGTTGTGAGTGGTCACCACGAGGTGCTGTCGTTACTGGGTTTGCTCTCAGCTCGGATCCTCTTTCTGAGGTCAAACTGGCCGTTTCCTCACTGAACAAAGGGTTCGTTTTTGCAATAACTCTATAAATTGGAAAGACTTTATATTTTGAGTCGAACTGAGCATTACTGAAATTCTTTTAGAAATTACGCTATAGATATCCTATCTTTGGAATCACGGGAAAACACATGGTGTTTTCAATCGGTTCAGTCAATCATGACTCCATTTAGACCCATCAGCCTTGAAGGTGATCTTCTGGTAATCGGAGATGACATAAGGGAGACAACTATTTTGAATTGGAAAACGCAGGCTCGTGCCATTCTGGTACATGCGCAAGATGATCAAGGCATTTTACAGGTGATCTCCCCATCACCATCTTCCAATCCTCGGCTCATCTTCTTCCCTCCAGCATGATAGATGTATTCAAGTTGTCTTCATGCCTCAGAATGTCCTCGTCGTCCGCGCACATTCCGTCTGTCTGTTCCCCTTTCCAATTCTCAAGGTTACAGAGGATCTTCCACTTCGCTATCTCCCAATAGCACGACATTCTTTCGGTTGGGTTGACGGTGTATTTGTCCAATTTATGGGCGAAAATCATCTTTCGAAATCCATTTACAGTACGGACCAACCCTTGCCGCTATCAATCCTGGTTCGTGCGGAGACAGACGACCCATGGGCTTCCGACGACTCTTCATTAGAGCTCTATACCCTCCATGTCAATCCTCATTATCAAGAACACCTGATCGATGATGAAACCAGTTGCGCCGTTCACGAGACACCAATAACGCCGTCGATACATTCACCACAGCCATACTGTTTCCCTCCTGTCCTCACCTCGAAAGTCGTTTCCAGGCGTGGCTCTCTGCGCTGTACGGATGTGCTTTTGGGAAGATTAGGCACAGCCCTATGGTTACAGCCGAAGGACAGGTCAGTTTCTGGTCTTTACTGGACTGCCGATGATGCACTGGCTGGACCCCAAAATGCAGAGCGTTCGAAGTATAGATATGAATCGCTAGTTGCTGGTATTTTTCCTGGTACACTGTTTCCAGGTGACTGTCGGACATTGGACAAGGGTGTGTTGAAGGTGGAAGCTCAAATTATACGTTGGAATGAAGGGCAGAGTTGGTCCTCCATTGCATATGACGAGGACGTTGGACGGATTGTTCTAGCCACAGGCTTTGGGGACATTACTATCCTTGACATGTGATTGAATTCATTTGTAGATAAGTTGAGGTATCTACTGAAAAATGCCCTTCAATATTGCAATAGCTATCACTCCTCGCTATGGCATTTAGGTCATGAATTCTTGTGTATTATCCTCTGCGAATATATATGCGCACCTCCTTCCTCTGCTATCATCATGATTTTCTACGTCGCCGTTATTCGTTTGCCGAGGAGACGAGCGTGAGGTGAATGACCAGAGTACATCACTCCCGGATGATACATTAATCGAGAAAGAATTGTTAAGAGAAGAAGTGAACATAAACGAAAAGGATCGTCGCTCGGGATCCGGACTTGTGGTACGAGGCGCAGTAGTAGTGCGGACCCTGATTGGCTGACGTTTCTTTCGTCTTGCCAGGTCATATTGCCGTCGATCCTGAAATCAAATAAGAATGAGAGTGTAGCTGGATATCATATCACAATGCGCGCCTGTTCGTCTGCCAATATCTGACATAAAAATAAGTACGTTGTACCCAAGGGGTCACAGGATACAGCAAACCTCGTAAGCTTCCTGGATTCTTGTGAACCTTCGTGTAGAACCTTCGCTGTCCTTTACATTCTTGTCCGGATGGTGCTCAAGGATCAATTTCTTATACGCGGCCTAGCCATGCGGATCAAAAAATTAGTTTTCTCAAAGGTCACACACCGTCACACACCTTGATTTCCTCCAACGACGCATCTTCAGAAACGTTCAATATCTCATATAAACTCAGCTTTTCCTCCAATATGTTGATATCAACAATGTTGTTTGGCTGTGGAATATGGGGCATGGCAAGAGGTGGAGAGATCTGAAACTTCAGGAAGTAACTAGGGGATCGGTTGGAGTATTGAGGACTCCATAGATATATATAGGGCAGCACCACAGGGAACGTTCGGCAGCCATGTTATGCAAAGTACGGTAAACAACTACCGAATTATTGCTATGTACCTAGACTGACAATAGCAGCGATTAGAATTATGCTGCGAAGGAATGAAAACGCTTCACATGTAGCATCAGAAGGAAATAGATACCGGATGACTAGTTGGATTGGTAACTTGTCAATAGAGATATATACAGGCCGGATCTACTACCTGCATATCAAGCCTGAAGTGACACAGCTCCCCTAGTCGAGTCGCTCGCTCCAAACCACCAAGTTTTACACGAGGAATCCATCGCGATGGGTCTCATTTTCCTCTTTGATTCTGAATCAATGGCAGCCCCAGACAAATTATTCCCATCATCATCCATCTCCTCATCTGATGACGAATCGGAGTCGTGAACAGTGTCGATATTAACATCTCTATAGTGCCGTGAACCAGAAACTGAGAGTAAGAGTGGCTGATGCGGGTGAAACGCTACACTCCCTATAGAATCTTTTCGAAATGTTCACTTGACTTGGAATAGAATAGAGGAAACATAACTCGTACCGGAGTGAGCAGAGAACGAGATGTCAGGCTTCCTTACAATCGTCTCTGAGCTATTCTCCTCATTCGTGGTGACATTAAGATCAAAAATATGAAGGTTGCCGATCTACACCAGTAAAGTTTGAACATCAACACTAGGGTAAGGAGAAATAGCACACCTGATCCCCAGTAGCCAGCCTTGTCCCAGAAATATCCACATCAAAGAACATTTTCTGATTTGTGACTGGTTTATTCGGAATCACATATCTCGCAAACGGGATGTTCACATCGCTCCTCAAGTCCCAAGCTAATATAGTTTCACGACGTCGATATGCGGCGTAGAGTATGTGAGGACTCGTTGGATTGAATCGCAGCTACAGTTAGGTCATAAATCAATGAACATAAGATGGAGAACACAGGACCTACTCACTTGAGTCACAGCGGATCGTTTCCCTCCACCAATGAACGCAAGAGGAGCATCGCTCTGAGAAACATCGTAAACAGCTAAATTTGACAGCGTGGGATTAAGTGTGCCTGCTGCAAAGAATGCATCTGAGTCTGCGCTATACGATGGTGAAAATGCGATAGAGGACACAATTCCTTGCGAGGTGCGTCAATGATGACAACAAACGAGACGTGATGACACGTACCTTTCAAACCGTCCTTACTCTTCCGAGACGGCGTAGTTGCAATTCGTGATCCTTCACCAGGTTGGGAAATATCAAAAACCTCAATTGCGTCCTCGTGTCCACAATATATCCTGCAATAGTATCTCAATCAAACGAATTCGCATGATTACAGATGAGGTCTACTTGCTTATCCGCACTCAGGTTGAATGTCATACAATGTGGAGCAACAAATCGTTCTCGATGGTCAATAATTTTATACGACGCGCGCAACTATCCTTGTATCAATCAGCATCCGGCGTTTGCAGGAGAAACAAGACCCATACCCTTCCATCCGATGCATCGAGCAATTTAACGGGACTTTCTCGTACTGATGCTAAAAAGCAAAATGACGAGGGGTCAGAGGGCGAGGCGGTCGGAAACCAGGTGAAATCAAGTATAGGGGCTGATTGTTGCAAGATCAAGTTTGGTCGTGCTGGTACACCAGGACTGTAAGACTATAGAAGAGGAAGCTCAAGAGGCTGACTTGGTGTGATCGAGGTTGGGCTGAATCGGTGTCACTTTCTGGGATAACAGCGAAGAAGTAGGACATACGAGATGGAAGATAATTCTAGTGTTCTGTTTTCGCAGTGAGCCATAAACATGGAACCGTCTGGAGTCCTTTAAACCTTGTAAATTCACGTATCTATCGTTGGCAAGGTACCATACCAGCGTATATTTCGAGCAAAGTTTTCATTGTCCTTTTCATCATCGATTGCAAAAGTGTATCTGAGCTCGGGCTTTGTAGACAAATCGTATGTTGGTGGCAGCCATGAGTAGGCCGAAGATGTAGTCATGGTGAAAGTACTAGCAGTATGAGTCTGTTTCCTGATGTCATTCAAATATACCCTGCTTCGAAGGGAAGACCCCTTACCATGAATGTAAATCCCTCACAAATTGATGCCATTTCAGACCTTTGCATAATGATGCAAGTTCAAACTCTCATACAATGAAGCCATTCTCAAACACATTGACATAAGATTCACAATACAAACACATGTCCATAATGGACAGCAATTAGAGAGAGAAAGAGTCATTAGCCTCCAATGCACCCCCTTTATGACATCGGTTGTGGCCTCCATTTCAGCCACTGACACAATCCTCTGTTGGCCCTACGACGGCGACCATTGGGCTCCCTCCGAGCGGCACAACATAAGGCATGACTGCAATCTCCTTCACCAACGACGCAGTGATCTATTGAGTTTGCTCCACATCCTCCTGTCACTCTTTACCCTTTGCCACAGGTAAGTTAACCCTTACCTTTCCTGCCTTTCTAACCTCCCCCTGGGCAACAAGGGCCTGGAGGGAGTACCCTATCGACTTCAACTCTTTGATTATAGATGTCCCTATCAGTGAGGCCTCCAACCGCAACGATCTCAGTTCGTTCATGGGAACTTCCACTGCCGCTATCTGCCTATGAAGCTGCGGTCCCTCTGAAGGCAGACTACAATGCTTTTCGTCTCTGAAACAGGACTCGCATATCGTTCCTTCACTGAAGTAGAGCAGTATTTGAAAACAAGAAAACAAAGAAAAGAAAAATAGAGAAAGCATACCTTCCTGGACGAGGCATGCACTCCTTGTTGGTACAGAGGCACCTCTCGCATCTCTTGTCCCACCCCATGTCCAAAGAGGGCGAGGGGTGCCTCTTCGCTGCTTCTTCCCGCTTGTCGACAGAATCAGCGTTGTCTATTACACCCCCCTCCGCCTCATCAGCAGAGGGCGACTCGACATGTTTGCGACTCCTGCCAGGAACTATCCTTGGGGAGCCTCCTTTGACCTCTATTTTCCTCACTTTCTCTGGCAAGGGCAATTCAACCACACTCCCGTGTCGCTTCCTCGACTCTGTCGAGGACTGCGTCGTCAATATTTTCTTCATCTGCACATCTCTCTCCTTCTCCTGGGGTTGTGCCTCTGATGCTCGTTCTGCAGCCTCCTGTTGTTCCAGATCTGCTCTCTCCTCCGCCGCTCTGGCCGCCCTCGTCCTCTCCTCCTCTTCCTGGGGTTGTGCCTTTGCTCTTCGCTTTGCAGCCACCCTCCCCCGTCGTTTCCGATCTGCCTTCTCCTCCTTCACACTCGTCCTCTCCTCATCTTGTTTTTCTGCCAGCTTCTTGGTCACAGCTATGTGTTCGTCCAGCCTCTTTCTCAAGGAGGCCACATACGCCATGTCCTCCTCCTCCTTTTTGGCCGCATCGGCTTGTTTTTTTTTCTTTTTGTGCACGTAATGCAGCAATTTTCTTCTCAAGTAAGTGGGACTCATCAGCGCCCCCTGTTTTCATCTTGCCAGCGTTTGACCAAGTGGCCCTTGTCATGGTGGGATGGAAATAAAACGAACTTGGCTTTCTTTCTGAACAAATAAAATCACATGACCAACACAACAAACGATTAAACATCGAAGGGCAATCAGCCCTTCGTCGGTAGGGGGAGGACCAGTGTATCCAGCAGGAGTTTTCACAAAATACTAACACAGAGTGCTCAACTATTGGATATCAAAATTCATGTGAGCAAGATATATTCCATGATAGTTGGATGCGTACAATTACCAATTACGAAAATTCTATTCTACTATTGTGATCGGGGGCTGCTCCGTCAAGCAGAATAAGGAAAATCAAGTCCATTGTGTTCGAGGACGGTCAAGAGAGAAAGTATCAACGAGGAAAAGACATGGGTCCAACAATGCCAATCGAGATCCAAACATTAGAGTTTGCTTAAATTACGCCCTTAGCATAGTAGTCGCAGTGCCGTTGTCTAGGGTGATCAACACACCACTCTCGAGCTTCTCTTGAAGACTATTCCTCTTGCTCATCCAGCGACCACTTTCTTCGACCTCCTCCGCCTCTCGTTTAATCAGAAATATCCAGTCAAAGCAGGTTGAGCAGTCTACAGTTTTGTGATTTTCGCATTGGAATGATTCCTGTGTATGGAGTGCTGCGAATGCGCCAAGAGCATATGCGTTGAGTGGTTGTCGTTCCTTGATACCGATATTGTTAAGAGCCAAGGTGAGGACATTGGTGAGAATGCAGAGCATAGCCCCGTATATGAGCTGCGTGCGGAGGTAAAATATGACAACCCGAAACTGAGAACTCACCTCAACCTCGGTTTCCAAAAACTCGGATACATCGCTCAGCTCTTCCTCGATCATAACATTATTGCTCATCCGATGATCACAGCAGCATGTTTGGCATAATTCATCGCCATGCCGTGCGCAGAACTTGAACTGGTTCACGACAATGTCACGTTCCGAGGTAATTTTGCCTATCGACATGTAGGTTGTGCAGTGTCTGTGTAGAAAATAGCAAGATAGATTGAAAAAGATTGGATAGAGCAGGTAGCAAAAGCAAGTCAAGCTGAGTCTGTGACAGCGGCTGGCCGACTCACCGCCATAGATATGGCTGTCACAAATGTTAATGTTCGGATCAAATTCCCAACACGCTATCAAGTTTGGTCTGTACAACTGCTTTCTGAACTTGTTGCTCCAGAAAGCTCCCAATTGCGAAAAATGTTGCAAAAATGGAGTCGAGCGTTGGTTTGGCTTGGAATAAAATGTATTCCTTTGCAAACCAGTGAGTGCATACAACGAACTATGAAGCTTATTTATTAATAAACATTCTAGAAGGTTCTTAGACCTTCGGCCAGATCACGATTTCGGCTTGATATTTCAACAAAAAAAATATGAAGAATCATAAATAAACGGTAGCGTAAGAACCTTCGATACATGATGCATGAGATAAAATTTCAACTAATCAGAGACTTCTCGAACTAGCCTGTGCGAGATCCTCCTGATCTATTTTGTTCATAACGCTAACACCAGTTTCGGTCTCCGAATTGAGCATAGCAAGAGTTGTACTGGACCAAGCGCGTCCTTGGAGTACACGCAAGATAATCAACAATGGCGCGATAGACTATAAAAAGGGTCAATAAAGCATGGCGAAGTCTGTCTATGAGATATTGTACCTGAGTCTGACCCAGTACGGGCAGAGCAAGATTCTGAATAGGACTGTTGACACCGTAACTCACGACTTGAATAATTCCATTGATTGAGTACAGAGCAGCGGACTCGATGAGCATAGCGGATACCGAAATGTATTCGGATCCACTTCCTACTCTGGTGTTGTATAATTGGCGCCGCATGTATGATAGTCGAATGACGATGCAAGCCGTGATGACGACGGTCAGTGCGATTGAGATAGACCAATAGGGAATACTAAGGTCGATGCTAATCGTTGACCAAAGTGTCGTACCAGGGACACAGAGCATGATGATGAGCAGCAATGACAATGCTGATTTTAACGAGAATCCTCATTAATGGCTGTAGATCTGGAAATGCTGATCACGCACTGAATGAAGCGAGGAACATGAGAGTAGGCAAGATTGTCCACCACCATCCAAAAGGAGAGAAGAACATCCAGAACCTGTACAACTAGAGAGAGACCTCCTGATGAGACGTAAAATATCATAATAAAGAAACTTGTTTTGTCACCAAAAATGCATCTTGAAACCAGGTGTTGATGATATAGATCACATTGCAAGTCAAGCCAACGGGTCCGCCGCCAGTAGCAAAATATTGACTAGGTCCTCCTGGGAAGTTCCTGTTGTTGACAAAAGTATCCTCTCCAACCTTGATGTTGGTCCCATTCCCGATGTTTCCCATGATAAACAGGAGAATAATGTACACCATCCAACAGTAGTCCCTAGCAGACTTCTTTTTGTGAATTAGGATGCTCATACCCCAGATAAATAATGTCAAGTGAATCCCTGGAAGATGTTTCGCTCGTTAGCAGTGCTTCCGGGTCAAGCAGTCATTGGAATCCTCACCATAGGCAATCGCTCCGAGAAAGAGGCCATCGATAATGGTACGCTCGCTGTAGAGGTCTACCGGCGTAGCAGAGGAGTCGCTCATGATGATGTGTCGGAGTCGAGAGCAACTCAGGATTCGCGTGGATTCATATCTCTAGCCATCTTTCCAGGCACATCAGTTCCTGATTATATATATCCCACTCATGCAGACTTCCAACTTCATGAAGATAAAGTTATGAGTCGCTATTGACTGTGAAGTTTTGCTCCGGGGTCTCTCAGCCCTTTAGCACCGCTGGAATTTGAAAACTTTCTGGCAAGCCCAGTGGCAGTTGTCAGAATGATCCATTATTACTGATCGAACATGTGAAAGCACTCACAAAAAATAGATTGTCCATATGATGCATCAGAGATGGAGGCATGGCTTTCATCTCCCAATCACATTGGATGATTTCCAACAGGCAATCTGGGAAAGTCTGGACCTCAGGCTTTTCCAGAATAGTATGTACTGAGGTGGCAGAATTAGGAAGACGACATGAATATCAACCTAATTTGTGGCAGTAATTCATGGATGTAGTAACAATTGTCAGACTGTCAAAAAGAAGACACTCAGTTTCTGAAGGCATGGAACTTGGAATATATTCATTCATGCGGGAAGACTCCAATACATTTTATTTCATGAACATGAGTGATACTGAAAACAAAACCACTTAGTCGCCAGTTAAGATTATAAGGAATGTTTCTGATTAGTGATGGTCAGCGATGGGAAAGAAACGATATGAGTGATGCAGAGCGGAACGAATCAGTCTGATCATCGCTCGGAATTTGTGGCTGCTTTTGCGGAAACTCAACCGTCAAGTCACGTGATCCAAGCTATTATGATCAGCGGAGCGTGAATTTTATTTTTCAGATTCTTCCAGTTTCAAAACGCCAATGACGATAACAACTGGTGCAGGGAAATGAGCAACGCGTCCTGAGTAACTTCTCAGCTCGCGGAGCACTGATCTCGCCCGTTCGGCACCCTTACCTTGTTATATCTATAGGGACGGGCAGTATTTATCTGATGGCGACCTCCATTGTCTCATTGCATTAACTAGTACACAAATTGTTTTGGAACAAAATTCCACGATTTTATTTGCTCATCGACTAGGTCGTTGAGTATGGCGCGGCTCGAGAAGTGCGAAATCCAAGTACCACACTCAACTGTGACTGAACTGTGTTCCCTTGTCTACTGATGTTCTGTGATAGTCATTACTAGCCGTGGGCAAATCCCAGTCACATCAGTATGACTTTCGTCCGAAGCTGAATCACATTAATTGACCTTTTTTGAATGGAGATGGATCATACTCCATTCATTAAGCATTGCCAGTGATGATAGAGAAAAAAACTAGTGGATTGATTTGGCCCTACTCGTTTTACCCAGCCGCTTACAACCACCTCCTGGGATTTTGGTCCCTTTTCATAGATTCATCAGAGGTGAAATAGATGACCCACTATCCCAGCCACATGGCATTCATTGTATTTGAATCATCACATTCTTGTGCTATAGGCAATGATATGGCGTTTGCATTGCTAGTCGATATTAATCTTAAAAAAACGCGTCATCTTCCCACGATAGCTGAACTACGACCCTGATACTTACGATGAACTTGGCTCACCAGTCTGGGTGTTCTTACCCTAAGAACAACTATGGTCCAGGAGGAAAATGGATCAAAGACCTTACAAAGCAACGGCTGAACAACTTCCAGGGCGGGCACTTCTCAGACGTCAACCTTTCTTCTGTTCTTTTCACTCATCGCTTAGATGGGCAGAACTTTGTTGAGTTAAAAGTGTGAGGTTTAATTGTTCAGGATATTCTATATCCTGCTGAGTACATGTAGATGGAGTGCCCCAGGACTCTCTAAGCCTTCGTTCCAGGAGGCCATGAAACAAAAGTTCAAGATAGCTAAAAAGGTGTGTTCCTTTAGTCGACCATTTACCATTTGAACCACATCCAAATCATGGTAGGGCGACTCATTTGGTCCATCTTGTAAGTGCTTCCTGCTATTGTAGAACATCTCTATTTATCCTTACAGGGGTAGGTTATGTGTTTGCCCCAGTCCTGCCCTTCTCTCATCCTGTCATTAGTCAAATCACTGGTGGAGAGTTTCAATCACCATACCAGAGTACTTGAAGCAATACGAACGAATACAATGTGAAGCTTGATCATACTATCCCTGGACATCGCTTACTGTCCTCGTTGCTAGTTGAGTTCGACCCTGGATGTGAGGCAATGATTTTCACGGTTGATGGCATCCCTTTGCAAGGTTTGTTGTGACATCTTCCCTGAACATATACTAACGTCAACTTCAGGCATAACTGGTGGCTTCGGAGTTGACCGTCGTGTGGAGTATATCATCCCACACAAAGCAAGGGAAGAGGGTTATCATGAATTCGTTATTGAGTCCAGCTGCAACGGGATGTTCGGTGTCCCGTGGAACGGAGACACAATCCAACCTCCTGATGTATATCTTCCACCAACCATACATTCAAGCTTAAGAACTGAACTTCATTCAGATGAATCGCTATTTTACTCTTGCATCGGCAGATCTGGTAGTCCCCAACCAGGAGGCATGGAACCTTCTATGGGATTTTGAAGCGCTTCAACAGCTTGTAGACACGTTGCCGGGAAACACTCCGTATGTCTCCTTGGATTGAAACTTCAAGTGTTCATCGGCCATTAGGCTGCAGAACAAAGCTTTAGTGACGGCTAATGAAATTATGAATATATTCAAGCGCGGAGATGCTACTGCGGTGTCCGCTTGTAGGAAGAAGGCACAAGAGGTCTTTGGCAAGGACTGGGATACAAAAGGAGCCGGCATATACGAGGAAGGGCCAGAAAAGCCGAATATCTGGGGAATTGGACAGTAAATGCCTTCAAACTTGTTATGTTAACTCTGACTTATCTTCCAAAGCTGTCATATTGACACTGCTTGGTTGTGGCCGTACTCTGTCACCCAGCAAAAGGTTGCTCGTTCCTGGTCTACTCAAGTTGACCTCATGGAGCGATATCCGGAACATCGATTCAGCGCTAGTTCAGCTCAACAATACAAGTGGCTCGAGCAACTCTATCCCCAGCTATTCGACCGTGTCAAAGAGAAAGTTCTCGAAGGGAAATTCCAACCCATCGGTGGTTCTTGGGTAGAAAATGACTCGAACATGCCTTCGGGAGAAGCTTTGATCCGTCAGTTCCTGTTTGGACAACGCTATTTCGAGTCGAAATTTGGAAAACGATGCGATACTGCCTGGCTCCCGGATTCATTTGGATTAACAGGAGCCTTGCCTCAGTTGATACGTGGTGCTGGTGAGTTGGATCCTCTTTTTGACCTTGATTGAATCTGATTGCGTTTCCAGGCATGACATATTTCTTCACTCAGAAACTCTCTTGGTCAGTGTTCTCTGCTGGTCTTGGTCTATTGAAACATAACTCATAAAATGCATAGGAACAATATGTGAGGTTGTTTATCGTTGCCCCTGAACGGCGCTTATACATTGCAGCAATGTCTTTCCCCACTCGACGTTCAACTGGGTGGGTATTGACGGTACCCAAGTTCTTTGCCATATGACACCTAGTGAACTGCTGCTTTAATCATTATGGTTAAATGTAATTAATGACCCTTTCAGCCGATACGTACACAGCCCAAGCTACCGCTGGCGATGTCAACAAAGGACTGGCAAACCACAAAGTATGCTCTTATCTTATTGACTTCTGTCTCACCTGTAATCCAGAGATCATAGAATCTTGAATCTTCTGGTGCTGCTCTCCTTGTCTTTGGAAATGGTGATGGTGGAGGTGGGCCACTGCCGAAAATGCTGGAAAATGTGCGGTATCTCGTGTGATATGAATTCTGAGACTTATTAAGATCCTCATCAAGCTTCGGCGTCTACGTGCGGTCACCAACACTCACCGTGAATTACCGTCCGTCAATATGGGCCAATCTGTAGATGAATTCTTCAGGTATGTCGAAACGTCGACGAAAGAAGGCAAAACTTTACCAAATTGGTACGCTGTTCAGTCATATGCCTAACCTTGATTCCTGACGTTTTTAGGCATGGGGAGTTATATCTCGAGGTACGTTGAGGGAAGTGAACCCAACTAGATGATCAATATATCCCTACAGTTCCACAGAGGTACTTATACTTCTCATGGCAAGTTGACTATTTTCGCTGTCTTAACTACTTGGCTTCTCAAATCTGCAAAAAGGTTCAATCAAAAAGGGAAACCGTCATTCTGAGATCCTTCTACGCGACGTGGAACATCTCGCTACTTTGGCATCTCTCCGCAAGGGCGATTATGCTTATCCCAAAACCAAGATCGACAACAACTGGGAGAAAGTACTTCTCAATCAATGTATGTTTTTTTCTATTCTGCTGGCCTCTATACTGACATGTTACAGTCCACGATGTTCTCCCAGGTTCAGCAATGTGCGTTACTTGTCAGTGAATCTGAGTGTACATTCATGCATTCTAGTGGTATGGTGTATGATGATGCTGAAAAGTTATACGCGGAAGTAAAGCTATCAGGTGAATCCCTCATTGAGGAGGCTCTTTCCATCCTCTTCCCCGAGTCGTTTCCATTTTGCTCCATGGCCAATCCAAAAATGAAGTACCTGGAGGGTTCATATGACAAAATCATTGGGTATAATACAACGTTCCTTCCCCGATGGGATGTCATCATGATTCCGATCGATCGAGTTAATTCGGCGCTGAAGGCACATATTCTGCAAGCAAGTGATGATGGCAAAGAGGGATATGGCGTAATGCAAACCCCTGACGGTAGTCAGGTAGGGCAGTTGAGGAATCCCGACTGCTCTCTCTATACTCACTTGCAACCCGCTTCTGGTACGTGGCACATTAAGTTCGCGATATGTGATTAATACACTAAGGTCACAGTGTATACAAACGGCTCTGATCACTTCGTTCTCCGCAACTCCAGTGTACAGCTGACAATTTCGCAAGGGCGGGTCACCAGCCTGTTCGACGTCAAACTCAGGTACATTTTCTAGTTTTGTACCCTGATCAGATCTAAACCTAGTATAGTCGGGAGCTTATTGACAAAGGTCGCACTGGAGGATTTGTCATATTCAATGATCGGCCAAATTATTGGGATGCCTGGGGTATGTGATAGAATGCGTCACTTACGAACGCTGCCGAAAATTTCTTCTATCTATCAGACGTTGAAATCCACCACTTGGAGACTGCACAGCAATTAGAGTTCACTGACATCACTGTGGTTTCCCAAGGCCCACTCCGCGCGGCCGTTAAGGCTCGAGTCCATTATGGTCAAAGTCTCATTAGTGTCACAGTAAAGTCCACCTTGATTACTTCGCTTGCAGTTAAATGACTTTGATTATGAACAGATTTCTCTTGATGCCACGCCAGCTACGACAAAAGCAAATTCGCGTTCCCTCTTCAACTTTGACACTGTGGTCAACTGGCACCAACGCCATGAATTCCTGAAATGTGAGACCATTTCGGAATTCTATAAAGTGGTCATATAATACTTCCTACAGTCGAGTTACCTCTTGACATTTGGAACCCCAACGCAACTTACGAGACCCAATTCGGCTACGTCCAAAGGCCGACACACAAGAATACAACATGGGACATTGCCAAGGTAAACGCCTTCCTATAGTGCCAATAACTATGAATACTTAGGACTTTACAGTTTGAAGTCTGTGGTCACAAAGTAGGGCTGAGCGACTTCTTGTTCTTTATGCTCATGCTTCTCCGTTTAGTACGCTGATTTCAGTGAATTTGGCTATGGAGTCGCTATTCTCTCTGAATCCAAGTATGGATTCTCATGTATCGGTAATGTATTGCGTATGTCTCTCCTGAGAGCAGCCACTGCCCCAGACGCAGACCAAGATCAAGGTATCACATTGATGTTTCTCCCTTCGAGATTCCTCATGAGCTTGGGATAGGAATTCACCATTTCGCATTCGCTGTGCTTCCTCATGAAGGCTCCTTCCTGGAATCTGATGTTCCCCACGCTGCCCATCTCTACAATTCCCCTTTACGAGGTATGTGTATACAATACCATAAACAAGTTATCTTGACGAAAATTCCAGTCCGTGCAATTAAATCGACTTTGTCTTCCTATATCGATTCTCCTTTTAGTATATGTGGAGCCCAAAATGTTGTCCTGGAAACTATCAAACGAGGCGAAGATGACAATCATACTTCATCAATTTCGACCCCTGAGGCCGGGCCTGTTACAGTTATCTTGAGGCTCTACGAAGTATTCGGAGGGCATGCCAGGGTTTTATTGAGAATTGCTCCTTACTTGCCAGTTGCCAAGGTCTTCGTTACCAATCTCCTGGAAGACGAGGAAGAAGAGCTGGATATTACTCAATCAGCGAATGGTGGCATCGTCGACAACACTGAGTCGTCCAGGTGTTCAGTGACTCTGAACTTCCGGGGTTTTGAGGTCAAAACCCTCAAAGTTGTCATCGGCTCGCCGTCCTCGCCACCGCCTTCCCCTAGCACCCAACAAGAGTGTGTTCTTTCCTCGTTTCTCTAACAGTCAAATTGAGCTCCCCTGATGTAGCCGAGACAGAGATAGCTGGGTCAAACTTGACAGTAGTCGGTTGTTAGTTTGTGATGTATGAAGCCTGCTTTTTCTATGAAGAACCTCATTACTTGTTATACTTACTTGTGATTGTGGTCGTAGTATCCTGTCTCGTACATCGTCCCTCCATGATTTTTTCTAAAAATTTAACGATCTTCTGTCCTTGATGGCCAGCTTCAGCCTTTACATGAGGCAATGATTGATATTACGAGGTCATTGCAGGGCCAGGCCAGTGGTTACTACAAAAGGATGGATGAAAGAAACATGAGGCATCCATGAAGAGAAGCAAAATAATGAAATAGAACTGAAACACTGGAATAGGGCTAAAGGCATAGCCTACTCTAAGGACAGTGCAAACATTAATCTGATATCAATTTTCTTTTCGAAGCTAGACTAGCTAGAGTTCTAGTCAAAACTTCCCCATCAAGTAGTTTATCACTGTTTCGACTGATAGAGGTATAAATCAATTCATCCCTCAGAAACTTATGATGTTAATAACAATTTTTAGAAGCAAACTATTAGAGCACATGTTAGAACTTTCACAACATCTAGGATGCGTTACTGCAAAGCGAAGTTTAAAGCATATTACGCTTGGAGTAAATGAATGACATGCCAAACCTTATGTCATCCCGACGCCCATAGACAATTAGCGACATTACCCAAAGATACCCACGGCTACTCCCTCAGCCTCAGCTTCTCTGGTAGTCCCAAAACCAGCAACAGCAGCCTCTTCACATCCAAGCCACTCCAACCATTCGGTCGCATGATAAACAATTCTCCTCATCGGCCAGGGTTCTAATTCTATTTTACCACCAATTTGCTTCGGCCCGATAGGTGGATTACTGGATGGTGAGGATGAAGGCGGAGGCATAGGAGATTGAGCATGCGTTAACCCAGTTTGTCCAAGAATTGAAGTTTGGTTTGACGATGGCTCAAAAGTGTGACTAGATGATGGTAGGTGGGCAAGTGTTAGTGCATAAAGATGTCCTCCATGTGCATGGTTAGGTATGTGGTGATGCGTAGGCATTGACTGAACTGAATTCCGATCTGATACTGTTGATGATTCACTGTGAAGTAAAGACGAAAGTCCGGCCGGTTGTTTTCTTGATACAGTCCAAAACAAGCTTCCAGATCGAATGACTCTGACCATTGGGAAACCGTGTTCGACAATACTGTGGACAATCCTTGCGGAGACAGGTAAATCGTTGAGGTAGACAAATCTCAGATCGGGGGAGAGACCCGGTCTGAGTTGCTAAACCATTGCAGAAGTCAGTCATGGTCAAAAGTTAAACAAGACGAATCTCTGATCACCTACCCCCAAGAATGTTGAAAGATTAGAACCGATACCAGAGGTGGAACCTAGAACATCATCCAAACCAGTACTGAATCTCTGAACACCAATTTCAATTCCGAGTGCAGTGACACTGCGAGGAATCAGCCATCCAGCGAGACCTGGTGCCAAATCTCTTGGATATGTCATCCTCACAGCCTTCAATCCAACAAGACTAGGCAGAAGGCCCCAGATCGAGGCATCGTATCCGACTGCTTCTAAATTTGATGCACTTATAACACCTCCTGTATTGCTTGCATACAGGGAAGCAGGTGTTGTGTCGACTATGAGCTGTAGAGTTTGAAGTTGATGGCGCCCGCGCAGGAATGAGGTGATTGAAGGGAATAAACCTTTATCAACTGTATGACGGCCCAGAGCGTGAACTGTAAAAGAAAAATGGCGTAAGAAGGGCAAAGGATGGGGAAGAATCGGTGGAATAGGGTCTGTCAGGAATTGCGTTGACAGTGTGGTATTCTCAAGAAAGGTACAGTCAATAGATAGATATTCAAGTTGTCGGCCATGTTCGATCAATTCAGAGATAACTTGAGGATTTATGTGCGATCCACTACTTGAATTGGATGAAGTGTGAGAAGAACCAGTAAATGTGCCGGCAAAGTGAATTCGAGTAAGATTCCGTATTGATATTGAATTGGAAGGGAAAGACCAAGACGGAGTCGAAAGATTAATCGTACGAAGAGTGGCACGATTAGATGAGAGAATGTTTTGAAGGGAAGCATAGGCAACGGTGGAGTTATTTGTCTGTGTCTGCACAGGCGAACTCGTGTAAGTGAAGTGGGAGATATAGCGGAAATTTAGAAAAGAGAGGTCAGTAGGATGGTCAGGTGATCTATTAAGAGTTCATGTTAATATTGTTCGAGGCCTGCACTCTGTTGTCCACGTACTGTAAAGATAGTCCACATAGGCGTGAGTTAGCAGACTGAAGAATGTGTAGGATAGGGGGCAGATCCTCTGCAGGTGACGAAATGTGAAAATTTCGTAGATTCACAAGTTTCGGGAGAGCATTGGTGAGCATTCCTGGACAGACCCATGAACTAATGCATGGAATTCGAGGCTGACTTTCATACCTGTCTGAAATGCGAGTCCACCGGCTCTGGTGGATGCAAAAATCCGCAGAGTGCGCACACAGTGGGCAAAAGCTGGATCGACTATAATCCGTGTAAGAATATCAGCACTGCGTTGTGCATCCCTTACGCCGTCGTTCGTTCGAGACTCATGACTCCTCCAGTCGTTGTTGTCATCAGTATTACTGTATTTCAATTCTCCAAAATAGAGATCCAGTTCTCGGAAAAGTAACTGAGACGCAACCCGGGAAATCGCATGAGGAACAAACAAGAGTGATTTGAGGTCACGCCTGGGCAGGGATAGTGCGATCTCTCTCCATATTTCAACGGAGACCTTATTTTCCTTAATCGGCAATGGAGACAGAAGCTATGCAAAGGGTGAGAGATGGACAGGACAGGTTGCCAGAACTAGTATCCACTTTTTCAACGGTCACAGATCGTTGATGAAGCAAAGCTTTTGCCTCCGGGTTATCTGGCTCTGCATCAAGCGCTGCTTGTAGATCTGTCGCCATAGAAATAGATATGTTGAAGGACATGGGAGGGTGTACACCAACCTTGCTGGGCACTCAAATGGAAACCGTTGGTAAGTCGAACCCGCGCTCTCAAGATATGTGCCTTTGCTGTAATCTCTGGAGATAGTGTCGTGACATGTAAACACGATTCAATTGCGTTCTCAATGATAGTTCGAGAACGTCTGGAGGTCGACCGTGGAATCAAGTAAGGAAATCACGAGGGAAAAGTCATACGTGATGGGACATGAGTAAACAATGCGAGTACATACCCCTCAAAATGAAGGCTCTTTATGGCATAGATCAAGAGCTCGACTTTCTGGTTGTCAGAAAGG
>Ga0153948_1000270_pt1 | contig 28058 bp, 39 predicted proteins | sample TSNJ032MetaG_FD_104696 | JGI IMG/M metagenome (GOLD analysis project Ga0153948, IMG submission 104696) | Attine ant fungus gardens microbial communities from New Jersey, USA - TSNJ032 MetaG | ecosystem: Host-associated > Fungi > Mycelium > Unclassified | place: USA: New Jersey, Wharton State... | reverse complement strand
GGTTCGACTGTAGTTGCATCTTGAGTTTCAATTTGGTTATTATATAGCTTGAATTTCCTAGATCGTGACACGGAGAGAATGTCAGGGAGCGCGGGCCAGACCTATCATTAAATATACCAAAATATGAGCTGCTATCGCTCATGTTGGATGTGGGGTCGATGTGGTCATGATTGGAGTCTCTAGCTTTCCCCTTGCTGACGGATGTCCATGGGACTCTCCCGGTTGATACTACTACGATCATTTACAGTCGTGTGCGAGGGTACAGTCAATTAATTGTCCATCTAAGATACTCTATGCATAAGTTACGAGTGCAACTACCTCGGAATGACGGAGTCCTCGTTCTTGATACCGACCTCATCGTTCGTACTTTCCTCTGTTTCGTCATCTGAGCCTGAGCTGCCCTCTGCACTTCCATTTTCCTCGCTACTGTCATCATCCTCATCGTGATGTACTTCGTCCTGACTTTGCTCGTCTTTTCCGCTTTCTTCGCTTTCCTCTTCTTGAGAGTCTATAGCGTCCGCGTAAAAACTCTCCAAATCCTGTGCAAAGACACCTTTAGTGTTCTCCTGCCTTGAATTGGGCCTCGAAGCTGACGTAGGAGTCAGAGTGACAGGTATAGCCATTGTCTTGCTACGTTGACTAGTCGATGAAATAGCCATCACTACCGGTGCGATGGGCTTGTCGTCCTCTGAATCCCTCAAAGAAGGTTCAACACCTTTTTCCAGCCAATCGGGCAGCAAACTGTCCATTTGCATGGGCTTGCCAAGAACCACACTAAGAGAGCCGATAAGGGCATATCCATCTTCTGAAAGACGTCGGGTCAATGGATCTGAGATACGATCATTGATATTATTTACCAAAGTGACCACCTTGCTCCACAATTACTCCAGCTTTTCCTTCAAAAAGCACCAGAAGAACTTGTTCCCGTCTCAAGACAACACCACCCCTCTCTTCCTGAGACCCGGGAAAAAGACTCGGCAACACACCAGACAGCAGAGAGGTAATCATCTTCGCACGGTCTCTTATGTCGTAACTGGTATCGTAACGAGCCAAAGAGAACACATACTGCGAAAGAAGAACAAGGGTTCGGTCTGCAGGAGATAGTATAAGCAATTTGGCTGCGAGGGTGACAATTTGGAGTTTGACAAGCACAGCCTGATAAAATAAGTAGTGTACAGTAGACATGATTTAGTAGTACCGCACCTCTTGTCCAAAGGTTCTGGCAGTTTTTCGAAGTACATCAGGCGCCCATTCTGAGATCCCTTCAGGGCCCGAAGTTGGATCATTTGATGCAGCATATTGTCCAACAAGCCAGATAATACACGCTCTTGCTTGCGTATTCTTTATCTCATCTATTTTTCTGGAAAGGCGAGCGATGATTGAGAGGGACATCTCGCGGGAAGAGCTGGCCATTCCTTGCACAGTGGAGGACAGCTGATTTTGGACAAGGTTTTTGAGTACCATGACTGCTGGATTCGTAACGCTGTCTGTGACGACGGACATCAATACCAATGCTTGCGCCAGGCAGTCTACCCTACGGACCATTTCCACTCTGAATCATGTGAATCAAAGCTGTCAGGCATTGTTGTGTTGATTCGGGGATAGCAAGTGCGCAACACCCAATCGCATGAAGAGAGTCATTCACTATACTGTCATGGATGTCATCTGAATAATCCTACACAGCCAATTAGCTCGGAAGATAGGGTTCTAGGACTTCGCACGATGAACTCCCTCAGGATTGCACCATAATTGTCCGGGTTCAGGATTCTGAGTAATAGTCGAATCTTGTCGCGCTTTGCCTTGTGAGTATCACTCGTTTTGAGAAAAAAACGAGTATGGTAAGGGGATAATAGTTCCTGAACCAAAAAATCAGCTTTGCTGTACTGTAAAAAAAATTGTGGCCTACTGGTGACTTCTGGGCAACTATTGATAAATAGACAAGCACAATGCGTTCTACCTCCTTGGAGCTATGCAGAAGCCTCAGGAGCGGCTGGACAATCTTCTGTAAATACACTGGTGGTCCTGCATAGAAGATCACCCTTGCTGCTGCCATAACTGACTGGGAAAGATCCATCAAAAAACTGGGTAGATCCCATGACTGAAAAGGAGAAGACTTACAGCGGGGTTGCAGCTCATCAAGATAGGTTCAACTGAAGACAGCAGTAACATTACATCTGGATCCAGCTCATCTCCAGTAGGTCTAGGCAGCATTGTTCTGGCATATCTCAGTAAAAGATTCATCAAATCAACTTGACCCCATTCATCGGCGTCTGGGAGCATTCTGCATAATCTACGATATTGCTGGTGTAACAGATCGAGCCGAGTTGGGCACACTGCATCAAAGGCAACTGCAACGCTGCCAATAGCCAGAGGTGATCGTTCTTTCAACATACTAGCGATTACTTCGATAAGAGATGATGAGTGACTAGAGTCAAGTCTATAGCTTGTTCAAATACTGATATCTAGTGAAAAGAATGTCAATTCTCACTCGTTGCATCGAGGTATTGCTAGTCCCGCAGTCTTCCTGACATACGGACTTACATCCGCTGCACACTTCTTGATAGCAAGCACAACAATGTTCCCTATCATTGGCACCCTGATTCCGCTCAGGACCCTTAACGCCATAGCACGAATAAGAGGGTTGCTGTCCGTCAGATCTTTTTGAAATGTGTTGATCGATAGTAATGCTAGATCTGGTTCTTTCTCTGCATAGCGAAGAAGATAGATATAGACCAATTTCCTGATTTCAAGATTCTGCGAAGCGACGTTCTTTACAACCTGGGCAAAGTACTCTGAAACGTTGCGCCCCTTGGAAATCAGCTGAACACAAGGTCAGATATTCCTGTCACAATAAGTAGAAGAGATGGCACACAGCAATGAGTCTCTTCATTGCATCCAGTTTCTCTCTGTCGCTATTTGAATCCAGCTGTTTGCGAATGTTCTTAGCTCGATCATCGAGGTTGTCTAGGTAGGCAGCGCTAACCCCACGGGTCAGGGCAAGATCCCGCGTATGTTCAGAGAAAGACTCTTGCAGCCGCATTCCAAACCTGGTAGCATTTTCGGTAATAGTGTTAAGGTATTGTTGGCCAGACATGAAGGACAGTTTACGGTCATCATTACGTCACGATGCTGACTTCAGCATCACGTCGAATAACCAGGCCCGCAGTACATACAAGGGTTAGGTAGATAGAATCAATGACCCTCAATTGGAAAAGAACTTATTCGTGTATTTTTTTCCAGATAGCGGCTAAAGAGTGAAGGATACTAGGACAATCTCTGTATCCTGAATCTCAAATCCTTGACTTAAATTGACTTGTTCCGTCTTCATACTACCACGAACCTTCCCGTCACTAGTTTCGTACGTTTGGCCGCCCCAAGTCAAATCAGCCGTGTCATCAGCGTGCCTGAAAACATTTTTCAGTGCTAGTTCCCAAGATAAGAGCCCTTACTGACTTAATGGCTAATCGCTTCAGAGTTGCTGAACCGACAGAACCATTAACAAGAGTCAAATCAATATGGGTTTGGCCTCGTGAGGAACTAGTTGATAAGAATGCATGCAGGTTGATGAAAACTGCACGAGCCAAACGCGACCTTTCATAAAACGCATATCCAGTGATGCTGGAGTCGGTGATCGTGAGTTCAACCATGTGGGTATTTCCACTTTTACCAATAGCCTCGGCTGCAATTATAGCTGCGTAATACTGTGGCTGAACATGTGGTGGTAGTGGGTTGGGCAATGGAGTACCATCGGTGGTGGATCTCGTCAAGGTCAAGGGCTGAATCTATGAATGGGCGTCGACTTCTGGATAACTGTACATTTCATCAGATGATCACTTACAAAATTGTACTTGAAGCCGACACCTTCATGGAAGAAAATCCGCGTTACCGGAACTTGAGTCCTGAGGTGTATCGGTTTCGGAAACAAGATGTCTTTTGACTTGAGACTCACGCGAACAGTGCATAATCTAAGGACCACAAAGCAGCTCCTGCTGTGTTACTGACACCAGGAGTTCCCTTTTCACGGTGAGGTAAGTTTCAGGGAAAACATGAGGACTTACGTGGCACGAAAAACTATTGGTTTCACCTAAGACATAGTTAATTCTGTGCTGGAGCACCGCCTGTGCATCAGGTGAAAAGATGGTGAGGTTCCCTCTGATCGATGCTTTGGTCATAAGATCTTGGAGGAGCGCCCCATTTCCGGAACAGAAGCTCCCGCTATAGTGGTGTTGTGAAATGCTAGAATGGATAGTAAGCACCGGAAAACGTACTAGGGTTAAATCTTACGTGGAGATGAGATCACCAGCCGGGTTATCCAAGATTCCTTCATTGAAAATAGCTTGTGGTGAGAACCCCGAGGTGGTATGAGAAGAACCCGCAAATGATGCTCCCCATAACTTGGTACTAGAGCTTGACGAAATACCGACAGCTGCTGATATATTTGCGGCGAATACGGTCCATCTGGTAGCCAAGCGCCTCAATTAATACTATGAACCAAGGAGGAGCCACTTACTCATTCACGTATTGGGCTGACGTATAGTTCCCAGGTCTGTGACCATTACCAGGGTAGAGATCCGCCTCGTTTCCAATCTCAATAGCATCAAGTACTATCCCTCTGTCTTTGATCATGGGGGAGTTGAAGGCTTCAACCATTGCTCTGGCTTCCATGTATGCAGTAGTCAAATTGTTCTGACCAAGATTGATACCCCAAACAACATGTGTACCTATAAACATATTTGTATAGTCGCGGCACTACCGAATGATGGGGAAAAGGGTGAATGACATACTGGGCAATAAGAAACGAGCCGATCTGTAGTAGGATTCACCAACGACTACTTTTGTAGCCTCAGGGTAAGGCACTGTGGTGGTAGGATCAGGAAATACCATCTGTGGATTCTGCTCACGAAGTATCAATGACTGATTCATCTTATGCATTCGCGGACGCACTGTGACACTAGGGTCAAAATTGGTATTGTCTTGGCTATTACCCCCAATACGAATATAAGGGGGTTCACCGGACAAATCCTTGAGGTTCTCGAGCACATTGGAAAAAAACTGATTTTCATGATCAAGTCCAGCCCAGTCGGTCCACCGGTCCTGCTCAATCGAAAACCCAATCAAAGATGGCGCAACTTGTGTTGCTGCAGTCGGTGCAGTGACTGACACTGTGATGTTAATACTCGATGTCTGGACGACCAAAGCCAGGATAAGAGAGAGCACAACACGAAGGAATCCCATGTGTAAGGTCTGGAAGCCGAAGGGAATGAAGCATTCAGGAAAGAACTTCAGCATTTAACTCGATCCAGTACGATCCAAAGATGCGGCGACAAGTAGGATAATGTCAGAGAACTGACGTGTTGTAGTTTCATGGAAGCTGTGAAAATTGTGTCTCGTTTCATTCATTTACATCGCGAAGAGCCGAATTGATGCGAGTTACTCCCAGTGAGATATCAGCACAGCAGTGTCGAGGTTACTTCGTGTGTCACTGCTAATATGCATACTGCTCTCTAAACAGGTGACAGAGCTCGTGCTCTCGAGAAATGGAGAAGTGGCGATTCTGTAGAATGGTACTCCCAGTGGCATGAGAAAAAACTCACTAAGAAGTTCGCCAAGAAGTTCGCCCAAGAAGTTCGCCCAAGATAGCTCAAGAGATGAATTCAGCATATGTTTAACTAGAATTTATTCGCGGATCCACGTACAGTCCGGACCCGGTGTCTTCAGAGGCTTTCCATCTACTATAATACGTGGCTAGTTTTCAGAATCCAGAGGATGATCCAAAAACTCTGGTAATATAAACATCCTGATAAGTTATGAGCGCAGGAAGAGCGCAGGAGGCTAATTTTGGATATCACATACGGTTACCAAAAATGGTACAATAGGAACCAACACACACTACCTTCGACACATTCTCGAAGTTGGCATTATCATGCGCCTCAGTGCTATTCCCGGTCTTCCTCCTGAGGTTGTCGCGTCTCTCGAAAATCAAGGAATAAAAACGGAGGCCGATTTTCTTTCCCTTGCTGAAGTCGATGTCATACGCAAATTGCCTCAAAGCACCCTCGGCCAAATCAGTCTTCATCGAACTATAGTTGCCAAGGCATCATCAGCCATCGGCCTTTCTGCCCGCTGTCTCCTGGATTCTGTACCTGTAAACTCACTAAGCAAGAAGACCGGACTGGAGTCCAATAAGTCATTGGAACCGATATTGCCCTGTCTGGTCCCGTATACTGGTCGGGTTCTTGAAGTCTCGGGTCACACAAGCTCGGTGGAAACGGTATAGTACAAGGCTGTCCGGAAATGTGGCTGCTAAACCTAATCCCTTTCGGGAGTTCATACTGAATATTGTCATGGCTAATTTGTCCACTGACACCAACATGACTGCTTATTGGGTTGATACTGCTAGTGGGCTCCTAGCGGACAAAGCATCGGATATCGCATCACAGTTGATAAAAGGAGTGTGTGTCTCAGCTTGATTACAATGGAGGCTCCGAGAACTCATCCTTGTATCAGGATGCCCAGAATTGCCTCGAGAGAATCCGGTGGTCTCTGATCCTTGAAGTTGAACAAATTTTCGACTTACTAGAAGAAGTCTCTGCTGCTGTCAAGGTACTATACATTCCTTCGGGTGTTCTTTCTCGGATTCATCTGGTTTAAACTTGAGGACGGACCCAAAAGCGTCGGTTACTTAGTGATTGATAAGATCACTTGTCTCCTTGGACCTCTTTTAACACCAATGTCTTCCCAAGGCCACATCCTGATGACAGAGATGATGCGCCAACTAAGAACTATCGCAAAAAAGCACTCAACTACAGTTTTGGTACGCTGCTAGTTGTTATTGTAACGACTCGAAAAGCCTATTACACCTACAGGTTGTAAACGATCCTTCCAATCAATCGTTGCTACACGGCCTTAAAACTCCGGCCCTTGGACCAACGTTTACTTTTCTAACGGACGCAACAATCTGGATATCGATGGATCTGCGACGACAACAATCATCCCACGACTTGCAAGATGACTGCACACTTCATCGTGTAGAAGTACTGAAGGCGAATTTCATGGTGAGCCTCTTCAATATCTCAAGATACTCTCTTGAACCCAAAATGCTAGGGTTCGAACACCTTTGGAACTTTCATTCTGAAGTCCGGCTCATATCTACAACTGTAATCACTTTATCTTAACATGGGAGTTTCGCTGCCATTAGATTAATCGTGCACAGTGCATATCCATGAAAGTTTTTTTCTAGGTTAGGTAGACTTCCCAGGTCACGTTACTTGATCATCGCGCCAAGATGGCGTTTCTTCACACCAAATGCTTCTTAGATGTGCACAAGAAACGACGTAGCGGCCCCGTGGAAACAAGATCGTTCGTCAAAATATAAAGAACAGTCCTGAGCTATTGTCAGTCATACAGAGTTGCAATTTTACGTTATGGCCCCCGTTGTAGCCAGTGCTCAAGCTCACTTGGAGCCTTCACAGCTATTTAACCCTTTTTATTCCCCTTCCATCGGTGATGATGGAGATCAAACTTATACCCATGCCCAGTTCAAGGTGAGTCTCTGTACCACTTGTCAATTGTATCTGATTGAGCATCAATCAGCCATACTTTCCTGACATTACTTGGGAACCTCTGACAGAATTGGCCATTGAAGATCGAGGCCTCCATGCTGACCCATCAAAGAAAAACCTTTTCGGAGCTGCGTCTCGGGTGAAGCATCTAACCCCGGCCATTGGGACAGAATTGGAAGGTATTGATCTGCGGCAACTAACGCCTCAGCAGAAGGATGAACTGTAAGGTTAACTGTGTATTCCTATGGACATGTAATAATTGAAATGCCAGCGCACTTCTAGTTGCGGAACGAGGGGTAGTTTGTAAGTTCAGAGTTTTGACTTAAATCTGCACTTACCCAACCGCCCATAGTCTTCCGCGAACAGGAGATCAACATTCACCAACAGTTGGAGCTCGCTCAACACTTTGGACCCCTTCATAAACATGCCACTACTCCTATTCCCAAAAATGGTTTGGAAGAAGTCCACGGTCAGTCAGAATATCTCCTCCCTAGCTCAAGCTGACTGAATATCTGCTAAGTTGTGTATAATGACGCTTCTCGCCGTCCAGATGTCTCGGCTTTCTCAAAGCTAGAGCTTTGGCACTCGGATGTAAGGCTTCAAAAATTGATCTATTCCCTCGTTCTCATTGGCAAAAGGTTACATATGAAATCCAACCCCCGAGCACAACGTCCTTGAAGGTACTGACCGGACCGGAGACTGGTGGAGATACTTTATGGAGCTCCGGGTCAGTTTTTATCATATATGCTCTGGTTTAAATTTCTCTAACTATCTCTGGAGATATGCTCTGTATTCCTCACTGAGCTCTGGGTTTCAAAAGTATCTCGAGGGCTTGTCTGCCCTTCATTCTGCGGTTGCTCAGGCTGAAGGTGCCAGGGCTGCTGGACTCACTGTCCGAAGGAAAGAAATTGAAACCGTTCATCCTGTCGTCAGAGTTCATCCTGCGACAGGCTGGAAGAGTGTTTACGTAAATCCGGGTACGAGGCATATTTTTTTTGGATGTGATACCTGCTTGGCTCATCGAATGATAGGTTTCACGAGGCGCATCCTTGGCGTTCCCAAGGCGGAATCGGATGCCATCCTATCATTCCTTTTCCACCAAATTAGTGAAAATCCGGATCACCAGGTTCGATTCAAGTGGGAAACAAATTCGATTGCTATATGGGATAACCGAGTAGGCCTGGTGGTTCCGATGAGTAACCTGAGAATGGGCTGAATGTTCACTTCTAGGTTGTCACTCATTCCGCAACTTTCGATTTCTGGCCTGCAACTAGGCATGCTCTCCGCGCGACTCCTCACGGGGAGAGGCCCTTATCTGTTCAACAATACGAGGAAAAAACAGGAAAGGTTGCAAAAGATCGACAGATTGAAATATGGAAAGACCAAGGTATAAACATCGCCGCTCTCCAGAATGGAACCAACGGTTTGCAAAAGAAGCGGGGTTATAATGATTAGTGATATATCTATTATACTGTGTCTTTCCTGTCAAGTTCTCTCTGGATTCAAAATCCAATCATTGAGGCCCCATGCACACTTCAAATAAATTCCATTATCAAATAGAGTACGCCTGATTATATCTTTCCAATCCGTAAGGCTCATGAAGGACGTTCTGGGAAGTGTCTCTTCGTAGTGCAGTTATCAGACTAGATAACCACCGCTGGTCATTTTTGGCTGAGTTGAGTTTCGAGAGTTGAAGTAAATTAGAGTTCCACCAAAGTTTGATGAAACTTCCAGTAGTCGTCGAAAGACCAGCTGATATATTATGTACTAGACTATTAAACTCTGGAAGGAAAGGCTTGATGGTCCAACGAACAGTATCGAATCTTTCCACTATCCCGTATCCGTACCAGAATGAAAATCCATTTTAGGTCCCTCTTGAAATCATTGCTGCCTATGATTGCGCAAGAATGACCGATTGTTGTATCACATCAACCAATCTGATTCTGAAACTGTTGGTTAGTTAATGGTTTTCAGCGAGATGTGTGAGTTATCATGTAGCCTTATGGCGATGCGTAATGTATCAATCTATTTATTCAATTTCCAGATACCATCTCGACAGACAACCACTCCTTCCCTCCTCGCAGCTTCCAGAAAGGTATGGAGCTGATCAACAGTCTGATCGTAACCTGGAGCAAAACGGAGCATGGACTGAATTCTGTCGAGAGGAAGCCCGCCGAGGTTGGTGAGCATTCCTTCGATGAACTAGGTAACAAGACGCATTGAGTATATCTGTAGAGGACGAGGTGAGTACAGACCTTCCAGTACATCCGCATTTGCTCAGTCTGTTGCTGTTGTACACTTGCAACAGGAGGGATACTAGATTCCTGTGTGTGAGCTTGAGCAGCCACAGCTGTCGTGACTGTCAAACACTTGAAAAGGAAGAAGCATTTTTTAAGCTCGCCTTGTCGTGTCTTTCCCTCCTTCTGTCCAGTATCACAAGCTCCATTTCGTTCGCCGAGAGCTTCGATGACTTTAAACAATGGTGTCCCTCCTTCCCCTTCTATCTCTTCCATTACTTCCAAATCAATCCATGTCAATAAAGCTTTCAGGACTGATCCTTTGTCAACGCCGCCTACCCCTTCTCTCAACTCATCCAGTGTCCAAAACTCCTTTTCACTACGTGTCTCCTCCTTACCATCAGGGGTTGGGGAGGAAGATGAAAAGAGTTCAATCAAGGCAGCTTCCAGTGGTGGGACAGTCACATCCATTTCGCGATCTTCAAATTCGAGATGAAGTGTGATTGTGCCAAGATGCGGTAAAAATCGAAGAGTTTTATCGGGTTTATATCTCGTGAACTGTGATGTGTAAACTTGTTGCAGGTTCAAAAACTGACCAGGCATTGTGAGAGGATTGTTTTCTGCACTATTTGAAGTCGTTGTATTAGTAGCAGAAGACGTCGATGTAGACAATGAAGGCCAGAAGTGGTGTGAAATGATAGTAGGGTGCACGACATTGCTCGATACCTCTTCGGATTGGGCATTGTGTGGAGACGGTCTAGGCTTTTCAAATTGAGTTTGAATATATGCATCAATACGTCTAGAATCCGTCATATCCCTTAACATAACCTCGCAGACACTCAACGCCGGCTCGCCAAATCTCAGCTTCAGTATTTCGATATTACGGCGCTCTATTTCTATCCTTTCAGTGGTCTCATTGAGGTTGTCGGATGTGGAGTGAATGGGGATGAACAATAGATGTTGAGCCAGAAGAACTTGGAGTTCTTTGACAAAGAGATCTTGGGAGTCGTATATTGACACGAGAGTGGACAGGACATCGCCAGGTTTATTCGCCCTGAATTCTGGCCCAGCATCGAGGGGTTCTGGATTCCAATTGGGATCAGAATAATCGTCAACCCTCGTAGCGGGATTCACGAGTAATTGCCCTGCCCGCCCCCCTTCTCCAACACTGCCTGAAGAGCCAGGCGGGTCTACCGTATCATCAATGAGGGAATCAGGCGAATCGGAGTCGCCACCGACTAGATTAGCGACGATGCAGCGAATTGTGTCAGGTCTATCGCGAAGATATCGACGGATAGGATCTGCTACTTTGAAAAGGAGGACGCCTGGGGGATCAACGATCCTTAGACACTTGATAGTTGCAACATATTGAGTAAGAATTAATTTGGTATCTGCACCCGGATGAAGAAGTCGTTTGTGATTACTGGTTTGAGCATTGAATATCATGGCTGGATAGGACATAGTGTTAGACTCACGCTGTGCGCAGCGCTTGAACGAGAGAAGGCCGTTGATCGACGCGCTGCAAACACTCTCGTAAGTCTCGGAGAGCCCCAACTGAATCAGGAAAGTCGATGATGATATCCCAGATTTCGCGTGTACGGAGGTCACAAAGAATTTTACTCATATGAAAGTCAAAACGCGAGCCCACGCCTTGGAGTATTGAGCGTGCCTCATCAGCTATGAAAGGGTCTCAACAGAAGGGTCAAATCGAAAGAGGTTTGGACATACCGTTGGAGGCATTGTGTGCATAGACCAACACCATCCAAGGAACAAACTTTTCGGCCATCCAACTGTGTAGTTCGCTGAGGATTGGTCTACTCCATTCACCTGCATAAGTCTCAAGAACGTGTTGCTCAATAAACTCATAGCCGACAGTCGCAATAATCGTCTCGTACCGATCGATCAGACCTAATTTGTCGAATGCTTGCCACAGAGGTGCGTTCGGAACGCTCGTATCAGGAAGTATTTCGGTGGTCCCAATACCATACGGTGATGGGAATGCAGCAAGAATAGATGCAACAAGCGCCTTGAAACCACGGGCAAAATGGGGGGGGACAATGGAAAAAAGATGAGTCTGGAACGAAAGAGCAAATGCGGAGTACATGGTCGGCCCTAACCTGCAAAAATCAGCGCAAACATATTAAAAAATGAAAATCAAATGCGTACTCGGGGAACGGAGCCCAGTGTTTCAACCATGCTGCCAACCGCAGTATGAGATCCTGCATGATTTGAGGATCCTCTTCGGCGTCAAAGCGTGCCATGTAGTCTTGTACATCTCTCTCAACAAGGTAAAACTGCTTCTTTACGTTTTCAAGAAATGTTTCAAGGAAAAAAGGGAGGCGTCTGCCAGCGTTGACGACCGAAAATGCTGTCCGGGTAGCAATCATATCAATTTCTTTGGGCTCATCAAGCCTGCGAGGATAGAGAACATTGAGGGCTGTACCCCAAGCTTCACTGAATGTGACAAGGCCTGAGATTCCTTGTTCATTTCTATTGAGACGGGCAAAGGACTCTTGCCACCGAGCGGCAACTTGATGGCGGAGAGCATTTGAGGCCATGCTGACTAAGCGATGGAACTGATCTCCGGACTCAGCAGTATTGGTGAGTATAACTATTAGCCTATCTTTCAGATCCAGCACCTCACTGATTGCTCAGATTTCCGGAACGACACTTCGAATCAAGCACCAGGCTCAGGATTAGATGTTCAGATGAGCTTGATCGTACACTTACACCCAGAAACCTTTACAACGATTCTCCTCTATACAACACCGACCGTTCATTTTTCAGTCAATGAAAGAGTGACGTTTTTTTGGCCCCTATGTTTCGTAAAAAGAAGTCCTTCACAGACCATCCCATACACCTAGAGGCTCAGTCTTTGCTGAACAGATCTTCCACGATCACTGATGTCTATTTTTATAACTGACATTACAAAGATACAGCTATTGTGGGAATACCTATTTGCAATTCAAGATTGATGACAATGCTACTCAATTGACTGCTGTCCCTGGATGTCTGATAATAGACTTATCGTAAAAGCTCAGTACCAAGACTGACCAGATCGGACATTCAACTCCTACTAGAGACGAATCCTAGAATAAACATATATTATGATTGATCGGAAATCTGACCGGCATCTAGGAAGAGTGCAACTTTGGAAATATCTTTCACGATGACGTGAATAACAAAGATTGCAATCGACGGTCCATTGGTCCAAAAAAACATGTCTATCACTTGAAGAAAAATTGCAGAAGTGAGCAGTCAAATGAAGCAACAAATAAGCGCGATGCACTGTATACCAGAACGAAAATCATAAGCAGCAAAAGCGCAAGGCAAACAGGAGGCAAAAATTACAAACACATAAGTTACACTAACGAGATGAGGCCTGAGGAGCTGAAACATGCTGAGACGATCTCAAAAATGATTGGTGCTGGAAATGCTCCTGAGGATAAACACGCCCATGTGTAGATATAGACACGGAAGGTGGTGGGTGCGACTGTGGAGCAGATGTAGCCCAGGGAGGCACCGGCAGCGAGCCGCTCGACACAGCCTTCACAGGAGGTGGAGGTGCTTGAACGGGCTGGGGAAGAGAGATCGTTCGGTTCGGTTCAGAGGATACTGGATTAGGATCCTGGACCATTACATTCATGAGTTGGAACGATCCCTGATGATGTTGTTGGGAATCAGGTTTCGTGTCCGCCGGAGACGACGGTTCAATGACTACATTTTTGTGTTTCGAACGCGCCTTGTCAGATGACTCGGCGGCTCTCGCAGAAGCACGCAAAGTTTCCAAGTCAATACGAGGTCCAGTTGGATCGGCTTTTTCGCGCTTGCGCATCAATTTTGCATAATCTAGATATGGCACTATAAGAACCGTAGGCAATTACGCAATCAAAGATGTACGTACGAAGGCCACAAGCATTACACAATGTACGTGCCCCATCGGGACCTCTGCGCCATTCGGGAGTCTCTCGAATATTACAGGAATGACATTTTCCGGGAGGAGTGGCCCGCTGCACAGACCAAATAGCGGAATATCACAATGATTTATTTTAGATTCAACAGATTCCGAAAAGATGGCTTACACTTCTCTTCCGGTATTTACTCTTTGCTTGGCCGGCAGGGTTTTGTATCCCTGCTGTGCTAGTGGCGCGCTTGCTACGGATAATTTGCATGTCCTGCTCAGCAGTGGTTTGGGCTTGATCACCTGGAGGGAACTTGAACAAAACCAGTTAGTTTCTATCCAGACCAAGGGAGACATAAGATGGCATACATCCCCGGCCTGATCACTATTAGGGAAATCCTCTTGACCCATGTCTTCCCAAGGCCGCTTGGGCGCGCGGTGATCTTCGGATAACCCGTGCAGAGGATCAGCGATGTTAGTACATTCATTTTCAGACAAGTGTGTTTTCTCAAAATCCTCTAACAAATGAACTATTTCCTGGGCTTTCTGTGACATTTCCTGTAGTTCAGAAGGCGAAGGCTGGTTATGAGACAATGACTGCGGCACAGTTGCTAAGGGTGGAAATTAGGGACTACAATCATTTTAAGAATAGAAACAAACCGTAGTGATTGGCAAATAGGTAAAGCGCATTGCAATATTTGATGATCTACCCCACTTGATATCAACACATATAATTTGGCAAGGAGAATAATTTTACCTCATTCACTGGGTCATGATGTTCCGAGTGCTCCGCCTCCGATGGAGGCGCGGGTGGAGGTGCTGGAGGGTAGTGACTACTACGAGAGTCAACATTAGGTAGTACCGGAGCAACCCTAGCAAATGACAGCTGTTGTGACAGCGGTGGCGGTGGGTGGGGTTGTGTTTGGGGTGGCGGTAGTGATGGATGCGACTGGAGATGCTGAGACTGAGGCGGTGGGTGGTGTTGAACATGATGAGGAACTGGTGTTGGTGCCTGAGATTGATGTGGTGGATGGTGCTGAGATTGAGGCGTTTGAGGAGGGATCTGAGGTTGCTGAGGGGGAGGTAGAATATGCTGCTGTTGTTGCGGATGCGGGTGTGGATGCTGTTGTGCTTGCTGCAGCATCGATTGAGGTGTAGGGGCCGGCGCGGAATTCGACTGAAGGTGTGCCGAATGATGTGAAGCATGAAGTGGCTGGGAATGAGCAGAGGGCAGGTTTGATTGTGGTGTTTGCTGAGTGTGTGAAGGCACTACCAAAGAATGAGTTTGTTGAGGGTGGTTCTGCTGCGCCCAGGAACTTTGAGGTGGATGATTGGGCGAAGGGTAAGGATTCCCATGAGGTGGGTGATTTGCAAGTGACTGTTGTTGCGGTTGATGAAGTGCTGGCTGGGAATGAGATGGCTGGTGATGAGTATGAGGATGTTGATTGGAATGCTGCAGAAGGGCCGAGGGATGCACAGATGTTTGACTCTGTGGGTGCGTGACCGTGGTTTGCTGTTGTGGGTGCTGTTGGTGCTGGTGGTGGTGTTGGGAGTGGTGTTGAGGGTGTTGGTGTTGATGATGGTGTTGTTGCGGGTGGTGTTGCTGGTGTTGGTGGTGGTGTTGTTGCTGTTGGTGGTGGTGTTGCGGGTGTTGCTGCTGGTGTTGCTGCTGGTGTTGTTGTTGGTGTTGTTGTTGTTGTTGGTGTTGGTGTTGCTGCTGTTGCGAATGGTGAGAATGAAGGATATGGTGTGATGATGACGAGGTAGGCTGCTGAGGTTGATGGGAGAGCTGCTGTTGGGGATGAGGGAGCTGAGGCGCATGTTGGTGCAGATGTACAGGGGGCCTCGATTGCAGATAATGTTGTTGATATCCATTGTAACTGTGATGGTTAGAAACAGGAATGTTATGATTGAGCTGCTCCTGGGATGGCGTCGCAACCGAATGGGGTGTATGGCTTTGATTAGCGATTTGATGGTAAGGGCTATTTGGGGGTGGCTGATTTGATGGATACGTGTTGTACGGAGCTGCATAAGAGTTCTGGGTCCTGCTGCTCAATATCAACACTGGTAGAAGATAGAAGATACCTACGTGGGAAGGGCGCCCATCACGGGTAGCATTGATGTTTGCTGAAGACAGCCGAGGCCTTCTAGGTTGGATGGGCGAAAGAGGGGATGCATCCTCTCCGCGCATCGCTGGACCAACATTCACTGAACCAGGAACTGGGGTCACCTGAGCAGATAGAGGAATCCCAGGCCGAGCATAGACACCGTCATGTTTACTGTACTGGACACTTTGCTCAGACACATCATGACCTGCTGAAAGAGGCGGGGAATGTTGTTGAGGTTGCGGCTGCGGCTGGGAGTGCTGTGGATGAGGAGGCATGACGTTGGCACTTTGCATGCCAGTGGGCTGGGCTGAACGGCTCCATTGTGTATGACGAGGGGTATGGTCTGGTATATTTGAAACAAAGTCATTGGGTGCACCACTGGGAGCTGGTATAGACTCTGGGGGGTTGCCGGGGGGAGGACGGTAAAAGTTAAGGTCTTTGAGAGAGGGAAGGCGAAGGTCACCGCTAGAATAGTTATTCAAAGGATACCTTGAGTGTTGACCAGCATGCTGGGTGGAAGCCATAGCAGGACAGGAAAAAATGTCGGTGAACACAAACAGTGGATCGGCAAGGTTAGATAGAGATTGAGATCAAAGGTGATTTCTTTTGAATCTGGGTGTATTTCCCAGTGACGACGGATCTTGTAAGATATCTGAATTCGAAAACACATCAATACAAAACAAAACTTACAACAACACAGATCACAAACACGATTCAGCCGAGCCTGACCAGGAGCGAAAAGAACGCGCTGGGCAGCCTTTGTGCAGGGTGTAGGGCTTTGTGAAGCGAGCAAAGTGCACAAGCAACGGACAAAAGAAATAAGGTGGAGAGGACTCGGTAGAGGGAGAAGAGCACAGGATGATGAGAGCGAGAAGAGGAAAACGCGATTCGCCAACTGTACTGCCTGTCTGGGTAATTTCACCGGCTGGCTTTGGATCTCGCTGTCGGAGCTTGAATCGACTTTGGCATTCCCAGTTCAGATCCCCGTCTCCCTACCGTTCCTCTCCTTCCCACAATTTATTCCTGCATAGCAGCCATCCAAGGTGTTGGCCTTTGGCCAGCTCTGTCTGCTTGCCTCCTGTGAGTATCCCACGATTGGTAACTCGGCCTCGATTCGATCGATCAGCTATATTTCCTATTACGTACAGCCTGATACCCGATTTACCCTTAGCCCCAGTTGTCCGTCTCACCTGCGCTAGTCGCCTCCAACCGTTACACAATCGGCAGCTTTCATGGTAAATCTTTGAATACTATCATGACGGCAGGGAGTCAGCTGCCAGCAAGCTAACCATTCCAACGGATCCCTCGTGGGTCCCTCGTTCCTGATCAGATCGTCGCTCAGAAATCCACATGAGATCATTCTAGATTCAGAGTCCGAACTTCATCAGGCCTCGGCCTGTTGTCCTCAATTTTCGTGAAGCAACCGCCCCCTTTTGCTAGCGCAGTGTCTGCCCGAGTATGGAACTCCCCAACCAAGATCAGATCAATAGGAAGCTCCTTCTTATCCGCACAAAGCAGAAAGAACCCTGCTCTCTCACATGCGGCAAACCTGGCTACCCCAAGTACTCCACAGTCGTACTACTGATTGCATCCCGCATCCTGATACGTGTCTGGTCAGGATGTTCATGTGCAGCCTCCCCGAAATCAATATCTGTTCTTTACTAGCCTCGAGGTCTTTTACCTAATTGAGTAATTTCTAAGACTTGCACCATATATATATTGTCGTTAACATGGTTAACACCCACGAGGAAATTACTGGGTCTAGTCTAATTTCGGGTGCGGGGAGTCTAGTTACGCATTCTTCCTTACTTAGCCAACATATGTCTTTCTACGAACAAATCATGAGCGAATCCAAAACGACATTCCGAAATCAGAGGAGAGCTTTGTTCTTGATGTGATTCTTTTCTGTTCCCCGTGGTTCCGAGGAGTTTGAGTCAGGTAACTCACGTTCATGACTCGTGATGGATTTGAGCAAACCTTATGACTATGGTCCTGTATACCTACCAAGAATCATTGGTCGACGAATATCTAGAGGGGCCTGGTTATAATCCCATGGCCCATTCGATCTATACTGATTGACGATATGGCAATGTTGTCAAATAGACGATTGAACATAGTGGCAATCCTTCTCCAGATCATCAAAAACAACTCAGCGGATCTCTATGACCAACTCAATCATTTCCAATGATGCTGCTTACAGAAGTTCACCAACCGCATTTCTCAAAGCGCGTCTTAATGGTACCCGATCCCAAGTTTAAATGTGTGTGGGAATTTATTCCAAATCGCGATCGAGAACTTTAAAAAAATTGGAAGATAGCCAGGGTCCATTCCACCGATCTACCTCCAGCCGGGTTTGGTTGTATGATTCCACAACTCCACACAAACGCCCTTCGGCAGCGATCTTATCTTCCTCCCACCATGTCCGATGTACCTCAGACAGATGTTTCCCGTCCATCTGCCCTCCCTACTGCGAACCTCCAACGCACTGCGACAAACCAGTCTTTTGTTGACCAGAATTCTGCCGAATACCTCGATGCCATTGAAGAGGAATGGAATAAACGTGTGGACATGGAAGTTGAAACTCTCGTTGATGGCATGGTTGATCTTGTGACTTTAGCTTTGGTAGATCTCATGTTTTTTTTTCTTCTATTTTCATCTAACATTACTCAGATTAGAGACAAAGACAAGTTTAGAATCGCTCAGGAATCTTTTCAAGCATCATCACGCGCGGAGTCAATGGTACGCATTTTGGGATAAGGACGCGGCATCAGCCTCAGATAATTGCTTAGATACGAGCAGCCAACTCATTACTTTCAATCACGCATTCGATGAAGCTATTGCTTTTGTTGTCGGATGAGGCACAGATCGCTCATCGGCGTGATCTTGAGCTCCAGAACGTTCAGAAGGAACGTGATGAAATAAAAGAAGAGGCGGCAGACCTATTGACCGAGTTGCTGTGCGAATCCCGCTTCCGGGAGTCCTCGACTCATCATACTTCCTAAGGTGTAAGTCTTTTACAGTTCAATCAGGGTACGGATATCCACTTCTTTGATTCATCGCTTATAGATATCTCAGATACAGAAGATATCGAGAAAAATGACAGTTCATATATACGGACAACATTTGATTTCATGAGTCGATCTCATTCAACCCCAAGCCCGTAACTGCTCGAATGGCAGCCTCGTGGTTTTGCCGTGCCCTCAATCTATTCTCCTTCAGCCGGTCTATACCAAGTTGAATGCTCTTCATCTGCACCTCCAATGGGATCCGTTCGCCAATCAACCCAGGAGCCGCCACTCGCTCTCTCATCTCAATCATATCTTCGCTCAATGATTGTAGCGTCTGTAAAGTTGCTATAACGTGGACCCTCGCTTGGTTACGATAGGTCTTAATGTTCTTGAGAATAGCAAAATTTTTATCAAAATTCCTCAACTCTTTCCTATGTGCGCCCAATTTTGTCCAAAGCGATGCTAGGAGATCACCGCGTTCGCCCTCAACGTCCCTATTCTCGCGAGAAACAAGCTCGTTGAGCGCAATTAGCCGCTCTTCAAGCTCATTTAAATTGTAGATATTTGCTTCCGCTTCGATGACCAAGCGCTCAACCTGGGAGGTCAGTGTATCCATGGCGTCGTCGAAAGTGGTTTTAAGGAGTTTAAGTTTGCGTTTTTCCGCCCACGGTATGATGTCCAACGCAAAGAAACTGTTTTTTTCATTGGCTTTTTCAATTGTCCGAAGTGCATGGTCATTTACTGCCATGATACTTTCAATAGATAAATCAGAATACTTTTTTTATCGTAGACTCAACTCACGTATCGACCGACCCGCTAACTTTTGCGTGCAATTTTTGAAGTTGTCTCCCTGTTTTCTTCGCGTCTTCAACGAAATCCAAGAGCGTTCTGGCGAGCGTTTCTTTGGATGTTAGAGAACTGAGGTGCACTAGCGTAACAAGATCAGATGTTGCCATCTCTGCCTTCTTGACCTCTAGTGACAATACGGAACCGCTGCTTGCCTCGTCCAGCAATTGCTCAAACGTTCTGGTCTCGGCCTCCATCAGCACGGGATAGTTGATAGTTGACTCGGGTTGACACATGAAAGTCGAAGAAATGAAGGGGACCCAGCAAATGGGTGCAAATGCGTTTCTCAAAACATGAGAAATACTTGACGATATCGAGGCTAGCACGAAAAGGAATAATAAGAAACCGAGGGGCTTTCGCAAAAGAGCCAAAGCTGTTCGGCAGACGTCGAAGATGTACCGACTACTGAACGAAATGACCTGAAGAGCTCCATCCACCAACTCTTCTTTTGAGAAGAGTGGTACGCTCTGCGCCTGTTCCTTGGACGCAAGGGCAGGAGATTTGCGCTCTTGGTTAAAGGTTTCTTGTTGAGGAGATTCCTCGTATTTCTTCTCCGGTATCTTGTCCTTCAATAGCATCCCCACATCAAGACCGATAGTGACTCCAGAAGTTGGAAGCTTGTCTGTGAGAGTAAGGCCACTCCGAGTGCGTTTACGTCTCCGTGGATTTGACGTCGGAAGGCGCCCGGGAGATATAGGGTTCGCAGACTCCTTCGAGGGAGTCCAAGCTTCATTTTGAGGTTCCAACACATCTTCCCATTGACTTTCTTCATTTTCAGAGGCTTCGACACTTTCAAGTCGAGCGGTCTCAGAGATGTTGTGCGACTCTGGTGTGCCATTTGACGGAGGACGAGATGTTTGTGCCCTAAACTTGGTACTGCGAGGTGTGCTGTGAGATGTGCTTGTCATTGGACCCTGAAGAGTATGACAATAGTGTTTTCTAGATATCTCTTGATATCAATCTAGGTGTGCATAAAGCGTGCCGGTCAAATGGGCGCACAGGTCTGTGCCGCTTAGTCATTCATTAGTAATGGGATAAGTGCAAATTCAACGCAAAATTCCAGTTTAATTCACCAACGAAATACCAACTATTATCTGAATAATGTAAAGGGCATGCCCTCCAAGTCATCTTATGGCCAATTGCATAATATTTGCTACACCTAGGGGCTTGTCTAGTATATTGGGAGCCAGGCGGCTTTGATTGCATGCAGTTAAGAAGTCATTTTTCTCTCATATTGAGTTGTAAATGCATAGCCTCTTGATTTAGCCCATGCATTAATTGACACATACAGGGTCTCTCGCAACTCGAGATAACCCTCAAGAGGGAGGCAGTCAGCTGGGAAGGCTGTGGGTATAGTTGTGTCATCTGAGTCAAATTTGTTTGTGAATTAAACATGTGGAATATTGAATCTGGCCTAATAACCAGACTTATCCCAATACTGATGGATGACTAAGCAGCACAGACCTGTGTGCCTAGTGGGAGCCGGTCAAATGTGGTGTGACTGTGACACATGCCTGTCACGAATCAGACAAGGATACACCTCTACTAATTCTGAGTTCATTTGATTCTACTGATATTACATTCAACCTCTTCATATGTCAATCTATTACTCATTTATTTGCACACTCTGTAGAAATTCAGGCCTGGTAGTTGTAATATCCAGCTTGTCATCTACACTCTTTTAATTTTTTTAATTTTTTTAATTTTAATTTTTGGGTTAATTCAGCAATTTGTTACACATGGCACTAGCAAGGGCAAAAGCTGGTTTGGCTGAGGAAAGTATAAAATAGCAATAAAAACAAGTGTTTCACAATCCCAGGTAGCAATTGTGTACTAAACAAATTCAAGAGAAGAAACAGACAAATAGGGTAAAAGTGGGCTCCCACTAGGCGCACAGGTCTGTGCCGCTTAGTCATCCATCAGTAATGGGATAAGTCTGGTTAATTCAATGCGAAATTCCACAATAGTGTTCATCGAGACAATGATTTAGAGTCCGACCCTTAGACAACTCCTTGCGTAGTTGTTCTTAATCTGGCGCTTGTCTAGCATATTGGGAGGCTGGCAGCTTTGATCCAATGCATAGAAAACGGTTAAGCCATTTTTCTCTCGTATTAACCTCTGAGTTGTAAATGATTTAGCTCATGGATTAATTGACACAAATAAGGCCTCTTGCGACTCAAAATGTCTCTCAGGAAAAAACTCCTTATGAGTTATAGGAGGGAGGCAGTCGGTTGGGAAGGCCATGGCCATGGTCGCGTTATTCGAGTCAAATTCATTGGTGAATTAAATGTGTGGAATTTCACGTTGAATCTGGCCTAATAACCAGACTTATCCTATGACTGATGGATGACTAGGCGGCACAGACCTGTGCGCCTAGTGGGAGCCGTAAAAGTGTCATCTAGACAGAGAAACCAATTAAAAATAGCAAATCTAGAAGATGAGAGAAAATACAGAACAATTAAGATGGGATTTCCTTATGTTCTTCCTAAGGCCATGACTATCACAAATAATTCTTACTGATTGGTGATCGGTGAATAGTAATTCAAAAAGGGCTTAAAAAGTGAGATTTAGATAGTATCAAAACCAGATGTGTTTCCCTCACACATCCCTCAATGTCTTCTCTTTGTCCATGTTCCCTATATCCCCCAACAACCCTTTGTTGTAACCTGCCTTGTATTTTGAGATGATACTATTGTGAAATGTGAGCTGTGAATTGATGGATAGAATCTTTCATGTGACTAGATGTACAGTCATTCTGATGTCATCATTTGATAACAAAAAGAGTGTGACGGCCGTTTTGGCTGCCTCATATCTGGAACATAATTGACCACAAACTCTCGAGCCCCGTATGACAATGGCGTAATGCAAGGTGATGTAGTTTTCAGGCCGGCCCTCTGAAGGGGCGCTTGGAGTTAGGGTTAGGGGATGCGCGACTTGCATGAAAGACAATAAGAGCGATGCGAATGATGCCGCGAGGTTGTTGCCTTTTCCGGTTTCAGGTTTTGAAGAGACAATAAGAACCGTCCCACCAAAATATACCCGGATCTCTTGTTTATTCAGCATCATCGTCGTACTCCGTAAGACGCACTCATTGTATCTTTCTTCCTGCCCTTCACCATCAGGAACAAGGGAGCGAGAGTCCCACCACTTTGTAAGTCGGCTTGTCTTGTACTGAGTATTCTATAGGTGTTAACTGGAAGGCCTTGCTCAGGTTTTGCTCATGTCATTCTTAGTAGACTACGTAGGTTGTGACTCAAATTGCAGTCTGATCCTGACCTTTTTTCCAGGTCATTCCAGGACATCATGATGGTCCATGTCCATCAGATGTATGTTTTCACTTCACCTGTAGTCCTCTATCACTTATTGATCAAATTACAGCATTACAAAAGAGCTGTAATTCGCCCTGCACCCAAACATTTCACAGTCGAGTTTTTACCCCCCAAAAAGTTTGGCGGAAGCTATAGCTATGGCATGCGCATCTTCCCTCTCCTTTGCGCAGATTCGATATCTTCCGACGGTTCGAATATCATGGAGTACGACGTTTGGCGGCGGTGGGAGGATTGTCTCTGGTTCCAAGATAACCTCGAACTCGAGTACCGGCGCTCTTCAAGACAAAAACGCCAACGCTTATTGCAAGGTAAAGGTGTCAAGAGGAATGGTTTCTACATCCAAGATCAAGCTTCATCATGGGAGTCACTTCCACCTGGCCCTCACCCAAAAACTGTTGCGCTAGATATACACGAATACATCCCAAAGCTAACAAAGCGTGGGACACTATTTCGCCCCAGCATGGCCGTTATCGAACAACGCCATGCTGAGTTGCAGGCATTTGTAGTAGCTCTGTCCAAAGAGGATCAGCCAACTCTTATCAAAGAAATGAGATCTACCAGCCTGGTCTCTGATTTCTTTGGGTATTGGCACAGAGACGCCACACTTGCTGCTCCACTTGTTTCCAATGATCCAAGTTCTGGAACCCAAGTATCTGGTGAAACGCTGACTTTTCGCGCCTCGCAGGAGGTCAGATCTCCGAATAGGGTGTCCGTGGCTAGTGACTCGAGTGCTGTTGAAGTTCCTATCATCTTTGATCATGGCTACCAATTGAATCCTAATTTACATCCCCGACAAGGTTCTGAACTTGGCGCACTACCGGAAGAACCTACTCACAAGCAGACGAGACTGGCTCGACGACGGAACCGCAATTATCAGATCTATGGGGCGCCTCCAGAACCTCCCGTCTCTGATAATCTTCGCACTTCAGCCGACATTTCAACCTTGGGTGTGTTCCTTATATCATCTCGCCATCTCACTGATTGACGAGATCTTAGGGCGCTCTATGCAGGTTCCCCAGCCAGAAATTGATTCAGCATCAGCTTATCTTGAGGATCTCCACATCGGAATGCAAACTTCTACTGGCTGCCGCCAGTCCATGACCAGTATCGTCTCGTCCATGACTATTAACTCGGTCGAAGCCGGCTCGCCTCATTGGGAACAGCCTTTCAAAAATCAGGACAAACCTCAAGCCTGGTCTCGTCTATCTATTCCGGTTTCATTGTCAGATCTTGAGTTTTTTGAAGGAATTGATCCTATGCACGGTTCGTTGCAAGCATTTGGCTACGACCTCTTCACTGAACATTATTCACAGATGCCTCTTCAAGACCAGTATCTACCATTTCTCTTATGGTAGAAACTGCCATCCCGCCTCAAGCAATCCTGAGCCCCAAAATCTACGAGGCTACAGTTACAGGCCCACTGTCTCCAAGCACTTCTGTTATGACTAGAAACTCAACCTCAATCCATTCGTCTGTATCCACAGCGATATCCTCCTCCTCTGAGAACGATGATATCCTCTCCATCAGGGCCACTCTTCATGGCACCACTGTGATACTTCGTGTATCACGCGATATCGAGTGGGGGGAACTTCGCCAGCGCATATCCAACAAGTTTGTTGGACAACAAGCTATCTCCTTATCCAAGGATTTTACCATTGCAGTTGTCGTCGCCAAGATGACCTCCGCTATTGCCCAACTACGCGAGTTTGCTTCAGGAATGCAGAAACAGTCTATGTCTCTCACTTCTGCTGATAAATCAGACATGCGAATTCTGGATTCTCAACTGGACTGGGAGACAGTCGCTTACTCGACTGAGGGTACCAAGCTCACTTTGAGAATATTTGATGCCCCAGTTTAGAGGTATTCTGCCTTTACCCTCTATGACATTGCTGTCGACTCATCAAATTCACGCTTTCCGTTCCCGTTCTTTTTCTAACTCTCACTATTTCTTAATCGTGATCACCAGTCTTCTTGATACGCTTCGATTTTCGCATAATGACCTCCAGTCATGTTGTATACTTAATTTTCGATCCATACCAATCGTCTTGCCATGCTTTCGAATGTTCATGCAACTAATATGAACCAAATGGATACATACATTCATGTAACTCACTTACTAATTGTTTGCAATTCGCCCTGCTATTGCCAAAGCCATCTCTACTGGATGCAAGCACCTCTCTATCTTCACTGATAACCTCCCGGCTGCTAAAATGCTGAAGACATGTTCAACGATTCCGAGCAGGAGCACTGCATAGTGGTATCAAGACTCCTTAGAGAACACTTTGTGGTTCACCCAGATGGCAGCCTAAACTTCTGGGACTACCCCAGCAGTGTCAAATAAGTCATACCCGCGGTTAGGACTCTCTACCCTGCTGAGGAACATCTGCGCACGTGCTATGATGTCCTGACAGAAAAACAGCAAAGCTTGCTCTGACTTGTGGATCACTGAATTTTTCAGAGGCAACTCTCGTGGCCGTAATTCCATGCCCACCAACAAACGGAAGGATGCCCTCCCATCCGACTCGAAAGGTAAAACATGGCTATCCCATTTCGGTCACTCCATATCTCTATGCGCTAGAGCTACGAGGGCCACACGCCCATCGGCGAGCATAGAGGTTCTTCCCACTGGAGAACGCCTACCCATACGGTATCGCTTACCCATACGGTGACGCCGACCTCGAAACCAGAACCCACATCCTCACAGAGTGCCCTAGGTTCCATGTCTTAACCCGCACCCTCTTCATAGGGGATGTCAATAAGTTCCTCGCATCCAACCCCCAACCCCAGTTTGCCTTCCCAGGGGATCCCCTTTAGCTGTAACATATCTGGCATAGCGATATAGGCATCGTCCATCTCCCACGTGACTCTCCTGCAATGCAGGACTTCACTCCAAGCACGTATATACATATTCTCTCTCCTTAATGCGATATGTGGCTTCGGATACATGTGCTGCTCTGCCTCAGCTGGCTAGCCTGCTACGTCTAACATCCAATACATCTCTCTGTTCTATTCCCATTGTATCATAACGAAACCCTATGCCTTTGCGGTCAGTCGACTACCACGGACTGTGCGTGTACACCGCGTTACAAATTATTGATTTAAAAAAAGCTCACTTGCTATGTACACACCCAGTTTTCATCTTGTACTTTTTACGTCTTGTACTTGATAATGGACCACTTTTTCAATGCTTTACTACTTAATGAGTCTGATCCCAGTCTGATCCCTCGATGAGCTTTTGTGGGTAGCTACCTTGGTTTCTGAACCAAAAGATAGTGTAACTTGACCTTCACAAAGTTTTGTGATCCAACTGTATTTACAATCAAGCGCTACATTAAAAATAAATTATATTTCATCTCCTGGTGATCAAGTGTTTCACTTTCTTGTCTTGACATGAAGATAAATAGAGACAGTCGAGACTCGTTGCGCGTTTTGCAATCTTTTTTGACTCCATTTTCACACGGTTATGCTTGTATGCCAAGACAACTGTTTGACAATTGTTTGCAGTATCTAGGAACAGGACGCTCTCAGGGTCACGTGCCTGAACCGACTCTGATCCTCAAGCAGTAGCTTCACGACCAAATAGACTTGCTCTTCTTTCGACCACTCCATCATGTCCTCTCCTATGAACATCAAGAAATTCCCTGGCCCTCCATCTGGCTCTACAGCCCCATCTGCTAATACCCCAAATTCCCGGGCTTTCCAATATACTCCTCCAGTCGCCAATATTCCACCCCGTAGTATCCCTGTCTCAGACGGTACTTCCCAGCCCCAGCCTACTCTTGACTTTACTCCGTCTTCAATGCGCCCATCCATAGATGGTGGGCTCAGGAAGGCGAGCACTACACTCACACCCAATCACATCACTGAGATGTCACACCTCGATCCTGATGAGTTTCCCGATGAGGAAAAGGCTAAAGTCCTGGCACGTCACCTTAGGCTAAGGGAGGAGGGAACAACAAATGTTGAGTTACCTAAACCTGCTCCTTCAGTCTCTGGAACAGCCTCGATACATTCAAATCCTTCTTCTCAACGTAGTATTACCCCTAGAGACACAGGGAAGGCCAGGGAGGATTCAGTTTCATTTCCTATTTCTTATGATGTTCCAGGAGCGGATACAACGTGAGTCTCATCATCACTAATATCGGCCAATTACACCAACTAGGACTAATCCTCCTCATCGAGCCACGATGTGTATAAGTGGCACGCCGATCAGCGTCGACAAGCAGGCCGCACCCGTTCTATTTCATTCGCTGGTCTTTCCCATCAGCCTGACCCCGCATTTGAGCATATTCACGAACCGGGTGGTTTCCGACGGAACTACGTCAAGCTCCGTGCAAATGAGCAAGGTACTGAAGAACCCCAGATGCTCAACAATTTCATAGATTTCTTGCTATTGTTCGGGCACTTCGTACGCTGTGATCATTGTTGTATCCGTCAGCTAGGCTTACCAAGTTACAGGCTGGAGAGAATCTAGATGAGGATGAGGATGAAGAAAAGCTGGAAGACGAGGAACAGCTTGTCGGTCCTAGTCGAGAAGTTACTGACACTACAGAGAATACCCCTCTTTTGAGGGGTACGAGGGGTACATTTCACTCCGCCCTATCCCGTTCTAGATCGCGTTCCAAGCAACGTAAGGGTTCGGCTGGTCATGGAAGCGCAACAAATACACAAGCTGTACTTATGGCAGGTCTACTAGTTTTCGTGAAAGGGTTTTTTGCCACTCAACACGTGTTTTTTTAGTTTCTTAAATCATTTATTGGAACCGGCGTTTTGTTCTTGGGCAAGGCGTAGGTGTTCAGCTATAATTTCCTTCGCACTGTGTTAATGGTTCTCAGTTTCTATAACGGTGGCCTCCTATTCTCTCTAGTGGTTTTCGTTACCATTTCTGCAATTTCCTTGTACTCTTTCCTCTTGCTTGCAAAGGTCAAGTCCGCTGTATCCGGCAGTTTTGGTGGTATGTGAAACTATCAATACATCATTTCTGGTGCTAAAACTTCGCTTAGATATTGGAGGATTTCTTTATGGCCCCTGGTTCCGATATACTATCCTCGCCTCCATTACGATATC